>Ga0182018_10000687_pt1 | contig 42327 bp, 34 predicted proteins | sample 812P2MmetaG_FD_120490 | JGI IMG/M metagenome (GOLD analysis project Ga0182018, IMG submission 120490) | Permafrost microbial communities from Stordalen Mire, Sweden - 812P2M metaG | ecosystem: Environmental > Terrestrial > Soil > Wetlands > Permafrost | place: Sweden: Stordalen | collected... | reverse complement strand
TCTGAAACAACTCCCGCTGTGGCTGCTCAGGTTCCCGTTTGGGCCGCATTGTTTTTCCCCAGTTTCCAGGCCATTTGCTACGCCTTCAGGGAAATTCTAGAGCACCAAACACCGCTTTTCATCTGGATTTATAACGGTTTTGTTGGCTTTTCAGGATCGACTAGTATAAGGTTACAGCGTTTGAAATGGCAGCGATTCAACGTGCAACAGCTTCAACAATGTCCTGCATCCTTCTTGTAGCAAATGGTTAGATGCGGTACTTGCACGCCGCAGAGCCAGGTTTTCCGCATTCTTTGGGAGAGAGATGATCTTCAGGACAAAGCCGGCAGCGATCCTTCGCGAGATTTCGCTTGCATCCGTCCTTGTCTTAGGAATTTCAGGCGGAATCCAGGCCTGGGCCCAGGTCGATGCCCCGAACCAGGCTGCATCCGCTCCCAGCCAGCTTGCCGCGCCAGCTGCCGTAGCAACCCAGGCGCCCATGACTGCCCCTCCAGATTCCTTGAACAAATGGGTGGGCTTGCCGGTGCGCAAACTTTCTTTTGAAGGGGTTGCCGCCACCCGCCTTGATCCGCTGTCCAGCAAGCTCGCCCAGGCGGAGGGAAAACCGCTGGACCCGGAGGACCTGCGCAAGAGCCTGCGTCAGCTCTACGCCACCGGCCTGTTTGAAACCATCGAGGTCGAAGGATCTTCGTTTCAAGATGGAGTGGCTCTCGTCTTCCGCGGAACGCCGCGTACCTTCCTTGGAACTGTCACCGTCTATGGTCTCAAAGGCGCCACTCTGAATACCCAGCTTCAGCGCGCAAGCCAGCTCGAGCCCGGCGCTCGCTTCAGCCAGGCAAAGATGACCCAGGCTCTGGAGCAAATGCGCCAAACGCTGGACGATAATGGTTTCCACGAACCGGTCATCCACCAAGCCCTTACGCCGCATCCCCAAGAACAGTTGGTGGACATTGCATTTCAAGTGGATTCAGGCCCGCAAGCCCGCATCGGAACCATCGAACTTTCCGGCGACTCTGGAATGAGCGCCGACGAATTCCGTCGTCACGCTCATTTGAAAACCGGCTCGCACGTCGATCACGACACCGTCAATCGAGCCCTGTCCGGCGTCCTGAAGTACTACCGCGGCCAGGAACGCCTCGAAGCTGAAATCAAGCTCGAGTCCCAGCACTACGATCCAGCTGCCAGAAAAACAGAATTTCGCTTTTCCGCCAACCGGGGACCGCTGGTCAAAGTCCTGGTCGAGGGTGCCAGTATGAGCCCATGGCACATCAAGCACGTGATTCCCATCTATGAGGAAGGCACCGTGGACGACGATCTGTTGAATGAAGGCAATCGCCGCCTGCGCGACTACTACCAGCGCCAGGGGTTCTTCGATGTCAAGGTGGATCACGTGTTGCAATCAACCAGCGCAGAGAAGCTTGCGATCCTCTACAAAGTGCGATTGGGATCTCGTCGACGCCTCGATAAAGTATCTGTCGTCGGAAACCACTACTTCGATTCCGCCACCCTCAAAGAGCTTCTAAGCGCCCACGCCGCTGATGCGATCGACCGCCATGGCGCCTACAGCCAGGCCCTGGTTGCCGCCGACGTCAACGCTTTGCAGGCCGTCTATCAGAACAACGGTTTCTCCAAAGTCAAGGTCACCCCCGAAACCAGCACCCCGGAAACCGCCACCGCAGATCCTGGCGCGCCTTCGCCTGATGCAGTTGCTTCTGCAGGTAGGGACAAGACCGCCCCGCTCACCCTCGTCTATCGCATTGAAGAGGGCCAGCAACAGCGCGTAGGAACGGTTGACATTGAAGGCACCGAGGAGGTGAATACAAAACGGCTTTCCCAGCTCCTCAACACAACAGCCGGACAACTCATTTCTCCGCAAAATCTGGCCATGGATCGCGACGCACTGCTCACCGACTACATGAGTCGAGGCTTTCGCAAGGTTTCGGTTGACGTATCTGAGAAGGCTGAAACTGCCGATCCCAACAAACTTGATGTCGTCTTCCACATCACCGAAGGACAACAGGTATTTGTGCGCAATGTCTTGCTCACCGGGCTGCACTACACACGCCCGGATACCGTCGCACGCGCCATCAAGCTGCACCCCGGCGACCCGCTCAACGAAGACGCTCTCCTTGAAACGCAGCGCAATCTTTACGATTTCGCCCTCTTCAACGAGGTCGACACCGCGGTTGAGAATCCAACCGGCGACGAAACCAAGAAGACAGTCCTGCTGCAGGGTGTGGAGGCCAAGCGATGGGCATTGACGTATGGTTTCGGATTTGAGGCGCAGACCGGAACTCCGCTCTACAACTGTGGGGGAATCATCGCCAGCGGCGCCATCTGCAACCCCAACGGCAAAACCGGTGTGAGCCCGCGCGTGCTCGCCGACATCACCCGCAACAACCTATTCGGCCGCGAGCAATCGGCCTCCCTGCAGGCAACATATGGTTTGCTCGAACAAAAGATCAACCTGCTCTTCCAAGACCCGCATTTTGAAGGAAACCGGAACATCGGGCTCGCTCTATCTGGCGGCTATGCCAACAGCCTGGATGTAACCACCTATGTAGCTTCAAAGCTGGAAGGCGGCATGCGCTTCACGGAGCACTTCAACTCACCCAACCGCTTCTTTTCCAAAGCCAACACCTTTGTGTACGAGTTGGACTTCCGCCGGGTGAAGGTGCAGGCAAACAGCCTTCAGGTCTTCCCGCAGGAGATTTCGTTACTATCAACGGCGGTGCGAGTGGCCGGCCCGGCGCTTACGTGGATTCGCGATACCCGCGATTCGCCCATGGACGCGCACCGCGGCACCTACACCGCCTTCCAGGAATTCCTATCTGACAAAATCTTTGGCGCACAAGCCGGATTCAATCGCCTCGACATTTCGAATTCGAGCTACTACACCTTCGGCAAAGCCCGCTACGTGCTGGCCCGCAATACCCGCTACGGTCAGGAGCGGGCCTTCGGCACACCCCCGGAAGAGCTGATTCCACTCCCAGAGCGTCTTTATGCTGGAGGGGCCACTTCGCTGCGAGGATTTTCAATCAATGCGGCAGGTCCCCGCGACCCGCAGACCGGCTACCCCATCGGCGGAGCGGGCGCGCTCATCAACAGCACTGAATTGCGCCTGCCGCCACCTACGCTGCCCTGGTTCGCCAACACACTCAGCTTTGTTATCTTCGAGGATATGGGCAACATCTTCACCAATGCATCCGACGCTTGGGCCAGCGCCCTACGGGTTCACCAGCCAGACCGTGACACCTGCAAAATCATCCCGGCGACCAGCGTCAATGTTCCCCCACCGTCCGGCCCGCTTACCTCAACAGGACAGCAGGGGCAGTGCAGCTTCAATTACTTCTCCCATGCGATTGGCACAGGTTTGCGCTACCATACTCCGGCAGGCCCCATCCGCCTCGACTTCAGCTATAACCTGAATACCTCGATCTATCCGGTGATTTACAACTACTCAAATCCAAGCGCCCCGACGACTGTGGGCGAAGCCAACCACTTCAACTTCTTTTTCAGCCTGGGACAAACGTTCTGATGACCGGCGAGCCTTCAATTCGAAGCAAGACGCTGCCTGTTCCATGCTGGAAGGTAAGCTCCCTTACCTTCCTTGCTGCGGGCCTGGTGCTGGCCGGACCAATCATTGCTTTTGCGCAGACACCTGAGCCCTCGTCACCGGTCGTGCTCGACCGCGTGGTCGCGGTCGTCAACAACCACGCCATTTTGGCCAGCGATATCGACGACGAAATTCGGCTCTCGGTTCTTGACCCCGCCATAGTTGGCCAGCCTGTTCTCTCCCGTCAGCGTGCCCTTCAACAGTTGATTGGCCGCACTCTCATTCAGCAGCAGATTCGCGAAGAGGACCTGGAAACCACAGACCCGTCCCAGGCTGAAGTCGACGCCCGTCTGATGGAACTCCGCAAAGAACTCCCTGCCTGCGTCCACCAGTTCTGCATTGCGGATGCTGGATGGAGTGCTTTCCTTGCAGCTCACGGACTCACGCTTGAACGAGTGCAGTCCTACATGCGCTTCCGCGTCGAGATCCTGCGCTTCATTGAAGAGCGCTTCCGCCAGGGGATTCAAATCTCCACGCAGGATATCGCGGCTTATTACCACGACACGCTGCTGCCCCAGTACGCCAAGGGCGAAACGATTCCCCCACCGGATAAAGTGGCGCCGCGCATTCAGGAGATTCTCCTCCAGCAAAAGGTAAACGTTCTGTTCGACGGCTGGCTTGAGAACCTGCGCAAACAAGGGGAGATTGAGGTGCTCGACCCGACCCTCGAATTCCCTGCATCTCAGATTAGTCCCCAGGCCAGTTCACAAGCCGGCTTTGAAAGCGAATCTGGCGATTCAACTACCAATCCTTCAGGCGCCAGAGGAAGCAAATGACAGAGCCAGAGATTTCGCTTCCCGATCCCGACGAACCCATTCAGACTCCCAAGCGGAGGCGCTTGCGCCGTTTTTTCCTGCGCCATGTCCCTCTCACCCTCGCCGGTGGGGCAGTTCTCATCGTGATTGCCACGGTCGGCTTTTACTTCTGGGCCAGTTCATCCCAGGCCGAAGCGCTCGTCCGCAAGAGGCTGATAGCACTGATTGAGCAATCAACCGGCGGGCGCGCTGAAATCGCAACCTTCCACTGGCGTTTGCTCGATCTTCAAGCCGAGGCTGGTGGTTTGGTCGTTCATGGTCTTGAGGCCCCGGAAGAAGCGCCCTACGCCCAAGTGGAGAGCCTGCGCGTCCACGTAAGCATCCTCGGCCTGTTGAGCCCGCGCATTCTCTTGCGCGACGTTACGATTGTCCGTCCCGCCTTCCATTTCATCGTCTTTGACGACGGCTTGACCAACCAGCCTCAACCCCTGACGCCCCAGAAGACCGGCAAATCGGCGGTCGACACATTTTTTGATATGCAGGCAGGCCACATCTCCGTCCAGCAGGGAGTCCTCCACTACGAAAACCGCGCTGCCGTCTTCGATGTCCAGGACCGCTTTATTCCCATCGACTTCGAGGCCAGCGATGTCTCCCTCATCAGCACCTACTTTCCCACTGACTCCGGACATCCTGAAACCTACCGCATTGAGGCTGGAGCCGCTGACCTGAACCTTTCGCGAGGCAAGGACAAGCCGATGACGGGATCCATACAGGCATCGCTTGACCTCACACGCAATGCAGCCAACCTTCGCTTTTTGCGAATCACATCAAAGGCTCCCGTATCTGACAAATCATTCCTCCGTTTATTTCAGGTCCGGCCGGCAAAGAACCGCACCGTTGAGATCACCGGCAAACTTGAAGACTTTAACCATCCTCATTGGCAAGCGAAGGCTGTGGGCGATATGGATATGCGCTTGCTTGATCCCATCTTCGGCTTCCCGTTGACTCCTGCCGGTGTTGCCCATGTCGATCTGGATGGCGCTGGGCAAGGTGGGGAGTTTCGCGCCGATGGCAGCATTCATGTGGAGGATGGCGCATACGTTGGAACCGGCGTCTACGCCACCGGCATCCGGGTGGATTCGCATGTCCATGCCGACGCAAAGCATTTACTGCTCACTTCGATCGTCGCCCACCTTCACCAGGGCGGCCAATTGGAGGGACAGATCTCGTTGACACCATGGTTGCCTGAACCTCCCGGCGCCGCGGCACTTCAATCATCCGACTATAAGCGCCAACTCAAGCCTCCCACCCCGATTCCAGGCGTCCCATTTCGCCCTCCGCCGGACGTCGTTCCTTTCAACGGCAATGTCACCGCGCAATTCAAGGACGTGTCGCTCGATACTCTGCTCGATATCGTGGGCCAGGGGCCCTTTCAACGCCTTGGAATCAATACCCGCATCAACGGCCCCGCAACGGCTAAATGGTCCAACGGCGACACCCAGACTGTCGTCGTCGGCGCAACGTTTTCTCTAACCCCTTCAGGACAACCCTCGCCCAATGAAGTGCCCGCAACCGGCGCGATTGATGCAACCTACACCCAGCGCGACGGCGGCGTCGATCTGCGCAGATTTGAGGTGCTCACACCCGCCAGCCAACTTGAGGTTCACGGACATCTGGGTGCTTTTCCGCTCAGTATTCCATCCGCCCTCGCCGTCGAATTCCACTCGCAGAATCTCGACGAGTTCGACACCGTGCTTCGCGACCTTGGACTGAATGGCAGCGTCAAGGCCGGTGGATCACGCGGCAAGTTGACGCCGCCACCGAGCCGAGCGGGTACGGCGGCCTTGCCTGGTGTCCTTGCCGGTCAGGCCCAATTCCGCGGAACCTGGACTGGCTCCCTCGTCGATCCGCATCTTGCAGGAACCGCAAACGCGACGCAACTGGCCCTCGATCTTCCAGTCATGGCCGCAGACAACCCAGCGCAAACTCCCGCAACCCGGCTGGTTCGATTTGATTCGATCGAAGCCACGGGTAGCTATTCGGCCGCGCGCATCGATATCTCCCGCGGCCTCCTGCGCCGAGGCAAGGCGGAGATCAACCTCAGCGGGACTCTCGAGGCCGCACCGGCCAGACCAACAATGGCCACCTTCGACGCAAACTCAGTCCTGCATGCGCGCCTTCAGGCAAAGACCGTGAATGTCGATGACTTGCAAGCGCTCGCTGGCCAGAATCTCGCAGTCACAGGAGGCACGCTGGATGCGCAACTCCAGGCTGACGGGCCCGTGCACGCCCTCGGCGGATCAGGCTGGGTTGAGTTGAGCGGCGGCAGCATCTATGGAGAACCCGTAACGCACCTGCGCGCACAAGGCACCATCACCAACGACCTGATCAGAGTAGCTTCGTTGAATGCGACCGCACCGGCCGGTAGTCTCACCGCCGCCGGCAGCTACGACATCAAAGCCCGCCGCTTCCAGATCGACGCCAAAGGCGCCGGCATTGACGTGGCAAAGATCGATGCCGTCCAGCGCCAGGGGCTCGATGTGACCGGCAACCTGGCCTTCTCCGCGGTTGGCTCAGGCACGTTTGACGACCCGCGCTTTGAGGCTCACGCCACACTCAACCCGCTAACCTTGGCATCTGAGCCTCTCGGCGGCCTGGATTTTACCGCCCATGCCGCAAACCGATCGATCACTTATGACGCCACCACGCGCCTTGAGGGTGCTGAACTCAAGCTGCATGGCCAAACTGCGCTCAGCACCGGCAATCCAACGCAGGCTAGGCTGGGCTTCACACACTTCGACATCGGCCCTCTGCTGCGAATGGCTCATGTTCAGGTACTGACCGGCGAATCCGCCCTGGCAGGAACGATCACAGTCGATGGGCCACTGGCTCATCCCGACCAGATGCATGGCGATGCCCGCATCGACCAGGTGGCGCTCACTGTTGCCGGGGTCCACCTTGAGAGCCCGGGTGGCGTTCATGCCACTCTCGCCAACGCGCGCATCACCCTTGACCCGTTGCACGTCACCGGCGATCAGACCGATCTTCACGCTCAAGTCAGCCTCTCGCTCAAGGATCAAAGACAACTGGACCTTGCCGCCAACGGCTCCATCAACATGAAGCTTGCCGAAACCCTTGACCCTGACCTGACCGCGGGCGGCACCACCACCTTCCAGATTGAGGCCCACGGCCCGTTGAAGAACCCCGGCCTGCAGGGTCGCGTCGATTTCGAGAACGGGTCCCTCTCTCTCGAAGACATTCCCAACGGCCTCAGCCAATTGCACGGCACACTCGAATTCAACCAGAATCGCCTGGAAGTCAAATCACTCACGGCCATGAGCGGAGGAGGCCTGTTAAGCGTCACAGGGTCTCTCGCCTACCAGCACGGTATCTATGCTGACCTCTCCGTCATCGGCAAGGGTATCCGCATTCGCTATCCCCCCGGTGTCAGTTCTCTCGCCGACACCACATTGCATCTCCAAGGCTCGCAAAGCAACTTGCTGCTCAGCGGCGACGTGCTGGTCACTCGCTTCTCCGTCAGTCCCGACCTGGACGTCGCGGCCCTGACCGCACAGGCGAATTCCGTCCAAACCATTGCACCGCCGGAGGCGCCGTCCAACCACATCCGTCTCGACGTCCATGTCGTCTCGTCGCCGCAGTTGAACTTTCAGAACGCCTACGCCAAGCTCGCCGGTGACGTGGACCTGCGCTTGCGCGGCACCGTCGCCTCACCCTCGCTCCTGGGCCGCGTCTCCATCACTGAGGGAACCGCGACCATCGCCGGAACACGCTACGAACTGCAGCGCGGCGACATCTTCTTCACCAACCCGGTGCGCATCGAGCCCTCCATCGACCTCAATGCCACGGCCCGCGTTGAGGACTACGACATCACCCTCGGCCTGCACGGAACACCGGAAAAAATGGCCGTCACTTACCGCAGCGATCCCCCGCTCCCAGAAGCAGATGTTGTCGCGTTGCTCGCTCTCGGCCGCACCGGCAATCAGCAGAGGCTCTACACCCAGCAGCAGGAGCAATCCCTCGCCAACCCCACCACCGACGCGCTGCTGGGAGGAGCTCTCAATGCAACCGTCAGCAGCCGCGTGCAAAAGCTCTTCGGCGCCGGCTCCGTCAAGCTTGATCCCAATTACCTCGGCGCGCTCGGCAACTCTACTTCGCGCATCATCGTCGAAGAACAGCTTGGTCGCAACCTCACCCTCACCTACGCCACCAACGTGAACACCACCAGTCAGCAGTTGATTCAGGCAGAAGTAGCCATCAACCGGCAGGTCTCCCTCCTGATAGCGCGCGACGAGTCCGGCGTCTTCTCCATGGTCGTCAAGGCCACCCGGCGCTTCCGCTAAAACGGCTGCCTCTCGGCCACCTGCTGCGACGAAACCTTTTCCCGCAAATCGTGTCTAAACACACCGGACGGTGCCCCGCACAGGTGTTCCTCGTTCGCGGCATTGGGAGTCGAAACAACTTCCGTGCCGATTGCAGCAACCCTCTTTCTTGCTGCGTCCACCAGGAGGTTTTCAATTGAACTCAAAAACTCGCCTCACCAAACCCATGATTCTGGCTACATTGCTCGCCAGCGCCATCTTGAGCATTCCACAAGTCTCGTTGGCTGCGCCCCAGGCAGCCGGCGATTCCGGCACTGCGGCTCAGCTTCAATCCAGACTAAACAAGTCGCAGTTCAAGAACGTGAAAGCAGAGGTTCAAAACGGCATCGCCACCCTCTCTGGCACCGTTGACCTGTACGAATACAAGGCCGATGCCGACAAGCGTGCCCACAAGACCAAGGGAATCGAGGCGGTCAGCAACAAGATTGAAGTCGCCGGCCCCAACGTCTCTGACGAAGAACTGAAAGCCAAACTGGGTGAGAAGCTCGAGTACGACCGCGTTGGCTATTGGAATGTTTTCGATGCCATCAGCATCGGTGTCCAAAACGGTGTCGTCACACTGGGCGGTCACGCACTCGGCTATCCGGCCCGGGATTCAGCCCTGGCTCTCGTCAGCACCTATCCCGGGGTCAAAGACGTTGTCGACGAGATACAAGTCGATCCTGCCTCTCCCATGGACGACAGCATCCGCCTCGCCGAGTACCGCGCCATCTACGGTTACCCGTCTTTGAACAAGTATGCGATCGATCCCGGAAAGACCATCCGCATCACCGTGGAAAACGGGCACGTCCAGTTGGATGGCGTCGTCGACTCACAGGCCGACAAGGACACTGCGAATATACGTGCCAACGGCGTCCCCGACGTCTTCAGCGTGAAGAACAATCTCGAAGTTGCGAATCAGCCTTCAGAGTCACACAAGCAAGCCGCGGTTCAGTAGTCACGCGGGACCCGAACGAAAGAACAGCGGCCACGGAGGGGATCAAGCCTTGGTGGCCGTTTCGTTTGTGCATACCCCAAACGTGTGGCATCGCTTGGATAACGCAGGGTCAAGCTCGTCGACATTTACACAGCTGTAACAACAAACAGCGTTTTCTTCCTTACACTTATCCCACTATGGCACTCGACGCACCGCTCACGACTGAACGTATTGAAGGCAAAACAGCTGGAACCCTGATCTTCCGGCTCAACGGACCCCTCACCCTCCGCAACATCTTCGATCTGCAATCGCAGTTGCGCAGCGCCGAGCCGCCACCCGTTACCATTCTCGATCTCACCGAGGTCCCCTACATGGATTCAACCGGCATGGGCATGATCGTCAATCACTACGTCCGCTGCAAGTCAAAAGGCGTGACGCTCATTGCCGCCGGCGTCAATCCGCGTGTCTTCGAGCTGTTCAAGCTGACCAAAGTGCACACAGTGATCCCCATCGCCGCCACGGTTGAAGAAGCCGAAGCCCGCGCCTGATTGCCCACCCATCGAGCGGCTCCCTCATTCAAACCACCTCTCAGCTTCGACGCCCTGCCGCTCAAGTAAACTGGAATCAGCATGCCAGGCTTGTGGGCCAAGACGCGAACGACGCTCGAGATGATCAAGTGGGAGCACTCCATCTTTGCCCTCCCCTTTGCCCTCACCGCCACAATCCTTGCCGCCAGCGGCTTGCCGGCCTGGCGCACCGTGGGCTGGATTCTGGTCGCCATGGTCGCTGCACGATCCTGCGCCATGGCCTTCAACCGCTGGGCCGACGCTGATTTGGACGCCGCCAACCCCCGCACCAGCACCCGCGCCATTCCCGCCGGTCTGCTCACCCGCAGGTTCGTCCTCGGCTTCACCCTGCTCGCCGCACTCATCTTTGTTCTGGCCTCATCCCAGCTCAACCGGCTCACTCTCTACCTCTCGCCGCTCGTGCTCGTGGTGCTGCTCGGCTACAGCTACATGAAGCGCTTTTCCCGCTGGTCGCACCTGGTGCTTGGCCTGGCTCTTGGCGTTGCCCCTTCGGCCGCCTGGATTGCCGTTCGCGGTTCGCTTGATCCCCGCATCCTGGTGCTCACCGCCGCAGTCACTCTCTGGACCGGCGGCTTTGACGTCCTCTACGCCTGCCAGGACTACGAGCACGACCGCGTCGCCGGCCTCCACAGCCTCCCTCAATCCATTGGGATTCCTGCGGCTTTCTGGGCCGCTCGCATCATGCATTTGGCCATGCTTTGTTTGCTCGTATGGTTCGGATTGCTCTTTCATTTTCTTGCGCTTGGATGGGCCGGCGTTGCTATCGTGGGTCTTCTTCTGGCCTATGAGCACTCCCTGGTTTCCCCCAGCGACCTGCGCCGACTCAACGCTGCCTTTTTCACCATGAACGGCGTAATCGCCACCGTCTTTCTTGCCTTTGTGGCAGCCGACCTTTGGCTACGGAGTTGAATTTGATGCCCTCCAGCGGATTCACTGACGAAACCCCGATTCAGCTGTGGTATGGTGCCAGAAAGCACTCCATTCAGGCCGCCCCCATGGCCTCCCCCCCAGCAGCACCGACAGGAGAAGCAGGCACCGGAATGAAGATTGCCATTCAGGGAGAACCCGGCTCGTTCAGCCACGAAGCGGCCATGAAGCTGGTTGCGGATGCGGTCATCGTTCCGTTTTCCCTTTCTGCCGACGCCTTTTCCGCCTTGGTCAACGGAACGGTCGAAGCCGCCGCCATTCCCATTGAGAACAGCCTGGCCGGCTCGGTCTCAGAGCACTTCGACCTCCTGCTCACTCACGACGTGAAGATTGAAAAGGAAACGCTTCTCCGCATCCGCCACAACCTCATCGCCATCTCCGGCACTTCAAAGGGACAGATCGATCGTGTCTTCTCCCACCCCGTAGCCCTAGCTCAATGCAGGCGGTTTCTCGCCCAACACCGCAGGATGGAAGCCTTCGCCTTCTACGACACCGCTGGGAGCGTAAAACAACTCGTCGAGCTGCGCGACCGCCATGCAGCCGCAATCGCCAGCGAGGCTGCCGCCCGCCACTACGGCGCTCAGATCCTTCAGGCCGGTATCGAGGACAATCCTGAAAACTTTACCCGCTTCTTCCTCGTCCGCCGAACGGAAGACGTGGCCCCCGATCCCGAAGCCAACAAAATCAGCGTGGCCTTCTCTGTAGAAAACCGCCCCGGATCGCTGGTCTCCGCCCTTTCCGAGCTCTCCACCATTGGCACTAACCTCACCAAGATCGAGTCGCGCCCCGTCCATGGCAAGCCCTGGGAGTACATCTTCTACGTCGATTGCCAGATTCACTCGTCTGAAGAAGGCACCCGCCTGCTTGAGGCTCTCAGCCCCCACTGTGCCATGGTCAAGGAGCTGGGCCGCTACTGCGAAGCGCTGGGTCAGACCGAGTCAGGTGATTCAACATCCGCTGGAAGTGTTTGATAGAAGTAATTGATTGTAAAAATCTTACTGTAAAGCCAGACCATGATTGAGCACCCAAACAAAAAGCCACCCTCATAAAGAGAATGGCTTTCTACAAACCAGTTTGCGGTCCGTAATTTAGACCTTCGCTTCCAAATCCGTGATCACATCGAAGAAGCGCTTGTCGAGCCGCCGGTTGGTTGCGATTGCTTCCTTGATGGTGATGTCGGTGATGTCGGTGCCCTTCAGCACCGCGATCCGGCCCCATTTCTGGTCGTGCACCATGTCGATGGCATGCAGACCGTAGCGCTGCCCCAGCGTACGGTCGTACGCCGTGGGAACGCCACCACGCTGGGTATGCCCCAGGTTGACTGAACGAGTCTCGTAACCTGTCTTCTTCTCAATCAACTCGGCCAGTGCCTCGCCAATGCCGGACAGCCGCGCATGCCCGAAAGAGTCGAGTTTGGCCCCTTCGTCAATGACTTGTCCCACCTCGGGAAGATGGCAGCCCTCGGCCACCACAACCACGCCGTAATGCTTGCCGTGGTCATAGTTGTACTTCAGCAGCGCACAGACATGGTCGATATCAATTTCCTTCTCGGGGACAAGGATCACGTGCGCCCCACCGGCCACACCGGAGGCATAGGCGATCCAGCCGGCGTCTCGGCCCATCACCTCCACCACGACCACGCGATTGTGCGAGTCGGCGGTGGTGTGGATGCGGTCAATGGCCTCTGTGGCAATCGAAACCGCCGTGTCAAAACCAAATGTGGTGTCGGTGCCATTGATGTCGTTATCGATCGTCTTGGGCACGCCCACGCTGGGCACGCCATGTTCGCTCAGGAACAGGGTCACCGACTGCGTGTCGTCTCCCCCCAATGCGATCAGTGCGTCAATCTTGGTGGCCTTCAGAACCTCCTGGACCTTGTCGATGCCGCCGGGAATCTTTTTCACGTTGGTCCGCGACGAGTGCAGGATCGTGCCACCCTTCAACTGGATGCCATCTGTGCTTTCCAGGGTCAGCGGAATCCAATTGTTGTCGAGTACTCCGCGCCAGCCGTTCAGAAAGCCGATGAACTCATCTCCATAGTGATTGATGCCCTTTTTCACCGCAGCATAGATGACCGCATTCAGTCCGGGGCAATCGCCGCCGCCGGTTAATAAAGCAACTCGCATCGTTAAATCTCCTGATCGATTTCACTCTGCCCACTCAACTGCCGGGAGTGCTGGCCGAGCCGGGAGCAACTCCCAGGTCTATACGCCTGAACGGGATTGATTGCCCGGCCTCGACGCCTTAACCAGTGTAACCCGGAGCTGTAAAGCCAAATCGTGATCACGCTCACGCTCCTCCGCAAGTGGCCTAATCGGCATTTCCTTCTTGGGAATGCCGCGCGACGGTGGTTCAATAAGGTATGCCCGGAACCGGAGCCCTGCTGTTGCTGGCCTTTGCCAGCCTGGTCATCGTCCTTTTTCTCATCCTCCTGCACCTGACCCGGCTGGGATTCCTCATCCGCGCCACCATCCCCGACCGTCCCCGGCAGCGGATGTTTATCGCCTCAGTCTCCTTCCTGGTCACCTTCGTCGGCGTCCGCATCCTGGTCAGCATGATCACCCACAACGAGGGACCGTTCGGCTGGGTCACCGTGCGCGGCCACCACATCCATCACCTCGTTTGGGGCATTCTCATCCTGTTGCTGGTTGGCTACGGCTGGCTGCTCGACCTGGGCAGATCGCACTCGCCGCTCTCGATCTTCTTTAGCCGGTTGATGTCAGTCAGCTACGGTGTCGGCGCCGCACTCACCCTGGATGAGTTCTCGCTCTGGCTCAACCTCGACCCGGACGCCTACTGGTCCCACGCTGGACGACTCAGCATCGACGCCGTCTTGGTCTTTGGCAGCATCCTGGGCGCGGGCGCTTGGGGCGCCCCGTTTTTCCGCGGCCTCCAGCGGATCTGGAGCGAGCGCGTACGCATTGGCGGCAAACTGCTGACCCCTATTCGCCTCGTGAGGTTGCTTCATCCGCATAAAGTTCCGCAATCACCGCCTCGTTTCGAGCCGTAATCACTCTGCGCTTCAACTTCATGGACGGCGTCAATTCGCCAGACTCAAGCGTCCACTCCTCAGGCACCACGCGAAATCGCTTGAGTGTTTCAAAGTTGGCGAGGTTGCCGTTGACCTCGCGAACGATTTCGCCGTAAAGAGCCACCACGCGGCTGTCGGCCACCAATTCAGCCCTGGACTTTGCTTGAATGCCATGATGCCTGGCCCAGTCCTCCAGCGCCACAAAGTTGGGCGAAATCAGCGCTGAGATGAACTTGTGCTTGTCACCCACCAGCGCGGCATGCGCCACCAGGGCGTTGTTCTTGAGTTTGTTTTCAATGGGCTGGGGAGCCACCAGCTTGCCGCCCGAGGTCTTCAGCAATTCCTTCTTGCGATCGGTGATGAAAAGAAATCCGTCCGAATCGATGTGAGCAATGTCGCCGGTGCGGAACCATCCCTCGGCGTCGAAGCACTCCGCAGTCGCCTCCGGCTTTTGCCAGTACCCGACAAACACTGACGGTCCGCGAACCAGCAATTCCCCGTCCTCGGCCAGCTTCAGTTCCACATTGGGCAGCGGATAGCCCGCCGAGCCCAGGTGATGGTGCGCGGGTGTGTTCAATGAGATCACCGGCGAGGTCTCGGTCAGGCCGTAGCCCTCCCAAAGTGCAATCCCCACTGAGGCGAACCATTGCGCGGTGTCGATGCCCAGCGGTGCGCCGCCAGAAACGAAGATCCTCACCCGGCCACCAAAGGCTTCCGCCACCTTGGAATAGACCAGTTTTGCGGCCAGCTTCCACATCAGCGATGTTGGCTTCCGCCCGTCGTACACTGTCACTCGGTACGCGGAACCAAGGCGAACGGCCCAGGCCAGGATGCGCTTCTTTACCGGCGAAAGAGCCGACTGGCTCTCCACTGCCTGGCGAATCTTCTCGTAGACGCGGGGCACTCCCACAAGCACCGTGGGCCGCACCTCGCGCATGGCCTTGGGCAGCTTGTCGAACTTTGAGCAGTAAGCAACCTGCGCGCCGGAGTTGTACATCACGTAGTCCAGCGCCCGGGCCGTAATGTGTGAAAGAGGTAAGAACGAAATACAGGAGTCGGTCGAATTGAAGTTGAAATCCTCCGCACAAATGTTCTGATTCGAGGCAATGTTGCCGTGCGTCAACGCAACGCCCTTGGGCTCACCGGTAGTGCCCGAGGTATAGATCAGCGTCGCCAGGTCCTTCGGCTCCACCGCCCGCACCAGCGCGTCGAACACCGGATCGCGCTCGCTGCCGCGCTGATCGGCTCCGGCCAGCAGAGTCGTCATGGCAATGGCTCCCTCCGGTGGCTCCGCCGAATCCATGATCACGATCCGTTCCAGAATCGTTTGGCTGCGAACGGCGTTCAGCTTGTCAAATTGCTCGCGGGTTGAGACCACGGCAATGCGGCATTCCGCATCCCATACCAGCGCCGCCACTTGCTCTCCGGTGAGGGTGGGATAGATGGGCACATCGATGGCGCCAATGGCCAGCACCGCAAAATCTGTGACCGCCCACTCCCAGCGGTTCTCGCCGATCAACGCAATGCGATCACCCTTGCGCGCGCCCCAACTGAGAAAGGATTCGCCCAAAGCTCGGACCCGCTGATAGATCTGGTCTGAGGAAACGGGTTGCCACTCGCCAAACTCGTCCTGCCAGATGACGGCACGCGGGTTCGCGCCCGCGGCTATCCCGCAAAACAGATCATTGATGGTAGAAATCGGTGGAATTGTTGTCATTGTCTCGAGGTTGGGAACGCATCCAAATTTTCGGCGCAACCAGTCGAGAGTGTATCAGCGCAGAGCCGTTCAGTGTGCACGCCTCGGCTCAGAATCCCTGGTCTCTTTGCGATTCAGCTTGCCTCGAACCTACAAGATTCGTTTGCACTGGCAATCTTTGGCCCGTCTCTCACTTCCCTTCAAAAACCTGGGATTGCCCGTCGTCATATCCACAAACGCCGGCCAGTTCAGAGATTCGGTCCACCCTGTTGACGGTTTACAATAATCCCTGACCTTAAAGGATCATGACGCCCTCCGCAGATTCCTGCTTCCCGGGCTCCAACAATGCCCAAGCTCACTGCCCTGTCTCTTAGCGAACCCGACCCCAACCTGCTGAACAAGGTTGCCTGGCTCAAGCGGGCCCTTCTGGCTTCAGCGGCTCTGATTGCTGCTGCAACGCTGGCAGGATGGTTCTTCCCCCCGCTCGGCCAGTCCTTCCCGCACGGTTGGAGCGACATGAAGGCCAACTCCGCGCTCGCCATACTTCTGGGCGTGTTTAGCCTTCACTTTTCTGAGCCGCAGAACCCCAGGCGAATCCGCATGCTCAGCCAGGTTCTCGCCATCATTGTCGCGCTCATCGGCGTTGCCGTGCTGGTGGAGTTTCGCTTTCATCTCTCACTGGGCTTCGACGCGCTGCTTGCCTTGGATGGCGGCTACAACCAGTTCCCGGGAAGAATGGCTCCGCAAACGGCTGAAGCCATCGCAATCCTGGGGATCGCGCTCTTCCCCATCCAGGCGCAAAAACGATTTGCCACCGTCGTAGCCGATGTGCTCGTCTCCGGCCTTTGCCTGATCGTTCTTCTGCTCGTCTCCGGTTACCTCTTTGGCGCGATGCCGATTTTCGGCCTCTTCCCGACGGTCCTCACCTCGCCTCAATCACTCCTTTGCCTGGCGATGTTGACAGCAGTGGCAGTCCTGCGTCGGGCTCAGAGCGGAGTGTTTTCTATCTTCCTCGGACGTGGCATCGGCAGCAAAACCGCCCGGGTACTGGCGCCAATCCTCCTGGTACTCTCGTTTCTGCGCGAGGTCGGCAGAGCCCACCTCGTTCTTGCTTTGAAGTATCCTGAACCCGACGTAACCGCCCTGCTCGCCTCGGTCGCCACGGCTGTGTCCTTTATCCTCTTGCTGTTCCTCACCTGGCGCATCCACAGCATGGAAGTGGAGATTCGCGATCTGTCTCTGCGCGACGAGTTGACCGGCCTGCGCAATCTGCGGGGATTTCACCTGCTTGCCGAGCAGGCCCTGCGCATGGCACAGCGCTCCCAGCTGCCCCTCTCAGTCCTGTTTGTCGACCTTGACAACCTGAAAGACATCAACGACTCGCTGGGACATGGCATTGGCTCCGCATTCCTTTCTGAAACAGCCGGAATGCTTAAAAATACCTTTCGCGAGACGGATGTCCTGGGGCGAATCGGCGGCGACGAGTTTGCCGTGGTCTGCCAGTGCAGTCATGTGGCCATGTCGATTGCCGCCCAGCGGCTTGAAGCGGCAGTGGCAGAGCGAAACGCGGCGGACAATCTCCCAATCCCCTTCAGCTTCAGCATTGGCTACGTTACTTCCGAGGAACACGCTCACCAATCCCTGAAGGATCTCCTTGCAGAAGCCGACCAGGCAATGTATCAGGAGAAGAGACGCAAAAAGATCACCCGCGACTGACTTGAACGCCTTTGTTTGCTTCCAGTTGCTGGCTCTGCGCCTTCCCCGGGCAAAATACCTTGCCGATCTTGATTCAATTTTCTGTTTTGACCAGTATCTTGCTTGCATACTTATACAATTCTTGTGTATATTTATTCATGCGCGGCCCATGCACTGCGGGCCGCGCTTTCAATTTGTTGACGGAAAACGATGAAGCTTCAAAGACTCAATGCGATTCGGGATGTCGTGGCCAGCTCCCCTGTGACCAATCAGGATCAGCTGCGCCGCAAGCTGCGCCGCCGCGGATTCGCCGTGACCCAGGCAACGCTCTCGCGCGACATTCACGAGCTGCGCCTCTCCAAGGGCCCCGGCGGGTATTCCCTGCCCAACGGCAATGGGAGCAACGGTGCCGCCGCGGCTGTGGAGGAAGACAACAGCCCGCCCTCGGTTGCAGCGATGATTGAGAGTTTTGGACTGCGCGTGCGCCAGGCGATGAATCAGGTTGTTGTGGGCACAGTGATGGGCGGAGCACAGCCCTTCGCCGCGGCCCTGGACCACGAGGGATGGCCAGAGGTTGTGGGCACAGTTGCTGGTGATGACACGGTCCTGGTGATCTGTCCCGACCCGCGCCGGGCAGGCGAAGTGGAAGCTCGGCTGAGGACATTTCTCGAGTCATGACCAACACGACACAAACAGCGGTAATCGGAGTCACAGGGTACGCCGGGGCCGAGTTGGCCAGGCTGCTGCTGCGGCATCCTCGTCTCAAAGACAAGCCTCCAGTCTTTGCCGGGCGTGTCGACTGCAAAGACGCCGCGCACGGCGGTGTGCCTCTCGCCGAAATCCATCCCCAATTGGCCGACAACAACGGCACCCGCGATCTAAAGCAGGAACCATTCTCCTGGGAACTTCTCACCAGCCGTGGCGTTGAAGTCCTGTTTCTTGCCACGCCTCACGAGCAGTCGCGCGAGTGGGTTCCTGAAGCGCTTGCCCGCGGAATTCGTGTGATCGACCTCAGCGGCGCCTGGCGGCTCACAGAATCGGCAAATCGCGCCGTCTATGCTTTTGAAGACGAGGGCTCTGCAACAGCCGCAGCCACACAGGCTGAAGCTGTCTATGGCATGCCTGAGCTGCATCGCGCACAGATCGCCGCGGCGCGTCTCGTTGCCAACCCCGGTTGCTATGCTACTTCTGTCATCCTGGCCCTCCGCCCATTGGTGGCCGCCGGACTCCTCGACCTGGAGCACGGCATTGTAGCTGACTCCAAGAGCGGCGTCAGCGGCGCGGGCAAGGCCCCCTCCGCCAAAACACACTTCATGTATGCGGCAGACAATCTTTCGGCGTATGCGGTCTTCTCCCATCGCCACACCGGAGAATTGCTTGAGCAGATCGGTGTCGACGCAAGCCAGATCGTCTTTACGCCGCACCTGCTGCCGATTCCCCGCGGGATTCTCTCCACCATCTACCTGCGCTTCCGCGAGCCGCAGACGCAGGCTTCCGTGGCCCAAGTGTATCACAGCTTTTTTGCTGGCAGCCCGATGGTGCGCATCTACGATCACGCGCTGCCTCAGATTCAATACTCCGTGCACACAAACTATGCCGACGTTGGCTTTCAGGTTGCCGCGGACGGCCACCGCGCCATCGTTGTCAGTTGCCTTGATAACCTCTTGAAGGGCGCGTCCTCGCAGGCCGTGCAAAACCTGAACATCATGCTCGGCTACAGCGAAGCGGAGGGCCTCGAATGAAGTACGTTGTTAAATTAGGTGGAGCGGGCCTTGAGACCCCATCGCTCCTTGAAGGCTGCACGCGCGCCATCGCCGAATTGGTGCGGGACGGCAACCAGGTTGCTGTTGTCCACGGCGGCGGTGTGCAACTGACCCGCATGCTGAAAGCGCTTGGCAAGCAGAGTGAATTCATCGCCGGCCTGCGCGTTACGGACGCTGAGACACGCGATGTGGCGTTGATGGTCCTTGCCGGCAAGGTCAACAAGAGTTTGGTCGCCTCTCTTGGCGCGCTCGGATTACCGGCAGTCGGCATGACGGGAGGCGACGGCCTCCTCTTTCGTGCGCGCAAAAAGCGCACCGCGCCCGACCTCGGCTACGTTGGTGAGATCGTCGCCAGCGATCCCCGCTGGATCGAGGCCATCTGGCAGTTGAATGGAGTGCCCGTCATCTCTTCGATGGCCCTCGGTTTCGACGGCGAATACTACAACATCAACGCCGATGAAATGGCCGCTGCCTGTGCAATGGCATGCCACGCCGATGCCCTCGTCTTCCTCACCGATGTTCCCGGAGTCAAGGGCGCAAACGGCGAGGTACTCCGATGGCTCTCTATCGATCAGATCGCCGAGATGGCCGAGAGCGCCGTCATCTCCGGCGGCATGTTGCCCAAGCTGAGCGCCTGCCGTGAAGCACTCTTGAACGGCGTCAAGCGCGTAAGAATTTTGCCCGCGGAGGCTGCAGGTTCCCTTCCCGACCTGTGCAGTTCCCGCGTATCCCACGGCACCGAAGTCATGGTGGCCTAGCGGTCCGCAAAGTAAACGGACCAGGAGGTATGACATTGATGAAGCTCGATCAAATCCGCGCCGCAGAAGCGAAACTGCTGCTCTCAACCTATGACCGCAATCCCATCCTCTTTGTCGGGGGACAGGGCGTGCACATCATCGACGAGAAGGGTGACCGCTTTCTCGACCTGCTGAGTGGCATTGGCGTCAATGCGCTTGGCTACTCTCACCCCGTCATTGAGGAAACCATCGCCCGCCAGAGCCGCGCGCTCATCCACACCTCGAACCTCTACTATCACGAGGGGCAGGCGGAATTGGCGCTGCGCCTCACTGAGCGCACCGGCCTCGACCGCGTCTTCTTCGCCAACACCGGCACTGAAGCCTGGGAAGGCGCAATGAAGCTGGCTCGCGCCTATGCCGGCATCAGGCGCAGCGAAGGTGTCAACATCGGCACCAAGTTTCTCGCTCTCGAGCAGAGCTTCCACGGCCGCACCTTTGGCGCCGTCTCCACCACATTCAAGGAAAAGTATCGCGAGCCCTTTGGCCCCGTTGTTCCCGGCGTTGAGTTTGTACGTTTCAACGACGTCGACGACCTGCGCGCCAAGTTCTCCAGCGAAGTCTGCGCCATCCTCGTTGAAGCCATCCAGGGTGAAGGCGGCATTCGTCCGCTCACGCCAGAGTTCTTCGCCGAGGCCCGCGCTCTTGCATCGTCCACCGGAGCGCTGCTCATCGTCGATGAGATTCAATCCGGAATGGGCCGCACCGGCAAGTGGTGCGCCTATCAGCACTACGGTATCCAGCCTGACATCACCACACTAGCCAAGCCCATCGCTGGCGGTCTGCCGCTCGGCGCCGTCCTCTGCACGGAGGAGGTAGCGCGCGTCATGCACGCCGGCATGCACGGCACCACATTCGGCGGAGGTCCCCTGGCCTGCTCCGTTGCCATCGCCGTCATCGACTACATGGAGAAAGAAAACCTCCTTGCGCACGCCACTGAAGTCGGCGATTACTTCCAGGAACAGCTGCGTGGCCTTGCCAAGCGCCATGAGGCCATCATCGACGTCCGGGGCAAGGGCCTGATGGTCGCCGCCGAACTCGATTCCGCTGATCTCGCCAAGCTCATCGTCGCCGAGATGCTCAAACGGCACATTCTCATCAACTGCACCAGCGACACGGTGTTGCGCTTCTTGCCTCCATACATTCTGGAGCGCTCACACGTGGACACCGCCTTCGCGGCGCTGGACGAAATCTTCACTGAAAACGCCGGAGTTCGCAGCGCGACTCCCGCCGCAGCTCACACCATTGCCAACGCCGCAGGAGGATTCAGCCATGTCTAGCAAAGCAACCCTCGAACGTTTGGAGACAGCTGTGCCAGTTCAAAAAGACCCCGATATTCTTGCCGCCGCCGTGCGCCTTGCCGGCGAGGACATGTGTTCCATTGCCGACCTGTCCAGCTCTGAGGTGCGCGCCATCCTCAAGCTGGGTCACGACGTCAAGCGCAACCCGCGCGAGTATCGCCATGCCCTCGACGCCAAACAGATGGTCCTCATGTTTGAGAAGGCCAGCCTGCGCACGCGCCTCAGTTTTGAGACCGGCATCAACACCATGGGCGGCAACGCGATCTTCGTTGACCACACCAGCTCGCCGCTTGGCGAGCGCGAAAGCGTCTCCGACGTCGCAAAGAACGTCGAGCGTTGGGTCGACATCATCGTGCTGCGCACCTACGCGCACGACACCATCACCGAGATGGCTGCCAACTCGCGCGTGCCCGTCGTCAACGCGCTCTCTGATTTCGAGCATCCCTGTCAGGCACTGGCCGACTTCATGACCCTTGAAGAGCACTTCGGCTCCGCCGCTGGTCTCAACTTCACCTATCTCGGCGACGGCAACAACGTCTGCCACTCGCTCATGCTCACCGGCGCGCAACTCGGCGCCAACGTAACCATCGCCACTCCGCGCGGATATTCGCCAGACATCGAAATCGTCACCAAGGCGCGAGAGATCGCCGCAGCCAACGGCCGTGAAGTTCGCCTGCTGCAGGACCCTCAGCTTGCCGTCGAAGGCGCCGACGCGGTTTACACCGATGTCTGCGTCAGCATGGGCTTCGAGCACGAATCCACCAAGCGCGCGCCCATCTTCCGTCCCTTCCAGGTGAACGAAGCATTGATGCAGAAGGCCGCGCAGCACGCCGTCTTCATGCATTGCCTGCCCGCGCGCCGAAACGCCGAGGTCACCGATGCGGTTCTCGACGGCCCGCAGTCCATCGTCTTCGATCAAGCCGAAAACCGCATGCACGCGCAGAAAGCCCTTTTACTTCTGCTCCTGGGCGGCCTGGCGAATGTAGGGGCTTTTAGCTGCTAGGTACTAGCTCGTCCATCGCCTATAGCAACGAATTTGGTCTCACAATCAGTGATTTGCTAGCAGTTCTCTGAGGTTCCCAAGCATGTCCGTAATTCTCGAATCCCTGCCCGTCGGCCAGAAAGTTGGCATTGCCTTCTCCGGCGGGCTCGACACCTCCGCCGCCCTCCACTGGATGAGGCTGAAGGGAGCCATCCCTTACTCCTACACGGCCAACCTGGGCCAGCCCGACGAAACCGACTACGACGAGATTCCGCGCAAGGCCCTCGAATACGGTGCCGAAAAAGCTCGCCTCATTGACTGCCGCGGCCCGCTCGTTCGCGAAGGCATCGCCGCGCTCCAGGCAGGCGCCTTCCACATCACCACTGCCGGCGTCCCCTACTTCAACACCACGCCGATCGGCCGCGCTGTCACCGGCACCATGCTCGTCTCCGCCATGCAGGAGGACGACGTCCACATCTGGGGCGACGGCTCCACCTTCAAAGGCAATGACATCGAGCGCTTCTACCGCTACGGCCTGCTCGTCAATCCCGGCCTCAAGGTCTACAAACCCTGGCTCGACACCGCTTTCATCGATGAGCTCGGCGGCCGCGCCGAGATGTCCGCCTTCATGCAGCACCACGGCTTCGCCTACAAGATGTCCGCCGAGAAGGCCTACTCCACCGATTCCAACATCCTCGGCGCAACCCACGAAGCAAAAGACCTGGAGCACCTTTCTACCTCCATCAAGATCGTCGTTCCCATCATGGGCACAGCCTTCTGGCGTGATGATGTCGAAATTCAGCGCGAACAGGTCGCCGTCCGCTTTGAGGAGGGCTTTCCCGTCGCACTCAACGGCCGCCAAATCGACGACCCCGTCGCCCTTCTTCTCGAAGCCAATCGCATCGGTGGCCGCCACGGCCTGGGCATGTCCGATCAGATCGAAAACCGCATCATCGAGGCCAAGAGCCGCGGCATTTACGAGGCGCCCGGCCTCGCCTTGCTCTTCATCGCCTACGAGCGCCTCATCACAGGCATTCACAACGAAGACACCATCGAGCAGTACCGCGAAAATGGCCGCAAGCTCGGTCGCCTCCTCTACCAGGGTCGCTGGTTTGATTCCCAGGCCATCATGCTCCGCGAATCCGCCCAGCGCTGGGTCGCCAAACCCATTACTGGCGAAGTCACCGTGGAGCTGCGCTGCGGGAACGACTACTCGATCCTCAACACCGAGTCGCCTAACCTCACCTTCCATCCCGAGCGCCTCAGCATGGAGAAGACCGAATCCACCTTTTCCCCGCGTGACCGCATCGGCCAGCTCACCATGCGCAATCTCGACATCACGGACACCCGCGATAAGCTCCTTACCTACGCCGCGGCCGGCCTCCTCACCCTCAGCAAAGGCAGCGAAATGCCGAGATTGAGCAGCGCCCCTGACAAAGAACAAGGACAAGGAATAGCGTGAGGTACGCCTGAATCAATGTCCAACGAACTCCAACCCGTAAAGATGTGGTCCGGCCGCTTTCGCGAGCCGCTCGATGCGGACTTCGAAGAGTGGCAACGTTCCATCGTCTTCGATTGGCGGCTTCTTCCTCAGGAAGTAGCCGCCAGCAAAGCCCACGCATCGGCTCTTGTTGCCGCAGGCATCCTTACAAAGGATGAGGGAGCGGAGCTCCGCGTCGCGCTCGACGCCATCGCCGCCGACCATGCCACTGAAGCCGGGCAGGCCGTGGTGCGTACCCATGCGTCTGCTGAAGACATTCATCACTTTGTCGAGTTGTCTCTTGTTGCCCGCGTCGGCTCCCTCGGCCTCAAGCTCCACACCGGCCGCAGCCGTAACGAACAGATCGCCACCGACCTGCGCCTTTACGTTCGTACGCAGATCGATCACGTCGTCGAATCCCTTGCCGCGTGGGCCAACGCACTTGTTGCCCAGGCGCACACAGCCGGCGAATCCGTGATGCCCAGCTATACCCACATGCAACGCGCTGAACCCGTGCTCGTGGCTCACTGGCTGCTCGCCTACGTTGAAATGATCCTGCGCGACGCGGCCCGCCTGCGTGATTGCGCCGCCCGGCTCAACTACTGCCCGCTTGGTTCCGGCGCAGTGGCTGGCGCCACCCTCAATCTCGATCGCTCTATAGCCTCGCTCGAGTTGGGCTTCACAGCGCCTACCTCGAATTCAATTGACGCCACCAGCGATCGCGACTTCATTCTCGAATACCTTCAGGCGCTGACATCTGTCGGCCTTCACCTCAGCAGGTTTGCCGAGGAGATCACCCTCTTTGCCACTGCGGAGTTCGGATTTGTCATTCTCCCGGAGGCCTTCTCCACAGGCTCCAGCGCCATGCCGCAAAAGAAGAATCCCGATCTCACTGAGCTGATTCGCGCCAAGGTCGGCCGCATTCACGGCGCGGCCCAGGCCGTCACACTGCAGCTGAAAGGCCTTCCTCTCGCCTACAACAAGGACATGCAGGAGACGCAGGAGCCTGCCTTCTCAGTGGATTTTGTTCCGGCGATGCTCACCCTCGTGGCCCGCTTCACCGCAGCCCTTCAATTCAATCGCCAGCGCATGAACGACGCTGCGCAATCCGGCTACTTGAATGCCATGGCCGCCGCCACGTACCTGGTCCACAAGGGAGTGCCCTTCCGCACCGCCCATGAAAAGATCGGCAACGCCGTGCGCTTCGCCCTGGAGAAAGGCGTTGAACTTGGCGACCTGACACTCAGCGAGCTGCGCGAGTTCGGCCCCGAGTTCGAGCAGGACTTCTTCTCCGCCATCACGCTCACCGCAACGCTCGACTGCCACGATGTCATTGGAGGAACCGCGCGCGCGCAGGTGAAGCAGGCTCTTGCCTCTGCTTCGGATCGCATCGCAGCTCTTGTTACACTGAATGCAAGGGAGGCTGTCCATGTTGGTGCGTAAGGCCTTGCTCCAGGACGCCTCAAACGTCTATGACCTGGTGAACTCGCTCTCCACTGACGGCACGCTGCTCAAGCGCGCCTTCGCGGAAATCTGCGAGAACATCCGCGACTTCACCGTCGCCGAATCCGATGGCGGCGTCTTTCTTGGATGCGGTGCGCTGCACCTCTACGGCCCCCATCTATCCGAAGTTCGGTCGATCGTCGTCAAGCCTGAAGCCAAGGGTCAGGGCGCAGGCGGCCGCATTCTCGGCACACTCATTGAGGAAGCTGAAGAACACGGCATCCAATCCGTGTGCCTCTTCACCCGCATCCCCGACTTCTTCTTCAAATACGGATTCCGCACCGTTGAAGACAAGTCCGAGTTGCCCGACAAGATCTTTAAAGACTGCCAGACCTGCCCACGGCTCCACCGTTGCGATGAAGTAGCCATGGTCCGCGGTCGCATCCCAAGGATGTCCATCCTCGGCCCCCGCATCGAAGCCCAGCAGCTGGTCCGCCTCTCCGGCTAACGCTTGCTAATGTTTTCTTTGCAGATAGCAAAAGGTTACAGGGCGCTCAAGAAGCTCGCTTTCTTCGACGTTCAAACGGAACGGCTGAAAAAACGAGTTATTGGCATTTCGCAGCGCCAGAAACAACTCCTCGGGATCGTCAAAGGCACTTCCCAAAAACGCTGGTGCCACCTCGTATTGGCTTATCATGCCTGCAATGTTTGCTGGAGGGTGCAGCCGAAGCTCAGCATTCGTCCCGCACGAAGCGAGGTCACCAGCGTAATCCATAATGAACATCTGCTTCGTACGCTCGATTTCCTTTTCACACACCTCCTTAGAGCAATTTCGGAATACACGTAGACTTCTTGAGAGCATCGAAAGGTACCGTTTTCTTGAGGAAAACGCCACTTGGCTGCGTTCTTTCTGTCTACACCAATTCCGAAATTGCTATAGTAAATTCTGCACGCCCGTCTCTGTCAGTAATAAAAGGGCCCACAAAATAATCGTTCTTCTCCTGTGCACGAAGCGCCAATACAAACGCCACCTCCGGAATTGCGCATCCTGTGTCCGAATCGATAGCGGTGATAACAACCTTATGCGGAAATCTCAAGACACCACTCCATGGTTGCCGAGTGCTCCATGTCCCCCTCTTGAGACATGGGACGCAGCAACCGCCGCCTGCCCATAGCTCAGCCCGCCATCCCCTGGGCTGACCTGGGCGTGCTGAAACACCAGGAACCCCTCCGCCTCCAACCCCACCCGCAGCAACCGCGCCAGCCGCCTGTTATGCATGCACCCGCCACTGAGCGCCACTTGCCGCAAGCCTGTCGCCTCCCGCGCCGTCACCGAGGCACGCACAAATCCCGCAGCCACCCCCGCATGAAACCGCGCCGCAATTCGCGACTTGTTCACACCTTTCCGCAAATCCTCAATCAGTCTCCGCCACAACGACCCCGCACAAATCCTTGCCGGCTCCCGCGCCGCCCAATTCCCAACACCAATCTCCATCACATATCCAGCTTCATCGTCTCCCTCATCCACCGCCAGACCTTCGAGTTCGATCGCCGCCTGCGCCTCGTAGTCCACCACACGCCGACCCAGCACCACCGCCGCAACCGCATCAAACAACCTTCCGCAACTTGAAGTAAGCGGCGCATTCAACCCGCGCTCCATCATCCTGCGCAGCACGCGCACATCTTTCTCGCTCGCTCCCAGCATCCCCAGCAGCTCGTCCGACTCAACATCAAATCCCGCCGCGCTCAAATGACCCAGCGCCATCCGCCACGGCTCCTTGACTGCAGCGTCGCCACCCGGCATCGGCACATACTCAAGATGCGCATACCGCTCAAACCCGTCCAGCCGCGCAATCAGAACTTCCCCGCCCCACACTTTTCCATCGGCCCCGTAACCGGTCCCATCCAGCGCCAGCCCAATCCCCTCTTCGACACCATGCTCTGCCATGCATCCCGCCACATGCGCATGATGATGCTGCACGGTGATCAGCGGCAATCCGCGCTCGCGCGCCCATTCCTTCGCCCACTCAGTCGACAGGTACCCCGGATGCAGATCATGCACCACCGTCTCCGGCTCAATCTCAAACGTCCGCATCAGGTGATCGAGCGACTCTTTGAAGAATTCCATCCCCGTCAGATTTTCCAGATCGCCCAGATGCTGGCTCTGATAAACATGTCGCCCCCGCGCCAGCGCAAACACATTCTTCAAATGCCCGCCTACCGCCAGCAGCGGCGGCGCTTTCAATGGCAACTCCACCCCCAACGGCACAAAGCCCCGCGCCCGCCGAATCAACTGCGCAGCCCGATCCACCACCGCCGCAACCGAATCGTCACACCGCTGCAGAATCTCCCGGTCGTGCATCAGAAACGCATCCGCAATCCCGCCCAGCCGCACCAATGCTTCATCGTTGTCAATGGCAATTGGCTCCTCGCTCAAATTTGCCGAAGTCATCACCAGCGCCTTCAACCGTCCATCGGTAAACAGCAAATGCTGCAGCGGTGCATACGGCAGAAACACACCTAGCCACGGAATCCCCGGCGCCACTCCCGGCGCAATGCCGATCCCTTCCCGCGCCTGCGCCAACACAATTGGCCGCGCCGGCGTCTGCAGCATCGCCTCTTCTTCCGGTCCCAGCGCGCACAATTCCCGCGCCGACTCCAAATCTTTCACCATCAACGCCAGCGGCTTCCCATAGCGATGCTTGCGTTCTCGCAGACGCATGACCGCCGCCTGGTTTGTCGCATCCACGCTCAGGTGGAACCCGCCCACTCCCTTGATCGCCATGATCGCGCCAGCCGCAAGCCGGTCAATCGTCGCAGCTACGGGATTCTCAGCCGCAATCGCTGCGCCATCCGCGCTCACCAGCCACAACCGCGGCCCGCACTCCCAGCAAGCATTCGGCTGCGCATGGAACCGCCGATCCAGCGGATCGTCGTACTCCCCCTGGCAGGCAGCACACATCGTGAACCGCGCCATCGATGTCTGCGGCCGGTCGTAAGGAATCTGCCGCGTAATCGTGAACCGCGGCCCGCAATTCGTGCAATTCAGAAACGGATACCCGTATCGCCGATCCGCCGGATCAAGCAGCTCACGCAAACAGTCCGCACAAGTCGCCGCATCTGCAGGAATCCCAGTACTCACCCTGCCCAGCACCTCGCTGGCCACAATCCTGAAGCCCGTCTCCGCCGTCGCCGCAACCTCGCGCACCTTAACAGCATCGATGCGCGACAGCGGCGGAGCTTCCGACCGCAATCGCTCCGCAAAGCTCTCCACCCGCGTTGCCGGTCCCTCAATCTCGATCGTCACCCCTTCCGTATCGTTGCCGATAAACCCAGCCAGACCCTCCTCAAGTGCTAGCCGATAAACAAACGGCCTGAACCCCACCCCCTGTACCACGCCGCGCACCGCAATTGCCCGTCGCAGCAGCCCTTCGTGCAGCCCTTCTCCAGGTTGGGTTTCTTCAGTCAAAATCGCCCCTCACACCGCAGACAAGCATACGCGCGGCAGTAACTCGTTGTATCGATTCTGCAATGCGTCCCACATTGCGAATTCGAGTCTTGCTTGTGCGGTGCATCACATCGTCACGACACGGCGACAACTAGCATTCCAGTCATGATAGCCGCGAACCTCATTCTGGTTGCGCCGTGTTCGCTTCTGTTGGGCGCACTGCTTCAGGTTCTCGTCGCGCGGCTCTGTTCCGCACACACCAAGGGGATCCTCGCAGCGCTTTCCTGTTTGCCCGCGGTGGTGGCCGTGGTCGCCACCATTCCACTGGTCCACGCGGGCCAGGCAATCGAAGCCAATCTCTTTCAATGGGACGGCCCACTCGCCCTCGTCCTTCACGTAGATGCCCTTAGTGTCCTCTTTGCGTTCATGGGGTCCTGCCTCGGCGGATTCGTGCTGCTTTACTCCATCGGCTACATGGCGCACGACAAGGCAGCCACCCGCTTCTACTGCTCCATGCTCATCTTCATCGCCGGGTTCGTCGGCCTTGTGTACAGCGCCAATCTCTTCCTCTTCTATCTCTGCTGGGAGTTGGTCGGTCTCTGCTCCTTCAGCCTGGTTGGCTTCTGGTACACGAATCCTGAAGCGGTCAGCGGCGCGCGCAAGGTCCTGTTGATGACCCACATCGCGGGCTACGGTTTGCTCGCTGCCATCCTGGTGGTCTACCACCGCACCGGCAGCACCCTCTGGACAGACCCCGCCGTCGCGCGCAGTTTCACAGGCGGCATCTTCTTCCTGATGCTCGCCGCGCTTGTTGCCAAGTCGGTACAGGTTCCACTGCATACATGGATTCCCGAAGCCATGGCCGCGCCCACTCCGGTCAGCGCGTTGCTGCACGCAGCCTGTTATGTCAAGGCGGGGGTGTATCTCGCCGCCCGCATGCACAGCTTTGGCGCGTGGCCGCAGGCCTGGGGATCAACGCTTGTCTGGATCGGCACCATCACCATGGCCGTCGGTGTCATGTACGCCATGGTGCAAACCGATTTGAAGCGCATGCTCGCCTTCTCCACCGTCAGCCAGATTGGCTACATGATGATGGGCCTGGGCATCGGCACACCTCTTGCCATCACCGCAGGCCTCCTGCACTGCCTCAATCACGGATTCTTCAAGGGCGGACTCTTCCTCACCGCCGGCGCGGTCCAGCACTCCACCGGCACGCGCGACATGAACCAACTGGGCGGACTGGCACAGCGCATGCCCCGGACGACGCTGTCTTGGTTGATCGGCGTCGGCAGCATGATGGGCATCCCGCTCATGAGCGGATTCGCCAGCAAGTGGATGCTCTACGCAGCAGCGTTGCAGGCCGGATGGGCCGTTCCCGCCATGGTCGCCTGGGTCGTCAGCCTCGGCACCGTCTTCCTCTGCGCCAAGGCAACCAGTGCAGTCTTCCTGGGTCCGACAACTGAAAAAACCAAAGATGCACACGAAGCCACACCCACCATGGTCTGGGGCATGGGCTTCATGGCCGCAGGCAGCCTGGTGCTGGGCGTCGCTCCGCAGTTGGCCGTCAACTACTTCCTCAACCCCATCCTCGGCGTGCTCGGACTTGGGGAGGGAGTACAGGTTACGTGGTTCGGCCTGTTTGCCAATGCAGGCAGCTTTTCCACAACCGGCGGCCTGGTACTGGCTCTTGTCTCGCTGGTTCTTGGCGGCCTGATCTACGCCATCGCCTACGTGGCCCGTCCTGCAACTGCCACCGGCGGCGCTGCACTGGCTGGTTCCGGGGTCCCCGCGGACAGTTCTCTGTCCGTGGGGTGGGGCGGAATCTTCACCGGCGGCGAGCCGCTCTCCGACCAGGGCCGCCTCACAGCCGGCGACTTCTCTGACATCTTCCTGCAAAACTGGAAGGAATTCTTCCGCTGGACCAACGTCGACCGCGCCTACCTGGCCGTGTGGGCCGGAATACAAACTGCCTCGCGCGCACTCGGCATCGCGGTCACTTGGATGGAGCGGAACTCGATTGCGCTGATCGTCGTGCTATCAGCTGCAGTATTCACACTAGTACGCTGGGCTGTACATGGCATTCAATCCAACCTGCCCCAGGCAGTGCCGCTGCTCGTTGAAGCTCATACGCCCGCTTTCCTCATTGCCGCCGTCGCCTTCGCTGCCATCGCACTATTTCTTGCTGCACTTTCAAAACCGGCCCTCACCCGGCTCCCGGTTTGGCCTTGCATGCTCATTGTCGGCTCGCTATCCGTCGCCGGCCTGATCGTCGCCAACCCCTGGCTGCGCCTTGGACTTCTGGAGTTTGCCGCGCTCCTGACCGTTTTGCGAGTCTGGCTGACCGCGCGCTCCTTGACTGCCAAACTCACTTACCTCGCGGTGGTGCTCATCTCAGCCGGTTCCATGCTGGCGAGTGAGCTGCTCTATAACGTCCAGAATCAAGCGTGGTCGCGCGCGTTCCTGCTCACCAGCATCATCGTTAAATTGGCCGCCGTGCCGCTGTTCTTCTGGCTGCTGAGTCTAGCCGATGAGCTACCCGCACTCGTCCTCGGCCTCATCATTTCCATCGTCGATATGGCCGCCTTCGCCGAGTTCGCCATTGGCGTGCAATTAATCCCAAGCGCCACCACGCCACCGTTGTTGCTCGGCGCTGCCGCCACTACGTCATTGGTCGCCGCTTTGCTGATGCTCACGCAGCGCAGCCTCAAGCGGTTGTTGGTTCTCTCCACAATCGAAGACGTCGGTTTCCTCCTGTTAGGCATCGCCTCCATCAGCATTGTGGGAATCAAGGGCGCGATGATCGCCGCCGCCACCCATGCCTTGGCAAAGGCCCTCCTCTTCATTTGCCTCAGCGCACCTGAGGCCGACGGAGTCCTCAACGCCGAGTCGACCGGCCTCATCACCCGCTACCCGGTCAGCGCCTTCGGCTTTCTCTTCGGCATGCTGGCCATGCTGGGCATTCCGCCGACACTCGGCTTCATCGGCCGCTGGAGGCTCTACGAGACCGCCGTGCAAATCGGCTGGCCGCTGGCCGCTGTTTTCATCCTCTCCTCCATCCTGGCTCTCATCGCCTACGTCCTGGCCCTTACGCGCATCTGGTGGGGTCCGTCCCACGCACCCAGCCCGCCCGCATCCACTTCGCCACGCAGTGAGCCGCTGGTCCTCCAGGCCGTCATCGTCACTCTTGTTGCCTTGCTGTTGGTTGGCGGCATATGGCCCAGCACCTTGCAACTGTTGCACTGGGGGCAGCTATGAATCTTTGGGATCGATTGATGTGCTACTCCCGGCGCCGCAGTCCCTGGCTCTTTCACATGAACGGAGGCAGTTGCAATGGCTGCGACATTGAACTTATCGCCAGCCTCACTCCGCGATACGACGCGGAGCAATTAGGCGTCCGCCTTGAGGGCAGCCCGCGCCATGCCGACATCCTATGCATCACCGGCCCGGTTACCCACAATGCGGTCAACGCCATCAAAACCGTCTACGGCCAGGTCTGCGGACCCAAAGCAGTCGTGGCCATCGGCTCCTGCCCCGCCACAACCAACGTCTTCATCGACAGCCGCACCCTCGACGGGCCGCTCAACCTGCATCTCCCCGTCGATGTTTTTGTTCCCGGCTGTCCGCCGCGTCCCGACGCCATTATTCAAGGCGTGGCCAAGGCTGCCGCAATCCTGGCCGAAAGAGCCGCGAAGAAGTTGCCCGCTAACCCCGTCGTCATGCCACTTGTCGGACCACCATGCAATGGCGCCTGCTGCGCCCCAACCAATAAAGAAACCACCGAGGTGCAGTCATGAATCTGATCACCGCCCTCGCGCGTTTTCTCATCTTTCCCGGCCTGCTCTTCGCCATCCCCGCCGCCTGGTTCTTCCTTTGGGTCGAGCGTAAATCGGTGGCATTGATGCAGGGTCGCATTGGCCCGCCCTTCATGCAGCCCTTCTTTGATTTCATCAAGCTGCTTGGCAAAAGCACACCGCCGCGAAGCGGAGTTGGCGGCCTTCTGATGAAGCTCTGGCCGCTCATCGCTGTCGCTGCAGCCGCAAGCGCCGTTGGCCTGCTCCCGGTGTGGCCCTCTTCCGGTGGGTTTGAAGGCGACCTCATCCTCTTGCTCGCCCTGCTTGAACTCCCCTCCATGTGCATCATCGCCGCAGGCTTCTCTTCGCGCTCCATCTTTGGCGAAATCGGCTCCGCGCGTGAAGCCGCCCTCAGCGTCTCCTACAACGTGGTCTTCCTGCTGGCCATCGTCTCCATCGCCGCGTCCCAGCACACCTTTCGGCTTGAAGCCCTGGCGCAACTGCCCGCTTCGCCCATGCATTGGATTGGCTTGCTTGCGATTCTTGTCTGCCTGCCTGCCAAGCTCCACATCAATCCCTTCTCCCTGCCCAATGCAGAGCAGGAAATCTACTCCGGCCCCATGACCGAATACGCCGGTCCCGAGCTGGCCATGTGGGAGCTCTCGCACGGCCTGGAGTGGGTTGCCGCCACCGGCTTGGTCGCCACGCTCGCCGCCCCCCATCTCACGCTTTGGTGGGTCGCCGCAATCGTCTTCATCGCCCTCTCCTTCGCGGTTGTTCTTCTCTTATCCGCCGTCGCCGCCGCCACTGCGCGTCTCGCCATCGATACAACGGTGCGCTTTTACTGGCAATGCACGCTTATCTTCGCGGTCCTGGCCATTTCGTCCGCCATCTTCATGAGGCATCGATCATGAACATTGTTTCAATGCTCTGGAAGAACCTGTGGGGTGGCTCGCGAACCATGCTCTTCCCAGCGCGTCCCAAGGTGAGCGAGGGCTTCCGCGGCCTGGTGCGCTTCGACCCTGAACTCTGCACCGGCTGCGCAATCTGCCGCTTCCGCTGCACCGCCCGCGCCATTGAGTTTCGCGCCGGCAAAGGCGACTTCGTCTGGAGCTACGATCCCGGCCACTGCACCTTTTGCGGACGCTGCGTAGAAGGCTGCAAGGCCCATGCGCTCAGCCAGGACTCAGAAACGCCGCCCGTGTATCTGAATATCGGCGAGTTGAAGAACTCCTACACTGTCGCCCGCAAGACGACTGTCAAGGCTCCCGCGGCCCCCCCGCCAGCAGACCCCAAGCCGGCTGACTCATCCCCTGGAGGCACACAATGAACGCAGTTGCAATCATCCCCGAACAGAATCTCCTTCAAGCCATCCCCGAAAAGCTCGGCATCTCCGAGCGTTGGGTTGAAAAGGGTGGCGTGCATTGGCTCGCTTCCGACACGCTGCATGTGCGCGACCTCGCCGCCGTCATGAACAAGTGCCACGCCCGCTTCATCACCATCACCGCCTATCAGATGCCCGGTGACCAGGGGCTTCGCCTCGAATACCACTGGGACGTCAATGGCAACGTGCTCGGCTTCTCCTTCCAGCTTGCCGCCAACTCCATTGAGAGCATCTACGACCTCTGCGAGGCCGTTGACTGGATCGAGCGCGAGATTCATGAAGGCTTTGCAATCGACTTTACGGGCCGCGAATACGAACCCCTGCTTCTGCGCCAGGGAGACACGCCCGGTGTGAACCTGCGTGAGACTGGGACCCCCAACAAGACCGCCACTGGATTGTCGGCGCAGGAAGAGGTCAAAAAGTGACCTACAAAATCCCCATGGGCCCATACCACCCCGCATTGGAAGAGCCCTACAAGCTCGACATGATCTGCGAAGGCGAAACCGTCATCGATGCCAAGCTGCATATCGGCTTCAACTTCCGCGGCATCGAGCACCTGGCTGAATCGCGCAACTACATCCAGGTCATCGCGCTCATGGAGCGCGTCTGCGGCATCTGCTCCAACATCCACACCCTCACGCTTTGTCAGGCGATGGAGCAGTTGACCAATCAAACCCCTCCCCCGCGCGCCCAATACATCCGCGTCGTCGTCGCGGAGTTGGAGCGCCTCCATTCCCATGTGCTCTGGGCCGGCATCGCCGCCAAGCTCATGGGCTTCAAAACCATGTTCATGACCTGCTTTGAAATCCGCGAGAAAGTCATGGACGTGCTCCAGGCCATCTCCGGCAACCGCGTCAACTACTCCATGAACAGCATCGGTGGCGTCAATCGCGACATCGACGACCCGCTCGCTGTGCTCGCCATGATCGAGCAGCTTGAGCGCGAGATGGTTCGCACCGTCATTCCCATCTTTACCACCAGCACCACCGCGCGGTCGCGCTGCGCCGGCATCGGTGTGCTCACCAACCAGAGAGCAATCTCCTGCGGCACCGTAGGTCCCACGGCACGCGCCTCCGGCCTGCCCCAGGATCTCCGCCGCGCCGCTCCCTACGCGGCCTACTCCGAGATGGAGTTCGAAGTTCCCGTGCAACACGACGGCGACGTGCGCGCCCGTCTCCTGGTGCGTGCCCTCGAGATCATGGAAAGCTGCAAGATCCTTCGCCAGGCGCTCACCAAAATGCCCTCCGGGGACATCAACACCGGCGACGCCAAAATCGTCTTCTCCACCGGGACCGCAACAAGCCGTGTTGAGGCCCCGCGCGGCGAAGTCATGTACAGCGTCTCCTGGAAAGAGAACTCTCGCAACCCCAGCCGCGTGCACGTGCGCACGCCGACCTTTGCCAATATGCCCGCCATCCGCTGGATGGTGATGGGTGCCCGCCTCGCGGACACGCCGTTGATCCAGGCATCGATCGATCCCTGCTACTCCTGCACCGACCGCTAAGTCTAAAGGGAAGGCTCGTCCGCAATGGCTTAGTCTGGGAGAGGCAGTGGTGCCAGGATTCCCCTCATGATGAGTCTGAAGCAATTTTGCGCAGCATCGAGAGTTGCACTTGCAACTCTCATTTTTTGCGTCGCCGGCAGCTCCATCACAGCCCAGCAACTTGACGAAGCCACGGTAATCAAGGGAGTCGGCGCGGCCGTCAAGGCCCGCCTCGACAACGTGCTGGGCTATACGGTCACCGAGCACTACGCCGTCTACCGGAGCGGCGACGAAACTCATCCTGCGGCAGAAATGACCGTGAAAACCGTGTACCGCGAAGAAACAGGCAAGACCTATACCCCCATCTCACAAAGCGGCTCGGCCATCCTGCGGAGCCAGGTATTGGGTGCCATCCTTGAAAACGAAAGGCTTTTGAACCTGCCGGGCAATCGTGAAGCCGCCTGGATCACCTCGGCAAACTACCACATGCAACTCGCGCCTGGCGGCCACCAAATGATTGACCGGCGAGACTGTGTTGTCCTGACGCTGGTTCCCAAACACAGCAGCCCGCATCTCTTCACCGGAACACTGTGGGTGGATTCGAAAGACTTCTCTATCGTTCAGCTTCAGGGAGTCACATCAAAAAGCCCTTCGTTCATCACAGGTCCCACACAGGTCATGCGCCAGTACGCCCTCGTCAGCGGCTATGCGCAGGCGACCCATGCCAGGGCCGAGTCGGACAGCTTTCTCTTTGGCAAGACCATAGTAAAGATTGACTACTCTGACTATCAGGTCCAGCTTCGTCCGACCTCATAGACACCGCCGCACCTCGCCCGTCGACATTTCCCCTGCATCCTGGCCAGCAAGTTCCCTTCCTGAATTGAACCGAACCTAAGGCCATCTCATTGCGTGGGATAGGTTTCCACCTCGGTGACACCTGTCACGGACGACTGTTGGCCCGGCGGACAAGACTATGGACAGGGAACAGCATGGAAAGCGCAGACCGATTGCGACCTGGCTTGCTTCCCCCGGGAGGAAACCGTGCCAGCATTCACACCTCCGCCGCTGCCAAGCGACGACAAACGTTGGAAGATCGTGAACGGCACCATGCGCAAAAATGGTTTTGCCCGCCACGCACTCATTGAAACGCTCCATACCGTCCAGTCCTCATTTGGCTATCTGGACGACGACTCGATCCGTTTTGTAGCCCGTTCCCTGCGCGTGCCGCTGAGCCAGGCTTATGGCGTGGTCACCTTCTACCACTACTTCAGCCTCAAGCCTCCTGGAAAGCATACCGTCACCATCTGCGCCGGAACTGCCTGCTACATCAAGGGCGCAGACAAGCTGGTGGCTGCCGCCGAGAAGCGTCTTGGCATCCCTCAGGGCCAGACCACCAAGGACGGAAAAATCAGCCTCATGACCGCCCGCTGCGTCGGCGCCTGCAGCCGCGCCCCCGTGGTGTTGCGCGACGGCGAAGTCATGGGCGAAGTGAACAGCGAACAAGTGCTTGAGCAACTGGAAAGGTGGGCGGTGGAATGAACATCGAGGAGCTCGAACAGATAGCGGAGAGCGTCCGCCTTGAAAACGCGAAGTACGACTATGAAGTGAACGTCTGCATGGACCTCGCCTGCGCCAGCCAGGGCGCGGGACCCTTGCGCGATGAACTTGTCAAGGCCGCGGAGAAATCCGGCAAAAAAGTCCTTGTCCGTCGTACCGGATGCATGGGGCCTTGTTCCTCCGGCCCGTTGGTCCGTGTCGATCCTGAAGAAACTCTCTATCACCACGTGCATGCCAATCATGCTGAGGCCATTGTTGCAAGCCTGGGCGACGGCCCTGTTCCCGCTCTGCAGTGCGATCTGAATGAGCACTTCGACAAGCAGGTCCGGGTGGTCCTTGAGAACGCCGGCTACATCGATCCTGAAAAGATCGACGACTACATTGCCTGTGACGGTTACAAGGCGCTGTTGACCGCTCTCACTGAAATGAGCCCCAACACCGTAATTCAGCAGATCACTGACAGCGGCCTTCGCGGTCGCGGCGGCGGCGGATATCCGACTGGCCTGAAATGGGGAACGGTCGCCAAGGCCGGTGGCGATCTCAAATACGTCATCTGCAACGGCGACGAGGGCGACCCCGGCGCATTCATGGATCGCAGCGTCATGGAAGGCGATCCGCATCGCGTCATTGAAGGCATGGCCATCGCCGCCTATGCGGTCGGCGCAAGCAAGGGCTATATCTATGTCCGCGCTGAGTATCCTGTAGCCGTCGCAAGGCTGACTGCCGGTCTCCGCGATGCGCGACGCCGCGGCCTGCTGGGCAACGGCATCTGCGGCACCACATTTAACTTCGACATTGAGATTCGCCTCGGCGCCGGCGCCTTTGTCTGCGGCGAAGAGACTGCCCTCATCGCCTCCATCGAGGGCAAACGCGGTACCCCCAAGCCCCGTCCTCCCTATCCGGCAGTAAGCGGTCTTTGGGGCAAGCCAACGTTGATCAACAACGTTGAGACTTACGCCAACATTGCTCCCATCATCCGCAAGGGTGGCAAATGGTTTGCCAATATGGGATCGGAGAGAAGCAAAGGCACCAAGGTCTTCGCGCTCACAGGGAAAATCACCAACACAGGCCTGGTTGAAGTGCCCATGGGCATCAAGCTGCGTGAAATCATTGAAGTCATCGGCGGCGGCGTACCCGGCGGTCACAAATTCAAGGCGGTACAAACCGGTGGACCGTCCGGCGGATGCATTCCTGCCGAGATGATGGACATCGGCGTCAGCTACGACGCGCTCGTCAAGGTCGGGTCCATCATGGGTTCAGGCGGCATGATCGTCATGGACGACACCTCCTGCATGGTCAATGTGGCTCGCTTCTTTATCGAGTTCTGCATGACCGAGTCCTGTGGCAAATGCATACCGTGCCGTGCGGGCACAGCCCAGATGTTCACGCTGCTCACCCGCATTTGCAACGGCGGCGGGACCTTGGACGACCTGGAACTGCTTGAGGATCTGTGCGCCACGGTCAAAGAAGCCAGCCTCTGCGGCCTGGGCCAGACCGCGCCAAATCCTGTGCTCAGCACGCTCAAGTATTTCCGTAATGAGTACATCGAGCACATCGTCCACAAGCGCTGTCCGGCCGGCGTCTGCAACATCGAAGCCGCCGTGCCTGAAGTCCTGGCGGAGGTGTTGGCATGAGCGAACCTGTTGGCGTCAAAACTCTGCAAATCAACGGAGAGGAAGTCAGTGCCCGCTCCGGCCAGACCATCCTTGAGGTCGCGCGGGAACACGACATCGACATTCCCACGCTCTGCCATCTTGAGGGCCTGAGCGATGTCGGCGCATGCCGGCTGTGCCTGGTTGAGATCAAAGGAAGCAACAAACTGTTGCCCGCCTGCGTGACCACCGTGTTTGAAGGCATGGAGGTGAGCACTCATACTGAGCGGCTCCAGAAGCACCGTCACATGATCCTCGAGTTGCTCTTCGCTGAGCGCAATCACGTCTGTTCCGTCTGCGTGGCCAACGGGCACTGCGAACTTCAGTCGTTGGCGCAGGATCAGGGCTTGACCCATATCAGTCTGCCCTATCGCAACCCTGAGCTCACTGTTGACGCCTCGCTCGAACGCTTCACCGTCGACCACAATCGCTGCATCCTCTGCACCCGTTGCGTACGTGTCTGCGCAGAGATTGAAGGCGCGCATGTGTGGGACGTGATGGGTCGCGGCATCAATTCGACCGTCATCACCGATCTCAACGATCCCTGGGGAAGCTCCAGTTGCACCCGCTGCGGCAAATGCGTGCAAGTTTGTCCCACCGGAGCTCTTTTCGACAAGAGCAAGGTCGGCTCCGACCACCCCAAGTACCCCGATTTTCTGCCCTACCTGAACCTCATGAGGGAAGCGCGATGAGCAAATTGAAACTGGCTACGGTCTGGTTGGATGGATGTTCCGGCTGTCACATGTCGTTCCTTGACATGGACGAGCGGCTCATCGAGTTGGCCGATATCGTCGACGTTGTCTACAGTCCGATCGTAGATACCAAGGAATTCCCCGACATGGTCGACATTGCCCTCGTAGAGGGAGCCGTCGCCTCGGTCGACGACGAGAAGAAGATCAGGAAGATTCGCGCCCATTCCAAACTTCTCATCGCCATGGGTGACTGCGCCGTCGCCGGCAATGTTCCGTCGATGCGCAATCCCATCGGCCCTCAAGCGATTCTGAACCGCGCATACATTGAGAATGCAGACGTGCAGCCGCAGATTCCCTGCGTTGTTGTGCCTGAGCTGCTGCGCATCGTCCGCCCCATCCACGAGTTCGTCAAGGTCGACGTTTTCCTGCCCGGCTGCCCGCCTTCGGCCGACACGTTTCACGCAGCGCTTACCGCGCTGGTAACCGGTGAACCGCTGGACATTCCAGCCCTCACCCGTTTTGGAGCCTAAGCTAATTGGAGCCGAAGTCATGACCCAGACAATCACCATCGATCCCGTTACCCGCCTCGAAGGCCACGGCAAGATCACCATTCAACTCGACAACCAGGGCCAGGTTGAGGACGCGCACTTCCACGTCACCCAGGTACGCGGCTTCGAGCGGTTCTCTCAAGGCCGGCCGTTTTACGAGATGCCCAGCCTCATGGCGCGCATCTGCGGCATCTGCCCGGTCTCGCATCTCATCGCCTCGGCCAAGGCCTGCGAGGCCATCATGTCGGTGCGCATCCCGCACACCGCTGCGCAGCTGCGCCGCATGTTGAACCTGGCGCAGATGGTCCAGTCTCACGCCCTGAGCTTCTTCTATCTTGCCTCTCCTGACCTGTTGCTGGGCATGGAGTCCGACCCCGCGGCACGCCATGTATTCGGCGTCGTCGCCGCGAAGCCGGAGCTGGGCCTCGCCGGCATTGGCCTGCGCCGCTTTGGCCAGCACATCATCGAACTCCTCGGCAACAAGCGCATCCACCCCGGTTGGGTTGTCCCCGGCGGCGTCACCGAACCGCTGGACCCCGCCAAACGCGATGAGATCCTGGCCTCGATACCTGAAGCCTTCGCGAATATCCGGCTCGCGCTCGCTGCCTACAAGCAGATCGCCGACCGCTTCAAGCCGGAGATCGAGATCTTTGCGAATTTCCCGTCCAACTACATGAGCCTGATCAACGAAGACGAGTCGATCGAGTTCACCGACGGCGCGCTGCGCATGATCGATCCCCAGGGCGCAGTCCTCGACGACGGCATCACCGCCAGCCGCTTCAGCGAAGTCATCGGCGAAGCAGTCGAGCCCTACAGCTACACCAAGTTCGCCTACTACAAGCCTCTTGGCTACCCCGCGGGCAGCTATCGCGTCGGCCCGTTGGCACGCCTCAACATCGTCAAGTCCATGGGCACCGCGCTGGCAGAAAAAGAGCTTGCCGAGTTCAAGCAGCTCGCCGCCGGACCCGTGCAGAGCTCCTTCCACTACCATCACGCCCGGCTTATCGAAATCCTGTACGGCATCGAAAAGATCGAGCAGATCCTCACTGACCCGCTCATCCTCGACAAGCACGTCCGCGCAAGCGCCGGCGTCAACCGGCTCGAAGGCGCAGGCCAGGCCGAAGCCCCGCGCGGCACCCTCATGCACCACTACAGGGTCGACGAGAACGGCCTCATCACCTGGGCCAATCTTGTCATCGCCACCGGCCAGAACAACAACGCTATGAACAAAGGCGTTCTGCAGGCCGCCAGGGAATACGTCAAAGACGGCAAATTCACTGAAGGAACCCTCAACCGCGTCGAAGCCGTGATTCGCACCTTTGACCCGTGCCTCAGTTGCTCAACGCATGCCTTTGGTCAAATGCCCCTGGTTCTCTCACTGCTCTCCGCCGATGGCGCAGTCGTCGATCAGGTCGTTCGCTAACTGTACGATGAATTCATGACACAGAACACCGTCCGCTGCCTCATCCTCGCCTGCGGCAACACCCTCCGCTCGGATGATGGCGTCGGTCCGTGGCTTGCCGATTGGGCAGAGCAGAAATTCGGCTGGGATCCTGCTGTTCGCGTTCTGAACTGCCAGCAATGGACCCCTGAGCTAGCCGAAGAGGTTGCCCGCTCCCGGTCCGTCCTCTTCATCGATTGCTCAGTCGAGTCGCGCGCCGGAACAGTCCAGCTGACAACCGCCCACCCCGCACCTCCCAGGAAAGGACTCGCTACCCATCACCTGGGCGCGTCGGAACTGCTTGCACTTTCCCGCGAACTCTACGGCTCCCTGCCCAAAAATGCCCTGCAGCTCACCATTAGCGCCGGCTCAATCGAGCAGGGCGAAGTCTTCAGCGACCCCGTCATCGACGCCCTTCCCAAGGCCTGCCGCCTGGTCGAAGAGACAGTCCTGTTTTTCCTCAACGAACCCCATCCCCAGGAATCAACGTAGCGCGGCGACTCTCTTCCCACTTCAAATGGGAGCGCCCCGCCCCTTCAACAGGGAACATTTCCGTTCCTCTCGGTGTCTACTCCATGCAGGTGAACCATGCTTGAGTTACGCCGTGTCGCCAAACATTTCTCCGGAATCCCCGCGGTGGATGACGTGAGCTTTTCCGCGCGGCCCGGTGAGGTCACCGGCTACCTTGGACCCAACGGTTCCGGCAAGTCGACAACCATGAAGATGATCACTGGCCTCATCGAGATGACCTACGGCCACATCCTGTTTCAAGGCAAGCCCATTGAGGATGATTTGATCGCCTATAAGCGGCGCATGGGCTACGTCCCGGAGGAGCCGTATCTCTACAATCATCTCTCCGCCGTCGAGTACCTGACCATGGTTGCGCAACTGCGCGGGCTTCCGGGCAGGCAGTCATCCGAATGCATCGATGGGCTGCTCCGCCTG
>Ga0182018_10000686_pt1 | contig 42365 bp, 38 predicted proteins | sample 812P2MmetaG_FD_120490 | JGI IMG/M metagenome (GOLD analysis project Ga0182018, IMG submission 120490) | Permafrost microbial communities from Stordalen Mire, Sweden - 812P2M metaG | ecosystem: Environmental > Terrestrial > Soil > Wetlands > Permafrost | place: Sweden: Stordalen | collected... | reverse complement strand
CCGGGTCGACGAAGTGGGACAGGGACAGATGGGTGTTGGAGAGGGCCAGCACGCCGGCCACGGCGGCGAAGAAGGCCAGGATCCACAGCGGGATGGTCATGATCGGCGGCGACTCGTGGGGCTCGGGGATGGCCCCCTCGGCATGGTGGGCGTCGGGCATGTCGGTGGCGGCGTCGATGGCCACCGCCTCCGACCACCGGTCCTTGCCGAAGAAGGCCAGCCCGGTGAGCCGGCTCATGTAGTACGCGGTCAGCAGGGCGGTGACCACCCCGACCACCCACAGGGCGGGATGGGCGGCCCAGGTGTTCTCGAGCACGGAACCCTTGGCCCAGAAGCCGGACAGCGGGGGCACGGCGGCGATGGCCAGCCAGCCGATGCCGAAGGTGATGAAGGTGATGGGCAGGTAGCGGCGGATGTTGCCCATCCGCTTGAGGTCCTGCTCGTCGTGGAGCCCGTGGATCACCGAGCCGGCGCCGAGGAAGAGCAGTCCCTTGAAGAAGGCATGGGCCACCATCAAGAAGATGGCGGCCACATAGGCCCCGCACCCGATGGCCAGAAACATGTAGCCGAGCTGGGAGACCGTCGAGTAGGCCAGCACCTTCTTGATGTCCTGCTGGGCGCAGGCGATGGTGGCGGCCACGAAGGCGGTGGCCGCGCCGATGCAGGCCACGGTGAGGGCAGCCGCCGGCGAGGCGTGCAGGAGCGGGTTGACCCGGCACAGGAGGTAGACCCCGGCGGTGACCATGGTGGCGGCATGGATGAGGGCCGACACCGGGGTGGGACCCTCCATGGCGTCGGCCAGCCACGGGAACAGCGGGATCTGGGCCGACTTGCCCATCACCCCTACCAACAGGAGGAGGCAGATGGCGGTGATGTTGCCGGACCCGATGGCGCCGATGTGGGCGAAGATGGTCGAGTACTCGAGCGAGTGGACCCGCTCGAAAGTCAAGAAGATGGCCAGCAGGAACCCCACGTCACCGATGCGGTTGTAGAGGAACGCCTTCTTGCCCGCGCTGGCTGCGGTGTCCCGGGTGAACCAGAACGACACCAGCCAGTAGGAGCAGGTCCCCACCCCCTCCCACCCCACGAAGGTGACCAGCATGTTGCTCCCGAGCACCAGGATCAGCATGGAGGCGACGAAGAGGTTCATGTAGAGGAAGAACTTCGGGTAGTCCCGGTCCCCCTTCATGTAGCCGATCGAGTAGAGGTGGATCAGCGAGCTGACGCCGGTGACGAACAGCACCATGGTCATCGACAGCGGATCGACCAGCAGGCTGGCATGGACCTGGAGCCGGTCGACGGGGATCCAGGTCCAGAGGTTCTGGGTGAAGGTCCGCACCGGTGCGTTCACCGTGAGCAGATCGAGGTACACGCCGATGGCCACCACGAACGACGCCCCGACGAAGGCGGTGGCCACCGCACCGGCCAGGGGGTCGCCCAGGCGTCGGCCGGCCACCAACTGGACGGCGAAGCCGACCAGGGGCAGCAAGATGATCAGGTAGGTCACGTGCAGCATCGGCGTGCTCAGCCCTTCATCACATGGAGGTCGTCGGCGGTGGCGTTGGCGCGGCGGCGGAAGATGGCCACCACGATCCCGAGGCCCACCACCACCTCGGCCGCCGCCACCACCAACACGAAGAAGACGAGGACCTGGCCGCCGATGTCGTGCAGGGTGCGGGCGAAGGTGACGAAGGCCAGGTTGGCCGCGTTGAGCATCAGCTCGACGCACATGAACATCACCAGGACGTTGCGCCGGACGAGCACGCCCAGCGCCCCGATGGAGAACAGGACCACGCTGAGGGCCAGGTACCAGTCGGGGTTGATGGTCACCGCTGCCCCTCCGTCACGTCCTGCGCCGATCCCTCGAGCTGGTGTGCCGATCCCTCGAGCTCGTGCGCCGGGTCCTCGAGGTCGGGCGCCGGGTCCTCGGCCTCCTCGCCCACCGGGATGACCGCGCCCGGAGGTCGGCGGGCCAGCACCACCGCGCCGACCACGGCGATGATCAGCAGGGCGGCGGTGGCCTCGAAGGGGAATAGGTAGGTGGTGTACACCGACTTGCCCAACAGGTAGACGTTGGACTGGGGCCCGGCGTCGGTCCCGGCCACATGGGGGGCCCCGGTGGTCCAGTGCGACACCTGGCCCAACAGCAGCAGGCCGGCGGTACCGAGGGCGATCAGGCCCACGGCCAGGGGGCGCTGCCCCCGCAGGGGCTCAGCGGCGATGTTCTCCTCTCGGTCGACGCCGAGGAACATGATCACGAACAAGAACAGCACCACGATGGCCCCGGCGTAGACGATCACCTGCACGGCGGCCAGGAAGGGGTCGCGCTGTAACACGAAGAGCACGGCCACACCGAACAGGGTCATCACCAGCATCAGGGCGGAGTGGACCGGATTGCGGGCCACCACCACGCCGATGGCACCGGAGAGCACGATGGCGGCGGCCACCGCGAAGGTGCCGACGTCAACCCACGACGGATGGGAAGTCGTGGTTACCGCCATGAGTGCCGCCACGACCGAACCTGTCATCGGTGGGCGCCCGCTTCGCCGGCCGAGCCCGGCTCCTCCGGCACTGGCACCGCCCGCTCGCTGTTGCCGGCCACCACCGCCTCCTCGTACTCCGAATCCGCCTTCAGGTGGTACTTCTTGCCGGCGCCGGGGGCGAACCGCTGCGCCTTCTCCATCATGCGCCCGATGGCCCCCCGAGGGCCCCGCTTGGCGGCGGGCAGATCGCTTGGGCGCAGGTGCCGCTCGAGGGTGTCACGCAGCTGCCGCGAGCCGGTGGCGGCGTCGTCGCGGACGGCGGACTGCCCGCTCTCGGGGGCACGTACCCCGAACCCGAGCTCACCGGACCACTGGACCCGTCCCTCGAACTCGGCACTCCCCGACGGTGAGGTCGCCCGCATCCACCCCGAGGTGTGCAGGTCGTCTCCCTCACGCCAGTCCTCCCACGGCTGGTGCTTGGGCTTGCCGTCGTCGTCGACCAACAGCTCCTCTTTGGTGTAGATGGCGTCGTTGCGGTTGGTGAAGGAGAACTCCATCAGCTTCGACTCGGTAATGGCCTCGGTGGGGCACGCCTCCACGCACAGGTCGCAGTGGATGCAGCGCAGGAAGTTGATCTCGTAGACGTAGCCATAGCGCTCGCCGGGCGAGACCGGATGGTCGGGCGGGTTGTCGAGGCCGCGCACATAGATGCAGTCCGCCGGGCAGACACCGGCGCACAGCTCGCAACCGATGCACTTCTCCATGCCGTCCTCGTACCGGTTGAGGACGTGACGGCCGTGCTGGCGCGGCTGCTTGGGCTTCTTCTCCTCCGGGTACTGGTGGGTGACCGGAGGGCGCCCAAGATGCTCGAGGGTGAGTTTGAAGCCGCCGAGGAAGTTCTGTCGCTGGTGGGGAACCTCAGGGACCGACATCAGTGGTCACCTCCTTGCCTCGATGGGGAGACCGCCGGCCCGGAGGCAGCGGAGGGCTCGGCCGGTCGCCTCCACAGGCGGACGCCGACCGGGGGGAAGATGGCTCGGGTCTCCTCGCGGTCGGCGCCGATGGCGAACGCCCGGGTGATGGTCACCGCGGCGAGGATGACGACGCCGGCCATGCCGACGCCCCACCACCCGTTGATGACGAAGCCGGCCACGATGAGCAGCCAGCCGAGTGAGAGCGGGATGAGCCGCTTCCATCCCAGGTCCATCAACTGGTCGTACCGGAGCCGGGGCAGTGCGGCCCGCAGCCATACGAACACGAAGAGGAAGACGATGGTCTTCCCCAGGAACCAGAGGATGGGCCACAGCCAGTAGAGGTGGGGGATGTGGGGGATGGGTCCGTCGGGTCCGCCGAAGAAGAGGGTGACGGTGATGGCCGACATGGTGATGGTGTTCATGAACTCGGCCAGGAAGAACAGGGCGAACCGGATGGAGGAGTACTCGGTGACGAACCCGCCGACCAGTTCGGAGTCGGCCTCGACCAGGTCGAAGGGGGGCCGGTTGGTCTCGGCCACGATGGCCACGAAGAAGATCAGGAACGGCACCACGGCCAGCCGGATGACGTTCCACTGCCAGAGGTGCCCGGCCTGGTTGTCGACGATGGCCCGGGTGCTGAGCGAGCCGGTGATCAGCACCACGGTGACCACGGTCATCCCCAGGGCCGCCTCGTAGGAGATCATCTGGGCCGACGCCCGCACCGATCCGAGCAGGGGGTACTTCGAGCCCGACGACCATCCGGCCAGCATGATCCCGTAGACGCCGATGGACGACATGGCCAGAAGGAAGAGGATGCCCATGGGGGGATCGGCCAACTGCAGCTCGAAGTGATGGCCGGCGATGGTCACCTCGCCACCGATGGGCACGATGGCGAAGGCCAGGAACGCCGGGATGATGGTGAGGTACGGGGCCAGCTTGAAGACGAACCGGTCGGCCTGGTCGGGGAGCAGGTCCTCCTTGAAGAAGAGTTTGATCCCGTCGGCCAGGGTCTGGGCGATGCCGAAGGGCCCGGCCCGGTTGGGACCGATGCGACTCTGCATGTCCGAGATCACCTTGCGCTCGAACCAGATCATCAACATGACCGACACCATCAGGGCGCCGAACACCACCAGCACCTTGATCACCACGATGAGGAACACCACCCATCCCACGCCGTGGTTGTAGAGCGGGTCCCCGATGGCGAGCAGCGGTCGGAGCGCGGCGGTCAGCGCGCTCACGGGGTCTCCATCCGTACCTCGACCACCGGAGCACCGGTGTCGATGAGATCGGCGATGGTCCCCTCCCCGAGGGGCACATTGAAGTCGGCCGCCACCACCTTTCGGGGGAGCGAGCGGTCGGGAACGGCCGGCACCACCATCGACGCCGTGGCCGTGCGCACCCTGACCGACCCGCCGGGCGCCACCCCCAGGTCGTCGAGATCATGGGGATTGGCCCGCAACGGGGCCGCCGCCACCAGCCCGGCGAGGGTCGGCACCTCGCGCATGGCCGCACCGAGGTCGTAGAGCGTGCGGGAGGCCACCAGCCGCATCGAGTAGCTGTCCACCGGCGTGACGTGGGGGACGTCCACGTCGACCGGGCCGGCCAGGGGCTCGGGCCTCACCGGATCGTCGGTCCCCTCGGTGTGGTCGCCGGTGACCGACCCGGTCCCGGCGGTCGGCGGTTCGGCCAGTCCGGCCCGGGGTGGGGCCCCCTGGCGTTCCACCGACTCCACCCCCGGGAAGGCGATCGGGTCGAGCGGAGCCGGTGCGTGCCGCCGGCCCCCCGAAGCCGGGCTGGCCGGCAGCGGGGCTACGACGCCGTCGTTGGCCCCGGGGCTGTCCAGCACCGCCCGGGTGATGCCACGGTAGGCCGGCGCCAATCGCTCGATCTCGTCCCACACGGCGCCGACCGAGTCGAGGCCCAGGTCGGCGTCGAGGTGCACGGCCAGCTCGGCGGCGATCATCCAGTCCGGCCAGGCCTGGCCCGGAGGGACCAGCTTCTGGCCCAGGCGGCTGACCCGCCCCTCGATGTTGGTGGTGGTCCCGGGCCGCTCGTGGGCCTCCGCCGCCGGGAGCACCACGTCGGCGGCCTCGGTGAGCGGACTCGGCGCCGAGGCCACCGCCACCACGAACTCGGCGCCGTCGACCGCCCGCTGCGCCAGGCGGCGGTCGGGAAAGTCGCCCAGGGGGTCCGCGCCCAGCACGATCAGCGAGCGGACCCGCGGGCCGTGCGCCTGGTCGCCGGCCGCGGCGAGGAGGATGTCCTCCGCGTCCCGGCCCCGGGCCGCCGGGACCGCGCCCCAGGCCCGGGTGAACCAGGCCCGCCCGCCGTCGAGGCTCACCCGTCCGGGCAGGAGCCCGGGGGCCAGCCCCATGTCGAGGGCGCCTTGCACGTTGCCCCTGCGGAGGCCGGAGAGGAACCGCGCCCCGGGCAGGGCACCGGCCAGCGCCTCGACGGCCTCGCCCACCAGGGCGCCGTCCTCGGCCAGCGAGGGCCGCCCGACGATGACCACTACGTTGCCGGCCCCGGCCAGCCGGCGGGCCTCAGCCAGCTCGTCGGCCCCCACCGTTGCCGGCCCCGGACCGGAGGCATCGACCAGCGCCCGGACCACGTCGGTGGCCTCGCCCGGGGCGTAGCGCAGTGAGGTGGCGGCATAGGGGGTGAGCGCGGTGGCCCGCGGCGCCAACTCGACCACGGTCAGCGTGCCGTCCACGACCGCCGACCGCAGGCGCAGGAAGAGGACGGGGAGCTCCTCGCGCAGATCCCCGGCCAGAACGATCACCGTGTCGGCAGCGGCGGCCTGATCGATGGTGGCCCGAGGGAGGGAGACGATCACCTCAGCGGGGAGCCCGTCACCCATCTGGGCGTCGACCGAGTCGGTGCCGAGCACCCCCTTGGCCAGCTTGGCCCAGGCGTAGGCCCCTTCATTGGTCAGGCGGGCCCCGCCGAGCACCGCCACCGACTCCGCTCCCCCGTCGGCGATGGCCTCGGACAGGGCGCCGGCCACCGCGGCCAGTGCCTCGTGCCAGGAGGCGGCGACCAGGGCGCCATCCTTGCGGATGAGCGGCTCGACCAGGCGCTCCTCGCTGTTCACCGCGTCGAATGCGAACCGCCCCTTGTCGCACAGCCAGCCGTGGTTGACCGGGTCGGCGTCGATGCCGAGCAGCCGGGTCACCCGGTTGGACGACGACTGCACCGCCACCCGGCATCCCACCGCACAGGTGGTGCAGGTGGACTCGACCTGGTCCAGGTCCCAGGGTCGGGCGGCGAAGCGGTAGGGCGTGGCGGTGAGCGCCCCCACCGGGCAGATCTGCACGGTATTGCCCGAGAAGTACGAGGAGAACGGGAGCTCGGGGAAGGTGTTGACCTCGAGCATCTCCCCGCGCCCGATGAAGTCGATCTGCGCCTCGCCGGCCACCTCGTCGGCGAACCGGGTGCAGCGGCTGCACTGGATGCACCGCTCTCGGTCCAGCAGCACCAGCTCCGAGATGGGGATGGGCTTCTCGAAGTGGCGCTTCTCCTCCACGAAGCGCGACTCCCCGGGACCGTAGGCCAGGGTCTGGTCCTGCAGCGGGCACTCACCGCCCTTGTCGCACACCGGGCAGTCGAGGGGGTGGTTGATCAACAGGAACTCGAGGACACCGTCTTGGGCCTTCTTGACCTTGTCGGAGTCGGTGACCACCTCCGACCCGGCCTGCACCTCGACGTAGCAGCTGGGCTGCAGGGAGGCGCCACGGGGGCCGCTGACCTCGACCAGGCACATCCGGCACACCCCGACCGACTTCATACGGGGGTGGTAGCAGAAGCGGGGGATGAAGGTGCCGGCCCGCTCGGCAGCGGCGATGAGCATCTCGCCCTTGCGCCCGGTGACCTCCCGGCCGTCCAGGGTGAAGGTCACCGTCTCGACGGGATCGGCCTGGGAGTGCTCGGTGAGGTCGGCGGTCACGTTCTCCCGTGCCGTGCTTCCCGCGGTCGAGGGGGCCTGCTCACTCATAGGGACAGCCCCTCTCCTTGATGTGGACGAGGAACTCGTCGCGGAACATCTCGATGGCCGACCCGATGGACGACGGGATCGACGGGCCGAGGACGCAGATGGTGGTCTGCTGGGGGGGCCAGGTCAGGCCGGGGGCGATGTTGTCGCAGGCATCGAGGAGCAGGTCGAGGTCCTGCTCGCGGCCGTAACCGGTCTCGATGCGCTCCATGATCTTCTCCAGCCAGCCCGCGCCCTCGCGGCACGGGGTGCACTGGCCGCAGGACTCGCGGAAGAAGAACTTGGTGATCCGCCACGCCGCCCGCACCGCGCAGGTGTGCTCGTCCATCACCACGATCGAGCCCGATCCGAGCATGGAGCCGGCGGCGGCCACCTCGTCCTGTCCGAGCGGGAGGTCGATCTGGTCGGGACCGAACCACGGCGCCGACACCCCGCCGGGGATGAACGCCTTCAACCCTCGACCGTGGGGGATCCCGCCGCCGAGCAGTGGCGCATTGATCAGGTCGTTGAATGTCGTCTTGACCATCTCGAGCTCGAAGACGCCCGGGTTGTTGACGTGACCGGCGAGGGCAAACAGGCGAGTGCCGGTGGAACGGCCCTCGCCCAGGGCGGCGAAGGCGGCGCCGCCGTTCAGGATGATCCACGGGAGGTTGGACATGGTCTCCACGTTGTTGACCACGGTGGGCTCGCCGTACAGGCCGATGGCGGCGGGGAAGAACGGGGGCTTGATGCGAGGGAAGCCGCGCTTGCCCTCGAGCGACTCGAGCAGCGCGGTCTCCTCGCCACAGATGTAGGCGCCCGCTCCCGGGTGCACTACCACGTCGACCGAGAACCCCGATCCGAAGATGTCGGCGCCGACGGCGCCCTGCGCGTAGGCATCGTTGAGGGCGGCCTGCACCCGTTCGAGCCCGAGGGCGAACTCGCCGCGGATGAAGATGAAGACTTGGGACACCTGGAGGGCGAAGGCGGCGATGAGCACGCCCTCGATCAGCTGGTGGGGATCCCGCTCGATGAGCAGATGGTCCTTGAAGGTGGCCGGCTCGCTCTCGTCTCCGTTGACCACCAGGTAGGTGACCGGGTTCTTGCGCAGCATGGCCCACTTGCGCCCGGCGGGGAAGCCGGCGCCGCCCCGACCCAGCAGGCTGGCGGTGTCCACCTCGTGGGCCACGGCCTCGGGGGTCATGGTGAGCGCCTTGCGCAAGCCGTCGTAGCCACCGGTGGCCAGGTACCGTTCGAGGGTGTGGGAGTCGGGATGGTCGATCCTGGCGGTGACGATCCGTGGCGCGTCGGTGATGGCCACTACGAGCCGCCCCCCGGCTTGCCGGTGGCGCCCGCGGGATCAGCGCCCTTGTCCGCCGCCGAGACGGCCCGCTCGGCCTGGGCCGCTGCCATCGCCGCCCGCTCCGAGGCCACCCGGTCCCGGTCGGCCTCGAGGCCGACGGTACGGCGCACCCGGTTCAAGGTGCCGTGTTCGGGGATGTCGGCGGCGCGGGCGCCGGCGCGGAGCTCGGCCACCAGCTGGTCGAAGGTCTCGGCGGTCTGGGCCCCGACGAAGCGGTGGTTGACCTGCACGCACGGGGGCCGATCGCAGTCGGCCAGGCACTCGACCTCCTCCAGGGTGATGGCACCATCGCCGGTAGTGCCGCCGGCGTTGACACCCAGCGAGGACTCGGCGTGCTCCAACAGCTCTGCCGCCCCGTTCATCAGGCAGGCGATGTTGGTGCACACCGACACCAAGTGGGTGCCCACCGGTTCGGTGTGCAGCATGTCGTAGAAGGTGGCGGTACCGAACACCTCGGTCGGCGTCACCCCGACCAGGTCGGCGATGTCGGACATCGCCGCCGGCGTGAGCCAGCCCTCCTGCTCCTGGGCCAGATGGCACATCGGGATGAGGGCGGAACGGGGCTGCGGATAGAGGGCGATGAGCGCACGGGCGCGTTCGATGGTCTCGACCGACAGGTGTCGCGGACCCGGGGACGGGTCGGCGCGGCGCGGCGCGGCCACCGGCGAGCTGACCGGTTCGCTCACCGGTCCACCTCCCCCATCACCGGGTCGATGGTCGAGCACACCGCCACCGCATCGGCGAGGAGCCCGCCCCGCATCATCAGGGGAAGCCCTTGGAGGTTGACGAAGCTCGGTCCCCGGATGTGCATCCGGTACGGCTTGGGGGAGCCGTCGGACACCAGGTAGCAGCCGAGCTCGCCCCGGGGCGACTCGACGGCCACGTACACCTCGCCCTCGGGGACCTTGAATCCCTCGGTGAACACCTTGAAGTGATGGATGAGCGCCTCCATCGACTCGTTGATGCGGACCCGCGGCGGGGGCGTCACCTTCTTGTCCTGTACCCGGTAGTCCCCGGCCGGCATCTTCTCCACGATCTGTCGCAGGATCCGGATCGCTTCCCGGATCTCGTTGAGTCGGACCGAGTACCGGTCGAAGTTGTCACCGAATGTCCCGACGATCACGTCGAACTCGACCTCGTCGTAGCGCAGGTAGGGCATGGACCGGCGCAGGTCCCAGGGGACCCCGGTCGACCGCAGCACGGGACCGGTGAGACTGAGGGCCAGGGCCTCCTCGGCGGACAGGGTGCCGATCCCTTCGCTGCGCTGGCGGAACACTGGTTGGCCGGTCAGCAGCTCGTCGTACTCGTCGGTCCGGGCCATCACCGTGTCGCAGATGATGGTGACGTCGTCCTCCCACCCGTCGGGCAGGTCGGCCGCGGTGCCCCCGGGACGGATGAAGTTGTGGTTCATGCGCAGCCCGGTGGTCTTCTCGAAGAAGGCAAGGACCATCTCGCGCTCGCGGAACCCGTAGATCATCATGGAGGTGGAACCCAGGTCCATGCCGTTGGTGGCCATCCACATCAGGTGGGACGACACCCGGTTGAGCTCGACCAGCAGCATGCGGATCCAGTCCGAGCGCGGGGGCATCTCGATGCCGAGCAGCGCCTCTGTCGCCATCGACAGCACCAGCTCGTTGTGCAACGGCGCGAGGTAGTCCATCCGGGTCACGTTGGTGGACCCCTGCACGTAGGTGAGCTCCTCGGCCGTCTTCTCCATGCCGGTGTGGAGGTACCCGATGACCGGCTTGGTCCGCAGCACCGTCTCGCCGTCGAGCTCCAGCATCAACCGCAGCACGCCGTGGGTGGAGGGGTGCTGGGGCCCCATGTTGATGATCATGGTCTCGTCGTCGGACCGCTCGACGTCGATGTCCGAGGGGTCGACGGCCACGCCCTCGGGCAGCCGGAGCACGGCGCCGACCTCACGCCGCAGCTCGCCGGGATCGGTAGCCGAGCGGCGGCTCAGCTCCTGGACGCCCTCGGACGTCTCGGCGATCAGTCCCTTCGGCTCGTAGCCGGTGTCGTGACCGAAGAAGTCGTCACCCACCGCCGGCGGCGGCAGCTGCGTGTCCGGATGGACCTCCGGCGCGTCGCCATCCCCGCCGGTGGTGGCCGCCTCCTCGTCGCTCATCTCGGGCCCGGTGCTCCCTTGAACTGAACCGGCACCCGGCCGACTCCGTAGTCCTTGCGGAGGGGGTGGCCCTCCCAGTCCTCGGGCATGAGGATGCGGGTCATGTCCGGGTGGCCGACGAACACGATGCCGAAGAGGTCGTAGGCCTCGCGCTCCATGGCCTCGACACCCGGGTAGCAATCGAAGAGGGTGCCCACCACGGCGTCGGACTCGGGCACCTGCACACGGACCCGCACCCGGCGTGCCTGGCTGAGCGACAACAGGTTGACCACCACCTCGAACCGTTCGGGGACGACCCCGTCGGGCAGGCGACGGGCTGGATGGCTCAGGTAGTCGACCCCGCAGAGGTCGGCACACATCTCGTAGCCGCCGTCGCGATAGCCACCGACCACGGCCACGTACTGCTCGCGGGTGGGGAACACCACCTCCTGTCCGGGCCGGCCCGGCAGTCGCGACGAGCCGCCCCCCGAGTCGCTCACCACCGGTGATCCGTCCGCCACCTCGGTTGCGCCTGCGGTCACAGGGGCTCACCCACGCTGCGGGCGATCACCGGGTTGCGCTTGGGCGTCCCCAGGTGCACGGCGTCGGGACGATCCGGCGTCCATCCCGACGTCTCCTCGTCGCCGTGGGTGCGGGCATCGTCGGTGTCGCCACCCTCGTCGTCCGCCAGCGTCGGGTCGCCGGGGCCGTCGGCCGGCCCCAGGGCCGCCTTGGGGCCACGGTGGGTGATGTCGTTGGTCCGCACCTTCTCATGGAGGGTGAGGATGGCGTGCATCAAGGTCTCGGGAGTGGGCGGGCACCCCGGGGCGTAGACGTCGACGGGAACGATCTGGTCCACACCCTGCACGATGGCGTAGTTGTTGAACATGCCCCCGGTGCTGGCGCACACGCCCATCGACAGCACCCACTTGGGCTCCATCATCTGGTCGTAGACCTGACGGAGCACCGGGGCCATCTTTTGGGAGACCCGTCCGGCCACGATCATCAGGTCGGCTTGACGCGGGGAGGCACGGAAGACCTCCATGCCGAAGCGGGCCAGGTCGAAGTCGGCCGCGCCCACCGACATCATCTCGATGGCACAGCACGCCAGCCCGAAGGTGGCCGGCCACATCGAATAGGTCCGCGCCCACTTGACCAGGTCCTCGAGTCGACCGGTCATGAAGTTGTGCTGGAGGTCCTCGAGACCCATAGCGAGCCGCCTCCCTGTCTACGCGGCTCGGCCGGGGCCGCTCGGCGCAGGGGCCGGCTCTCCGGTCGTCGGGGCGTCTGGGTCGGTGATGACGGGCACGGTCGGATCGGTCGGCGACCCGGCGCCGACCGGATGCCGCACCCGGCCGGGACCCCCCGGTCCAGCCGAGATGCGGGCGATGGTCGACTCGGAGGTGCGCGGCGGCATGGCGTCGACCAGTCTCTTGGACGGCCCCCAGCTGAGGGCGCCGTTGCTCACCAGAAAGAGGAAGGAGATGAACACCACGGCCGCGAAGACCACCACCTCGACGAGACCGAACGATCGCAGCTGGCGGAAGATCACCGCCCACGGGTACAAGAAGACGATCTCGATGTCGAAGATGATGAAGATCATGGCGATCAGATAGAAGCGGACCGGGAAGCGGGTGGGCGGCTCGATGCCCGGGACGATGCCGCACTCGTACGGGGCCGTCTTCGCCGAGGTGGGACGTTTCCGGGGGGCCAGCAGGGACGAGGCCACGAAGGAGAGGGCGGCGAACAGGAATCCGAGGATGAGGAGGATCAGGATCGGGAGGTAGTCGTCCACAGGAACCCGTTTTTACCACGCAGCCCTGGCTGCGGGCACATCGACGGGAGGCCGGCGGCCGGCCGCGGTTCGGGCCCGCCGGGTGTGCCCGGCCGGCGGAACGGGACCTACCGACGGGACCTACCATTGGGGGCGTGAGCCCCTCCTCCCCTCCCCATCGCACCGACGAGGACGGGTCCGCTCCGGTCCCGTCGACGGGCAGTGACGGATCGGGCCATGTGCACGACGTCCTCGTCGTCGGAGGCGGTCCGGCGGGATCCTCGTGCGCCTACTGGCTGGCCGAGGCGGGCTGGGACGTGGCGGTGGTGGAGAAGAAGGTGTTCCCCCGCGAGAAGACCTGCGGTGACGGTCTGACCCCACGATCGGTCCGCCAGATCGCCGACATGGGAGTCGAGGGCGCCCTGGCCGGGGCCCACCGCTTCACCGGACTACGGGCCCGTGCCTACGGCAAGGTCCTCGACCTGCCCTGGCCCGAGCACCCCAGCTTTCCGTCCTACGGCTACATGATCACCCGGCACGATCTCGACGCCATCGTCAACGAGCGCGCCGCCAAGGCGGGGGCGACGGTGTGGCAAGGGACCGAGGCCGTCGAGCCGATCCTCGACGGCACGGGCTCGACCACCGCTTCGGGGGAGCTGCCCCGGTGCGTCGGGGCGGTGGTGAAGGACAAGGCCACCGGGGCCACCCGCCCGGTGCGAGCCACCTACGTGGTGGTGGCCGATGGGGCCAACTCCCGCTTCGGGCGGGCGTTGGGCACGGTGCGGGACCGCCGACAGCCCATGGGCATGGCCCTTCGCGGGTACTACTCCTCCCCCGGTCACGACCAGCCCTTCATAGAGTCCCATCTCGACATACGCGATGGCGACGGCAAGGTCGTGCCCGGCTACGGGTGGATCTTCCCCCTGGGAGACGGCCGGGTGAACGCCGGCGTCGGACTGTTGTCCACCGACCAACGGTGGAAGGGCGTGAACACCTCGACTCTGATGGATCACTTCGTGGCCGGGGCGCCGAAGGAGTGGGGGCTGTCAGCCTCGACCTGTCTCGGCCCTCCTACCGGGGGAAAGTTGCCGATGGGCCTGGCCGTCGGTCCGAGGGTCGGTGCCACCGCCTTGGTGGTGGGGGACGCCGCCGGGTCGATCAACCCGTTCAACGGCGAAGGGATCGCCTACGGCTATGAGACCGGCCGCCTGGCCGCCGCCTCGCTGGGCGAGGCGCTGTGCGGGGACGGGGAGGAGGCACTCGACCGCTACGAGGCCCGACTCGAGGACGCCTACGGTCTCTACTTCCGGGTGGCGCGGGCGTTCATCCGGGTGATCAGCCGGCCCGAGCTCATGCAGCTCTGCGTGGGAGCCGGCATGCACTCGGAGTCGCTGATGAGCTGGATCCTCCGGATCATGGCCAACCTCCTCCAGCCCGACGAGACGGGCCCGGCTGAGGCCGCCTACCGGGCCCTCGCCCTCATCGCCCGCCTGGCACCCGAGGGCGCCTTAGCCGCGCCGGCCACCGACCGGGGCGCTGACGCCCGCCTCATCGGGTGACACTCATCGGTCGATGTCAGCTCGGTCGATGTCAGCCGCCTACGGCAGCCGTTCCCTCACCGGTTGACGGCAGCGGCCATGCGGGCGGCGACCGCGTCGAAGGCGGGGGTGAAGTCGGTCGAGGGCACCGACGGCCCGTTTGTCGAAGGCGCCAGCAGGGTTTCGATGCGTCCTCCCAACAGGAACGCCTCGCCGATGACGTCGCTCCCCTGGTTGGGGATGGACAGGGTGGTCAGGTATCCGTAGGCGGTGACGCCGGCGGGAGCGCTGAGGGTGACCGCTTGCACCTGGGCGGTAGCGCCGGGCACGGCCGCCACCGCCAATGACGACTGGTACTGGCCGAAGCAGGTGGCGAAGTTGGGATTGGTGAAGGGAACGTCCAGCGCCTGAACCTGGGCCGTGCTCCCCAGCACCGTGGCCAGCGAGTACATCAACACGTTCGGGTTCGACCCGCTCTGGAACGTCAGCGACCTCGCCGCACCGATCTGCCCGGGGAGGGTGGCATTGTCGAACAGCCCGGCCACCGTCTGGTAGGACACCCCCAGGCACCCGGCCAGGGTCTGGTTGGCCTGGGCCTGGGCGGGCACCGGTGCCAGCGGCGGCGTCGGGATCTGCCCGGTGGCCGGCGCCCGTACCCACCCGGCCGGCAGGTCACCGAGGCGGAGGTTGACCGAGGCAGCCAGGGCCGCGGCCGCCACCGCCGGCGAGGGGCTGGTGACTGCCGAGGTGGTGGTGGTCGTCGCGTTGTTGTTCCTCTTCACTGCGAAGTAGGCGATGCCGCCGACCAGGACGACCAGCACGACGACCAGCACGGTGATCAGCGGCCGATTGCGTTTGGGGGCCTGGGTGTCGCCGGTCACCGCAGGAGCGACCCCACCGGCGGGCGCGTCGGGCGGGCTGCTGTCCGCCGGGCTGGTGTCGACTTCGGGACCGACGGCGGTGGCCACGCCTACCGCACCGGCGGCACCGGCGGCGGCGGCGGCGCCGGCCTTCGCTCCCCGGCGCCCCCTCTTGGCCTTTTTGGGACGGGTGTCCGAGGGGGCCGGCACCTGGTCCCAGAGGGCCTCCCCCGTTGCCGGGTCGATGGGCGGCTGCCACACCACCGCTCCCGGGGTGCCGGATGCGCCTGGCCCTGGTGGCGGTGGGGGCGGGAGGGTCACCGATGTCAACGGGACCGGGTTGGCCGGGGGATCCGACGGCGGTTCCGGCGGGGGGTCCGTCGGCAGCCATGACGGGGCGACAGCACCCGCCGCCGCCGGGGGGGCGGAATCCGGGGGGGCGGCCTTGGACTTGCGCCATCCCCGCCCCTTCTTGCCCGGGGCAACGACGCCGCCGGCCACTGCCAGATCTGTCGGCTGGCCATCGTGCCCCGTGGGGGGTGAGGGAGCGCCGGTCCAGGCGGCGGTGCCTGCCGCCGTGGTGGCGGCGATCGTCGCGGTGGGAGGGGGTGGTGGAGGAGGGGGGGCGATCGACCCCGCTGCCGTCGGTGGCGTCGGCGCCGGGGGGGACGCGGGCGCTGACGCGGGAAGGCTCCCGGTGATGAACGGTGCATCGACCGGTGCTCCAGGGGCGTCCGCCGGCGCGCCTCGGCGTGGGGACGTCGGGGGTGGGGGTTGAGGTGCATCGAACGACCCGGTACCCGGCGGCGCCGTGGGGCTTGGTGGCGGCGGTGGCGCAGTGACCGACCCGACCGTCCACCCGTTGGTGGCCGGCGGCGACGCAACCGGACCGGTGGTGGTCGGCGGCGCCGCGGTCGGGGCAGGGGGCGACGAGGCTGTCGATCCTCCGACGTCGCCCGATGCCCTCGGTTCATGCGTGTTCGCTCCGGTGGCCGACGGTGGCGGTGGTGGTGCCGGTTGCGTCGCCGACGCCGTCCCGCCCTTGTAGCGGGCCAGCCACGCCGGCAATGCCTGGTCGAGATAGGCGGCCTGCCCGGGTGTCACGGTGTCCAAGGGAAGCAGGAACCGGATGGCCTGCCCCCCCGAGGTCAGCTCCATCACCGCCGCGTTCCGTCCGTCGGGAAGTGCGACCTTCTCGCGGCAGTTGGCCGAGTCCAGACCGGACCACACCAACAGCCGCTCGATCTGCGGCTGGGGACCCTGGACGGTGATTCCGGCCGTGGTGAAAAGAAGGCTGAGCCCCTCGGTCGTCTTGGTGCCGCGCTCCGCATCGCCGGCTAGGGCGACACCGCCGAGTTGCATGCCCTCGGGAGGCAGTTCCGTGATTCCGACGGTCATTGAGCTCTCCTCCGTTGGCAAGGGCTGTCCCCGCCCCTGTTGATCGCCCCTGTCATCCTGCCGCCACCGAGGGCGACTCGGCAAGCACCATACGTGGTTCTTCGACCGGGGACCCACCCTGGCCTGCCTGGCCCGGTCGTCGGTGGTCAATGAGCCCGCCCAGACCGACCCCATTCCTGCCCCCGGACCCGTTGGGTCGGAGGATTCGCCGCCGATCAGCCGTCCAGGGCATCCGTGATCGCCTCCGTGGCCACCTCGAGGGTGTGATCCAACTCGGCCTCTCCGTGGGCCATCGACGGAAAGGCCACCTCGTAGGGTCCCGGGGCCAGTGCCACACCACGGGCGAGCATCGCCCGGAACAACCTCGGGTAGACGCCCGTCGCCGCCGATGCCTCGGCCCCGTCGTAGTCACGGACCGGTCCGGACCCGGCAGGTACGAAGAAGAGGCCGAAGATGGGTCCCACCACCGGCACCCGGGCCTCGAGCGGACGGCCCTCGGCATCGGTGGTCCCCGCCTTGTCCAATGCCGCGCTCAACACGTCCTGGAGCGCCTCCCCGAAGCGGGCCACCCGGTCCGAGAGCGCGGCGTACGAGGCGGGCTCCAACAGGTCGAGAACGGCAAGTCCGGCCGCGGTGGCCACTGGATTCCCCGACAGGGTGCCGGCTTGGTACACCGGGCCGTCCGGCGCCAACCGACGGAGGACGTCCGCCCGGCCGCCGAAGGCACCGACCGGAAGGCCACCACCGATCACCTTTCCGAAGCACCACAGGTCGGGGCGCACGCCCGACCACTCGGAGGCGCCCCCCTCCCCGAGCCGAAAGCCGGTGATCACCTCGTCGAACACCAACAGGGCACCGGTCTCGTCGCAGGCGGCCCGCAGCCCCTCGAGGAATCCCTCCGACGGAGCCACCAGACCCATGTTGGCGGCCACTGCTTCGACGATTACGCACGCCACCGTGTCGTCGAGCTCGGGGACTCGGTTGAAGGGCGCCACCACCGTCTCGGCCACCATCCCGGCCGGCACCCCCGCCGAGTCCGGGAGGCCCAAGGTGGCCACCCCGCTGCCGCCGGCAGCCAGCAGACCGTCGGAGTGGCCGTGGTAACACCCGGCGAACTTGACGATTCGGGACCGTCCGGTGAAGCCGCGCGCCACCCGGACCGCGCTCATGGCCGCCTCGGTCCCCGACGACACCAAGCGCACCTGCTCGCACCCGGCCACGCGGGCGCAGATGGCCTCGGCGAGGAGCACCTCCCCTTCGGTCGGGGCGCCGAAGGTGGTGCCCGAGGATGCGGCCGCTCCCACCGCCCGGACCACCGCCGGATGGGCGTGGCCGAGGATGGAGGCGCCATAGGACTGCACGAAGTCGAGCAGCCGGTTGCCGTCGGCGTCCCAGACGTAGGCACCCTCGCCGCGTGCGACGAAGTAGGGATGGCCCCCCACCGATCGGAACGAGCGCACCGGTGAGTTGACGCCACCGGGGATCACCGTGCGGGCGCGCTCGAAGAGCGCCGACGACACCGCGCCTTCGACGGGCGCCAATGGTGCCGCGCCTTCGACGGGCGCCGGTGGCTCGGGGCGATCACCCACCGAGGACCTCGGCCACCTCGCCGGCGAAGTAGGTGAGGACGAAGTCGGCCCCGGCCCGCTTGATCGCGGTCAGCTGCTCGAGGGCGACGCCGGTCCCGTCGATCCACCCCCGCGCCTCGGCCGCCTTGACCATGGCGTACTCACCACTGACGTGATAGGCGGCAACCGGGAGATCGAAAGCGGCACGTACGTCGGCGATGACGTCCAGATAGGTGAGGGCCGGCTTTACCATCACCATGTCGGCCCCCTCGGCCACGTCCAGCGCCACCTCGGCCAGCGCCTCGCGGCGGTTCCGTGGGTCCTGCTGGTACCCCGTGCGGTCACCTCCGTCGGCGATGGTCACCGCCGCCGCCTCCCGGAACGGGCCGTACAGCGCGGAGGCGTACTTGGCCGAGTAGGCCAGAATGGCGGCGCCGGTCAGCCCGGCACCGTCCAAGGTGGCGCGGATGGCACCCACCTGGCCGTCCATCATCCCGCTCGGGGCGATCACGTCAGCCCCGGCGGTGGCCTGGGAGACAGCGAGCTCGGCATAGAGGGCCACCGTGGCGTCGTTGTCCACGGCACCGGTGACCTCGTCCACCACCCCACAATGGCCGTGGTCGGTGAACTCGTCGAGGCAGCAATCGGCCATCACCACCATGCTGTCCCCGACCGCGTCGCGCACCGTGGCCAGGGCGCGCTGGGTGATCCCGTCGGGCCGGAGCGCGGCCGAGCCGGTGGCGTCCTTGTCCTCGGGTCGGGGCAGGCCGAACAGGATGAGCCCCGGAATGCCCAGTCCGCTGAGACGCTTGACCTCGGCGGCCAGCGAGTCGATGGTGTGCTGGACCACACCGGGCAGCGACGACACCGGGTGCGGCGCCTCGATCCCGTCGGCGACGAACAGCGGTGCCACCAGGTCGTCGACGCTCAGACGGGTCTCGGCCACCATCCGGCGCATCGGCACGCTCTGGCGGAGGCGTCGCAGGCGGGTGACCGGAAACCCAGGGGTGGCTCCTCGTGACCCGGCACTGGTGGGGGCATCACTCGTCACTGTCGCCCAGCCTACGGCAGGCCGGTCGAGTGGACGCCGGGACCACCGCCCTCGCCGGCGAGCACCTCGACCAGTGCGCTGACCAACCCGTCGATGCTGGGCGGGCGGGCCTCTGCCGCCACCTCCAATCCGGCTGCCCGGGCCGAGCCCGAGGTCACCGGTCCGATGGAGGCGACCACCGGCGGGATCCGCTCGAGGGTCAACAGGTCGACGGATCGTTCCACGGTCGACGAGGAGGTGAAGGCGATGGCGTCGGCTCGCGCCGCGGCAGCCAGCGAGTCGGGGTCGGGATCGTCGGCCACGGTTCGGTAGGCGATGACCTCATCAACCAACCATCCCTTGGCCCGCAAACCGTCGGCGAGCGCACCCCGAACCCGTTCCGCACGAGGGAACAGCACGGTGCCCGACCATTCGGGTCGCCGGCCCGACGACGGAGGACCGGAGGCGGCGGGGAAGGCCTCGGCCAACGCCTCGGACACCGACACCGCGGGCACCAGCTCAGGAGGGTGGCCGCCCTCGGTGAGGGTGCGGGCGGTGGCGGGGCCCACGGCCGCCCATCGGACCGACTCGGGCACGGTGCGATCTCCGAGCACGGCGAGGAAGCGCACGACGGCGTTGGACGAGGTGAACGCCACCCACTGGTAGGCGCCGGCCGCCAGTCGGTGCGCGGCAGTGGAAAGGGCAGCACCGTCGTCCGAGGGCGCCTCGATGGCGATGACCGGAAGTTCGACCACGGTGGCCCCGAGGTCCTCGAGCCGATCGACGAGGACGGAGGCCTGGGCGCGGGTCCGGGTCACCACCACCGTGCGTCCGGCCAGGGGGAGCCCGGTCACGCCGGTTCGGAGGTCTCGACCGTCGACCCGAGGTCGAGGCCCGCCACCGCGCCGATGACGATGGTGGCAGGGGACGGCAACTCCACCAAGTCCAGATCGGCCAACGTCGAACGGACCACCCGCTGGCGCCCGGTGGTTCCCCAGTGCACCACCGCCACCGGTGTGTCGACCCGCCGACCCGCTCGTATCAGGGCGGCGGCGATGCCGGCCCGTTCCGACATCCCCATCAGCACCACCAAGGTGCCGCCGGCACGGCCCAGGGCGTCCCAGTCAACCCCGGGAGCCGACCCGTCACCGACGCGGCCGGTGACCACGGTCACCGACGAGGCCATCCCCCGGTGGGTCACCGGGATGCCCGCCGCCGCCGGGACGGCGAAGGCCGAGCTCACGCCCGGCACCACCTCGTAGTCGACGCCAGCGCTGCGGAGCGCCTCGGCCTCCTCGCCCCCACGTCCGAACACGAAGGGGTCACCACCCTTGAGCCGGACCACGTGTCGGCCCGCACGTCCCAAGGCGATCAGTTGTGCATTGATGTCCGACTGGTGCGACGACCGACCGGGGCCCTTCCCTACGTCGATGAGCTCTGCTCCCGGCGGAGCCAGCTCCAACAGTTCGTGGCCGATGAGTCGGTCGTACACAACCACCTCGGCCCGGCCGAGCAGCTCGGCGCCGCGACGGGTGAGCAGGCCCGGGTCTCCCGGACCGGCGCCGATCAGCGAGACGGTCACCGGTCCACCGCGGCACGGCTACCGGCGAGCTCGCCACTGGTCGCCGACTCCCACTCGCCCAGCCGGCGCCCGCCGGCGCCGTCGAGCAGGTGGCGGGCCACGGACCGCCCGAGGTCGGCGGGACGATCGCCGACCTCGGCATGTCTGAGGACGACCACCCCGTCGGCGGAGGCCAGCATCCCGGTCAGTTCGATGAGACCGTCGTGCGGTGGGTCACCGGCCGGCGTGACGCCGGCCCATCTGGCATAGGCACCGACCGGCAACGTGCACCCGCCGCCGAGCTCGGCCAGGTAGGACCGCTCGGCGGTGACGAGTCGCCGTGTCGCCGGGTCATCGATGGCGGCCAGGGCTCGACCCACGGCTTCATCCCCCTCCCGGCACTCCACGGCCAGCGCACCCTGCCCAACCTGGGGAAGCATCGTCCCAGGATCGAGGATCTCGATCCGCACCCCCGCCGGGGGGGACCATCCCAGCCGGTCGAGCGCGGCATTGGCCACCACCACGGCGGCCACGCTCTCGCGACCGACCGCGGCAAGTCGGGTGGCGAGATTGCCGCGGAGGCCGGTGAAGGTGAGGTCAGGTCGGAGGTTGGCCAGCTGGGCTCGGCGGCGCGCCGACCCGGTGGCCACCGTCGAGCCAGTGGGAAGGGTGTCGAGGTGGTCGCCCACCAACACGTCGCGCGGGTCTGCCCGCTCGGGGAACGCGGCCAGCGCCAATCCGGACACATCGAGCTCGGCGGAGGCAGGCAGGTCTTTGGCCGAATGCACGGCGGCGTCGGCATCGCCCCTCACCACGGCGGCCTGCACCTCCTTGACGAAGATCCCCTGGCCGCCGAGCCGGTCGAGCGGCACGTCGAGCCTCCGGTCCCCATCGGTGTCCACCACGACCAGCGTCGAGGGAACCCCGGATCGCTCGAGGAGGCCGGCGACCCGCTGGGCCTGCCACAAGGCGAGCGGTGAGCCCCGAGTGGCCAGGCGGATCACGGTCCGCTCGCTCACAACCGGCACCCGGTCACGATGGGCACTGCCGTCACGACGGCACCGCGGTCACGACGGGCACAGCACGGCTTAGAGGTCGAAGAGCGTTCGAAGCGCCTCGACCAGGCGCTCGCCCCTCGGGGTCCCCGCCGCGTCCTTCAGGACCATGGTCGGCTGGTGGAGGAGCTTGGCCATCATGGCCCGGGTCACCGCGTCGACCTGCTCCCACTGCGCATCCGAGAGCTCGGAGCGCTTTGCCCGCTGTCGCTCGAACTCGGCCATCCGGGCCCCCTCCACCGTCGTCCGCAACGCCGAGATCATCGGGGCGGCGTCGCGGGCCCGGGAGGCAACCCGGTGACGCTCGACCTCGTCGGTCACGATGCGGGTGGCTGCGGTCACCTCGTCCTGCCGACCGCTCAGTGCGTCAGCGATCGCCGATCGGAGGACATCCATGTCGAGGAGGACCAGCCCGTCGAGATCGGCGGCGGAGGGCTCGACGTTGCGGGGGACTCCGAGGTCGATCACCAGCAGCGGTTGGTCAGGCCCACGGCCGTTCACGGCCGGCTCGAGCATGGCGCGATCGATGACGGGGTGGGTGGTGGCCACTGAGGTGAAGACCACGTCGGATAGGCCGAGCAATTCCCCGAGGTCGTCCAGGGATGCCGCGCTGACCCGATCGGCCACCGTGCCGGGCACGTTGGCCACCACGCCCTCGGTCCGGTCCGAGGTCCGGTTGGCCACCACCAGGCTGGTGGCGCCGTGGCCGTCGAGGGCTTGGGCGACTCCCTCCCCCATCTCCCCAGCCCCGACCACCAGGACGCGGGCATCGCCCAGGCCCCCCCGCCGACGGCCTGCGGCGAGAGCGACGGCACCGTGGGAGAAGGAGGTGATGCCCCGGGCGATGGCCGTCTCCGATCGCACCCGCTTGCCGGTCTCGATGGAATGGCGGAACAGGGCCCCGAGCACCGGGCCCGACACCTGTTCGCGCTGGGCCTTCTCCCAGGCCCTACGGACCTGCCCCAGGACCTCGGACTCGCCGAGCACTGCCGAATCCAGCCCGGCGGCCACGGTGAACAGATGGGTGGTCACGTCGTCATCGAAGCGCACGGTGAGGTACTCGGCCAGCGAGTCCACCGGGCTCCCGCTGATGGTGACCAGGAACTCTTGGAGCTCGGCCACGCCGTCGTGGAAGCGCTCGACGACCGCATAGACCTCGGTGCGAAGGCAGGTGGAGAGGATCACCGCCTCGGACAGGTTGGACTGGTCCCGAAGGCGACCGAGGGCCTTGGGCAGGGCGCTCTCCGTCACCGCCACCCGCTCCAGGAGATCGAGGGGGCACTGGCCCTGCTCGAGGCCGACGACGATCACCGACACGGGGCAACCGCCTCGTAGACCCGCCGTTTGATCTGGTGTTTCATGGAGTCACCACGGGGTCACAGCCTCGATCGGGGATGATGGTGCCGACACGTCCACCTTCAAGCGTAGGCGGACCGGTGCGTCTTGCACCCTTTGCCGGAGGATCACCAAGCATCGCCCGCCGAGGCCCCGATCGCCAGTCAGGGCGGTCACCGACCCCGCCGGTCGGGGGTGCGACCGGTCAATCCGACGAGGTGGAGGTCAGTCCGATCGACCGGATGACCGGCATCCGGTTGCCACCGGAGGCGTCGTCGAGCCGGGACTGGTAGAAGCTCATCACCTGCAGCTCGATGCTGAGATCGACGTAGCGCAGCAGGATGTCGGGGGGAACCTCCAGCACCTGGGGGGCGAAGTTGAGGATGGAACGAACCCCGGCACCCACCATCATATCGGCCACCCGCTGGGCCACCGAGGCCGGGGTGGTGATGACACCGATGGCCAAGGGCGCCTCGGCGGCGATCAGGGGAAGGTCGTCCAGGTGGCGCACCACCACGTCGTCGACCCGTTGGCCGATGATGGTGGGGTCGATGTCCAACAGCGCGGTCACGTCGAAGTTGCGGGCGGCGAAGCCTTGGGAGCGGGCCAGGGCCCGTCCCAGGTTCCCGATCCCTGCGATCACCAGCGTCCACACCCGGTCGAGCCCGAGTTGCCGGTCGATCTGCTCGATGAGGAAGGCGGCGTCGTAGCCGGCCCCCCGGGTGCCGAAGGATCCCAGCAGCGAGAGGTCCTTGCGTACCTTGGCCGCGTTGACCTGGGCCGCGGACGCCAAGAGCTCCGAGGAGACGGTGGCCGTGCCCGATCGGAGCAGTTCCTCGAGGATGCGCTGGTAGACGGGCAACCGGGCCACCGTGGCCTCGGGGATGCGACGGTGGCCGGATCCAGCCGCAGGACCCGGCTTGTGAGTGGGGATCGGCGACGAGGGATCCGTGGGCACTGTCAGGATCGTAGGACCCCGGGCTTCTGGCCGAAAGCCCGACACCACACCCCTTGGCCCTCACCTCCGGCCGGTGGTCACCCCGACCGTCCGCCGGGCACCCGGATGCTCACCTCGACCCCCGCCCCGCCGAGCCCGAGGCAGGTGGCGGCGGACGCCTGGTTGCAGACCAAGGCCAGCCGCCCGGAGCTGTCGACCAGCAGCCCCAGCTCACCCTCATCCAGCTCAGCGAAGGCCGCCACCCGCCTGGCCGGCATGGACGGCCCACGGTGGACCCGGACCTCCGCCGGCCCGACCGGAGGAAGACCGACCTCGTTTAGGACTTCAGGGAGGAGGGCGAGTTCGACGTTGCCGAACCGGTCGATCGAGAGCACCGAGGTGACCACCTCCGATCCTGTCGGTGTACGCACCACCCGGCCGCCGCCATGAGCCGGGTCGACGGCGATGAGGGACGCCGGGTCGATGACCGTCCCGAGGTGGTCCGGGTCACCGCCGAGGGCCAGATGGGCGGCCGCCGGGGCGAAGACATCCCTCCCGTCGAAGGTCGGACCCCGACCGGACGGCGCCCCGGCGGCCTGCCGACGGGCCTGCGTGCCGGATCCGAGGACGATGGCCGTCTCTGGGCCACCGAGGGCGGTGACCAACGGCATCAACAGCCCGTTGTCCGGGCCCACCAGCCACGCCGGTCGCCCCGGAGTGATGCCCTCCTCCCCCACTGGAGGCGTCACGGGGTCGGGCGACGCCACCGGGCCGGCGATTCCGCTCGTCACCCGGATGGCCACCGCCCGGCGGGTGGTACCCACACCGGGATCGACCACCCCCAGCACCACGCCCCCACCCAGGTACGGGGCGCACCGAGCCAGCATGGCGGCGCCGGCGGCCACGTCGAACGGGGCGATCTGGTGGGAGAGGTCGATGACGGCGAGACCCGGGGCGTGACGGTGGAGAACGGCGTGGACCACCCCGACGAACTCGTCGGCGGTGCCGTAGTCGGACAGGAAGTAGATCGCCGGCGTGGGTGGGCCGGTGCTCACCTCCACCGGGTCCGGACCGTGCTCACCTTCCCAACTGCCTCGAGCGCTCGGTGGCCGCAGCCACCGCTTCGATGAACGCGGACCGCACCGCCTTGGACTCGAGCGTGCGCAGGGCGGCTGCCGTCGTGCCGCCCGGGGAGGTCACCGCGGCCCGCAGCTCTCCCGGATCCTCCCCGGTTTCCGCCATCATCCGGGCCGCACCGAGCGTGGTGCCCACCACCAGACGTTGGCTCACCTCGCGGGTGAGGCCGGCGACAACCCCCGCCTCGATCATCGCCTCGGCCACCAGGAAGATGTACGCCGGCCCCGACCCCGAGACACCGGTGACGGCGTCGAGGTGGCGCTCGGGAAGCCTGACCACCGTGCCCACCGAGTCGAGGATCCCCTCGGCCCAGTCGAGATCGGCGGCGGCGGCCCTGCTCCCACCGGAGAGGCCGGCGACCCCGGCACCGATCAGGGAGGGGGTGTTGGGCATCGCCCGCACCACCACGTCATCGGGCCCGAGGGCGGCCTCCAGCCGGGCCGAGGAGAGCCCGGCCACGATCGAGAGCACCCGGGTGATCCCGACGGCGGCCAGGGTGCGGAGGACCGCCTCGGCCACATCGGGCTTGACCGCCAGCACGGCGGCGTCGGCCGGCATCGGGAGGTCCGCCACCGTCAGTCCGGGACGGGCGTCGGACAGGCTCTTGCGACGGGCGGGGTCGGGATCGCACACCGCCAGTTCCTCGACCGGTGCCCAACCGGCGTCGATCAGGCCGATGAGCAGGGCCGAGCCCATCTTTCCGCCCCCCACGACCAGCAGCCTCGTTGTCACCCACCGGACGCTACCAGCGGGCCGTTCGGCGTCCGGGTGGGTTGGTCGTCATCCGGCGGGCGGGCCGTGGGGTCGGTCGGCTCAGTTCATCGAGACCCGCTGCGACGGCGGACGGCGCCGGTAACGGCCCTCGTACCCGATGGTCATGGCCGTCGGGAAGCAGTCGTCGGTGTAGGCCAGCGAGGCCCCCACGATGCGGTCCAGCTCCTCTTCATCGACCCGCTCGACCGGCACCCGGCCCACCAGGTAGACGGCCTCTTCGGGCCCCAGGGCGAACGACATGCCGGCCAGGTCGGCGTTCTTCTTCAGCAGGTACTCCCAGGTGGCCTCGACGTTGGTCTCCGGCCCCGGCATGAACTGGGTCTCGTGGTGGAGGGTTCGCTGGCGAAGGGTCAACCAGACGGTCACGTACTGTTTCTCCTCCCCGCGGAGGCGGAGGTACCACCGCGGGGAGCCCGACACCGGGTCACCCCCCGGCTGGCGGTCGACGGCCACCAGGGCTCCCCCGGCGGCCAGCTCCCTCGCCCCCCACTCGTCGATGAGGGCACACAGCGTCTCCCGCTCGGTCGAGCCCAGGATGCCGCCCCATCCATCGCTCATGAGCACTCGACGAGCATTCCGGCGGTGAGCTCGGCGTAGATCTCACGGAGGAGATGTGCGGCCCGGGCCCAGGTGTACCGGCGGGCCCGGAGCACGGCCCCGGTGCTCAGCCGTTCGGCCAGCAAGGGCTCGGCCAGGATCTGGCGCACCCAGGCGGCGAACGATTCGGGAGTGGGTTCCTCCACCAGATAGCCGGTGCGTCCATGGTCGATCAGACTGCGCAGACCGCCGACGTCGGAGGCGACCACCGGGGTCCCGCAGGCCGCCGCCTCGAGCGCGACCAGGCCGAACGACTCCGACCGGCTGGGCACCAGGCAGACGTCGGCGGCCCGGTAGTAGGTGGAGAGGAGCTCGTGAGGCCGGGGAGGGACGAACGACACCCGGCTGCCGAGGTCGAGCGCATCCACCAGTGCGGCCAGCCGCTCCACTTCCGCCTCCCCCTGTGGGCCACTGGGGCCCCCGACCACCACCAGGCGGGCGTCGGGGTGGTCGTGACGGAGCGACGCCAAGGTGCCTACCGCCACTGCCGCGCCCTTGAGGGGTTGGATGCGTCCGACGAAGAGCAGCAGCGGGCCGGTGTCGAGCAGGCCCAGGGCCCGCCGGGCCTGGCGCCGGTCGCCTGGGCCGAAGAAGGCATGATCGACCCCGGGGGCCACGATACGGATCCGCGAGGGGTCGGCGTGGTACAGCTCGGTGATCTGCGCGGCCTCCACCGAACACGAGGCCAGCACCGTGTCGGAGCATCGGATGACAGTGGCCTCGGCTTCGGCCCGACGATGGGGCGCGTCGGCCTCGACCTCTTCGGGGCTGGCCTCGGCCTTGACCCGGTCGAGGGTGTGGAAGGTGGAGACCAGCGGCAGGTTCAGCTGGTGCTTGATGAGGTGCCCGGCCACACCGCTGAGCCAGTAGTTGGCGTGCACGGCGTCGAAGGGAGGGTCCTGATCGGTACCGAAGCCGTCCGAGGCTCCCATTCGCTTGAGGACGCCGTCGGCGAACTCCTCGACCACGCCGGGGAGCGCCTCTTTGGCAACGGGGCGAGGTGGGCCGGCGGCGACATGGTGAACCCGGAATCCGGGCTCGATGTCGACGGTAGTGGGGAGGTCATCCGCCCAAGCTCGGGTGAACACGTCGCACATCACCCCGGCACGGGCCAGTGCTGCCGAGAGCTCGCGCACATAGACGTTCATGCCGCCGCCGTCCCCGGTACCGGGTTGGGCCAGGGGCGAGGTATGCAACGAAAGGACAGCCAGGCGCCTCATGCGCCGCCGATCCTACCGGGAGGCCGAGATCAGCCGGCAGCCGCCTTGGCACCGCCGCCACCTGGGATGGAGGCGCTGGAGGCGGTGAGCGTGGGGTGTGGGTCGTCAGGGGCGCCGGGAGCGTCGGGCTCGACCGGCTCGGAGCGGTCCCCCGAGGACACCCGCTCCCCCTCGGCCTGGTCGTCGTTCTCGTGACGGAACGAGAGGTAGATACGCATCATCGCCTGGCGTTGCTCCTCGGTCAGGTGCCTGTCGGCGAAGATGTGGCGGGAGAGGTCGGTGTCGCCGTTCGGCTTCTCGAGGATGCCGGCCTGTACGTAGAGGGTCTCGGCCGAGATGCGCAGGGCCTTGGCGATCTGCTGGAGGATCTCCGCCGAGGGCCGCCGCAGCCCCCGTTCGATCTGGCTGAGGTAGGGGTTGGAGATGCCCGCCAACTCGGAGAGGCGACGCAGCGAGAGCCGGGCCGAGCTCCGCTGTTCACGGATGAACGAACCCAACTCGTTGAACCGCTCAGGGAGCTCCTTGACGAACTGGGTGCCGTCGGGGCGGGCCGGGTCCCTCACGACAGGAGACCGTCAACCGAGGCACGTCCGGTCTTGTAGCGGGCAACCAACTCGGCCTGCAGGGTGTCGATGCGGATGTGCAGGGCCCGGCGGTCGAGGGAAACCCGGTTCTCCATGACTTCCAGCCGGCCGGCCAGGTCGCTCAGCTGGCCAGGGTCCAGGTCCCCCAACGTTGCGATCTCGTCGGCTCCGAGCACGGCATCGAGCTCGGCGGTGAGGTCGGACTCTTCGGTGTCAGGGGTGAGGAGCATGGGCAGGTGCTCGGGCCCGGGAGGCCGGCCCGGTCCGGCCGAGAGGATGGAGGGCAGCTGGTCGACCAGAGCGGCCAGATCGGGCGGCTCCGCGCTGCCGGTGTGATTGATGTAGGTGTGGACGATGTCCAGGTGTCCTTGGATCAGCCGTCTGAGGTACGAAAGGTCGTTCTCCGCCTGCTGGCACTCGGAGCGCATGGCCCTGATCTCGTCAAGCGACCGGGAGTCGATGCCATCGAGGTAGGGGCTGGTCAGAATGCGGTCGAGTTCTTTCCGGTGGGTGGGCATCACGTCCGATCGTACTCTTCCAGCCATGGCCCAGGGCCGCTCCGACCAGGCGGGGCATACCGGTAGACGGCCCGACCGACGAGAGAGGACCGTGGGACGGGACCGAAGGCCCGGCTGTCGGTACTGGCGACCCGGGCGTCGCCGGCCACCTCGAGGGTGCCGGCCTGGCGATGGATGGCCGTGACCCGTTTGACCAGGATGCGACCAGGGAACCTGGGATCCCGCACGGCGACCACGGTCCCGGGCTCGGGCCAGGGTTGTGGCAGCCAGGGGAGCCCGAGCACCACGAGCCTGTCCCCGGGGTGGAGGGCAGGGGCCATGGACGTTCCTGCCACCTCGACGCGCCGGACGGAACGCCACAGGGCCACCGTGGTCACGGCCAACGCAGCCGCGGTGGCCACCCGGCGCCACCGCACCGACCTCCAGGTTCGCCCTCTCCCGAACCTGGGTAGAGTGACGCCACACCGCACCATGATCAAGTCTGTACCAGAAGTCCGTCGTCACCCCCATCCAAAAGGAGCACCGCTCATGCGCATCGCAGACCACCTGCTGGCCATCATCGACCGAGTGTCCGCACCACCGGTCGTGCACGCTCACTGCGACCTGCCCTGTGGCGTGTACGACCCGGCCCAGGCCCGAATCGAGGCCGAGTCGGTGAAGGGCACCATGGCCAAGTACAACGACTCCGATGACGAGGCGTTCAAGACGCGGGCCATCATCATCAAGGAGGAGCGGGCCGACTTGGTCAAGCACCATCTGTGGGTGCTGTGGACCGACTACTTCAAGCCCGAGCACCTCGAGAAGTACCCCCAGCTCCACGATCTCTTCTGGAAGGCCACCAAAAAGGCCGGCCAGGCGAAGAAGACCACCGATGTGGCCGTGGCCGACGAGCTGCTCGCTCAGATCGCCGACATCGACAAGATCTTCTGGGAGACCAAAAAGTAAGTAGGGGAGCCGACCTGGTCCTCGGACCTCGATCTGCCCATCTACCAGGGGAGTTCTCCCACAACTGGTGACAGACGTTCTGCGTCTCTGTCCGGCTTCTCGCGGACACTCGGCGGACTGCGTGACTGGTGCGTGAGGCAGTGCAGGAGATTGCCGATCCACACTGCCGCGGTCGCCACCGGAATCTTCGTGGACACGCGAGCCGGCAGGATCACAGCGACGGGGTTCTCGAAGCAGCGGTAGCCCGTCCGGGTCGGGATCTGCGATCGCTGAGCCGAGCGGTGTCGATCGTTCCCTTGCCCCGGCAGATGGCTGTGGAGCGTTACTCCGGCGAGACCGTTTCCACCCGTGCTGTTGGCCTGTTGGCCTCGATGGTGTTGCTGTATACCGCTCACCCGGCACCGGGCTGGCCAACACGATTCCGGCGCCAGAGCCCGCAGGGTCGTTCCCTACCGTCGGCTAAAGGCAGCATGCTGATCAGCCGACATTGAGGGCATGGCGCGCCAGCAGCCGCGGGAGCAGCATGAAGAGTGACCGGGATCTCGAGGGCACCCTCAAGCGGATGCGCGGAACCGTCTGGCTCATCTCGGTATGGGTTCCGGTCTGGATGGTCGGCGGAGGGCTCCTCGGGGCACCAGGTCACGCCACCCACGCCATCGGCTACCTCTTGTTCGTGGTTGGCTTCTTTGGAACGCTCTTCGCGGCGCGACTCTGGTGGAAGTACTCGAAGGTCCATCGAGCGGTGAGGCAGATGCAGCGGTCTGAGCGTGAGGGGACGCCACTGAAGCACCCGACGTGGTGGTACGAAAAGCGGATCAGCTTCTGAGCCACCACCAAGGGCGGTCGGGCGGGTCGGTGATCGAGCCGTCGCTCATGACGACACCGACATCGGCTTCAGCCGTGCCGGCTGACGCCGATCGGGCCGCTGATCACCGATCCGATTCCCTCGAGAGGCCTACCCGAGGTTCAGTAGCGGTGGCCGGGCGCCCGGTCGGTGATGTTGCGACCTGGGATTTAGCGCAGGCCACACACGTCCGGGCCATGGGCACCTCGGCCAGGTGCGCATCGTCGATCGCCTCAGCGCAGACGGCACAACGGCCGTAGGTGCCGTCGTCCAGGCGGGAGAGCGCCTGTTCCACCTCGTCGAGCACGTGGTCGACGGCATCGATCGAGGCTTCCGACGACAGGACCTCTTCCGTCCCCTCCGCGGTGCCCGAAATGCCTGATTCTCGTGGCCTGCCGTCCGTGTCGTCCCCAGTCACCTCTGTGTCCATCGAGGGGATCGTACCCGCAGGTTCCGTGGTTGCCCGTAGGGTGAACTGCGGTGCCCGCGCTCGACGTCGACCCCCATCCTGACTACGACGCCGCCGACCCGTTGGCCGACCTGGTAGGGAGCGGACAGCTGGTGCCATGCATCGACGGCGTGGATCGTCCGGCCGTTGAGCTCGACCAGGCAGCGTCGACGCAGGCCCACCCTGACGTATCCCACCGGGTCGAGGAGTTCCTCCCGTGGTACTCGAGCGTGCACCGGGGGGCCGGCTTCCGCTCGCGGCACGCAACCACCGCCTACGAAGAGGCTCGACGGGCCATTCTCGCCTTCGCCGGACGCCCTCCCGAGGGACCCGATGTGGCCATCATGTGCCGTAATACCACCGAGGCCATCAATCACCTCGCCTACCGATTGCGCCTCGGTGCCTCGGACACGGTGGTGACCACGGTGATCGAGCACCACGCCAACTTGTTGCCCTGGGGTCGGGTGGCCACCCGTCGCTACCTCGAGTGCACCCCCGAAGGTACGTTCACCCTCGACGACGTCTGCGCGGCGCTCGACCAGGGGGGTCCTCGCCCTGCTCTTCTGGCGGTGACCGGCGCTTCCAACGTGACCGGGTGGCTTCCTCCACTGGATGGAATCATCGAAGCCGCCCACGAACGGGGTGTGCCGGTGTTGGTGGACGCGGCCCAGTTGGCCCCCCACCGGCCCCTGCCCTCGGCTGCCGACTACCTGGCCTTTAGTGGGCACAAGCTCTATGCGCCCTTCGGGTGTGGCGCGTTGATCGGTCCTCGCACCCTGTTCGAGACCGGTGACCCGTTTCTGGCCGGCGGCGGGGCCGTAGATCTGGTCGGACTGGAGGAGGTGATCTGGACGGCCCCTCCCGATCGGGAGGAAGCGGGCTCGCCCAATGTGATCGGGGCGGTAGCCCTCCACGCCGCCGTCGATGCGCTTGGTCGCATCGGTTGGGAGGCGATCATCGCCCACGACGAGGAGCTGGCCCGGCGGATGAGTGACGGTCTCCGGGCCATCGACGGGGTCCGACTCCTCGGTCCCTGCGGCTCGCCAGCGCGCGGTCCCCACTCCGGGGATGATCCGGTGCCGATCCTGCCGGTGGCCGCATTCACCATCGAGGGGATGCATCATGCCCTGGTGGCGGCGCGGCTCAGCGCCGAGTATGGGATCGCCGTGCGTCACGGTTGCTTCTGTGCCCACCCCTACGTCGTCCGGCTGCTCGGCCTGGCCGACACCGAGGTCGACGCCTACCGCAGCGAAGTGCTCGACGGCGATCATCGCCACGTCCCCGGGGCGGTTCGTGCCAGCGCGGGGATCGGGACGTCGGGCCAGGAGTTGAACCTGTTGCTAGCGGCGGTAGCCGACCTGGCCGGCGGAACCCCTGCTCCCGCGCCCTACCAGCAGGACGCCGCCACGGGCGACTTCTTCCCCGTCACCGAACAGGTCGGGTGGCGCGACGCAGCACGCGAGCCGGGCGCGGCCTGTGCCCGCGGGTGAAGGAGCCGACGGGATCGACGCATCTATGATTCTGCGGATGATCCGCCGATCGGGACGAACCCCTGACGCGCCCGGACCGAGGTCGGGGCCACTCGCTGTCCGAGCTTGATGGATCGACCCACCAGGGAGAGGTGGATACGGCTGACCTCCGTTGCCGCGCTTTCGGTCTCCGCATGCGTACTGGCCGGCTGCGCGTCCGGATCGGCGGCAGCCACGCCCACCACACCCACCGCATACGTGAGCACCGGCGCCAGTGTGGCCAACCCCGGCAATACCGTTGCCGTGGTGGACACGGTCTCCTCGCGGGTGCATACGCCGATCACCACGGGCACCCTGCCGGCCGCCCTCGCCGTGACGCCCGATGGGAAGACGGTGCTCGTAGCCAACAAGGGTGTCGACACACTCTCCGAGGTCGACGTGGCCTCCGGCAGGGTGGTGAAGGAGGCCACGGTGGGACTGGAACCGGATGCCGTCGCCGTGACGCCGGACGGATTGATGGCGCTGGTGGCAAATTTCGGGGACAACACGGTGACACCGGTCTCACTTCCGTCGCTCCGGGTCGGCCGGCCGATCGCTGTCGGGAGGGAGCCGGTGGCCATAGCCGTCTCCCCCAAGGGCACCGTGGCGCTGGTGGCCAACTACCAGGACGGAAGTGTCTCTCCGATCTCCCTGCCTTCGCTGGTGGCCGGCGCGCCGATACCGGCCGGGGCTGAGCCGGCGGCGCTCTACATCACCCCCGATGGCTCCTCCGGCCTGGTGGCGGACTTCCAGACCAGTCAGGTGATACCGATCACCCTGGCGACGATGACCCCGGCCCCGGCCGTGGCGGTGGGAGGCAACCCCACCGGCATCGCCGGGTCACCATCATCGGCGTTCGCCTATGTCAGCGGAGGGGACAGCATCACCCCCTTCAACTGGCAGACCCGACAGGCGGGCACGCCGTTCACCACCGGGACCACCGCCGAGGCGCTGGCCATCGCTCCCGGCGGCACCACCGCCTGGGTGTGTGGCGGGAGCGGGACGCTGGTGCACGTGAACCTGGCTACCGGGACGGTGCTCCGCTCGGTGGTGGTGGGTGGTGAACCCAGTGCGGTGGTCATCGCCGCTGGCGCCGACCCCTCTCGTTGAGCTGCATCGATCGGGGCCGACGTCGGTGAAGGCCGTCCAATCCCGGCCGCTCGTCCCACAGGCGGGGGCTCGTCGGCCTCCGAAGGCGGGCCTTCTCCGTCCGATGGCGCGACGACCTGGACGACCGGTGGGCCGGGGCACCGACAGCCAAGGGGAGAGCCGATACGCTCCTCGGCGGGCCGTTAGCTCATCCGGTAGAGCAGGGGACTTTTAATCCCAAGGTGGCGAGATCGAGACTCGCACGGCCCACCTGGTCAGAGGCAGTTTTTGGTCCAGTCACACCCTCCGGATAGCCTAAACCCAACAGCTTGCCCAACAATTTTGGGAAGGGTCTGGAGGGCTCGATGCCGGGGAGCTTGCGGGAACGGCAGCCGAACGTGTGGGAACTGCGGGTGTTCCTCGGTCGCGACGACAACGGCAAAGTTCGACACGGCAACCAGACGTTCCGCGGTGGCAAACGAGCGGCCGAGCGTGAGCTCACCCGATTGGTCGCAGCGGCGGAGAACGAGCCGGTGCCGCCGCCGGTCGTCGAGGCACCCCGGTGGAGCCAGTCGACGACCGTCAACGACGCCATCCAGGGATGGAAGGACAACGGCTGGGAGGACCTCTCCCCCTCGACCGTCCGACGTTACGAGAACATGTGGATGAAGCACATCCACGGGTCCATCGGCCAGCAGCGGCTGACAGCCCTCAGCCCGTACGACGTCGAGAAGTACTTTCGTCGTTTGAAGGCCAACGGGCTGGCCGAGGCCAGCGTCCGTCAGATCCGGGCCCTGATGCATCGGGCCTGCCGACTGGCTCGAAAGTGGAGCGGCGGCGCGCTGCCGAACCCGATCGCCGACACCGAACTGCCAACCTGGGCGCTGGATGAGCGGAACGAGGTGAGAGCACCGACCCTCGAGGAGGTGCGCACGCTGATCGCCGCGGCCAACAAGCTCGACCCAAGCTTCGCGGCAGTACTGCGGTTGGTGGCGGCCACCGGCATGCGGAGGGGCGAGGTCTGTGCCCTCCGCTGGAACGACATCGACCTGTCTGCCGGCACGGTACGGATCAGCCAGAGCGTGGTGGCAGCCAAAGGCGGCGCCATCCTGAAATCGCCAAAGACCCGGGCCAGCATCCGCACCGTCGCCATCGACTCCGATACCGCCTCGATGCTCAAGCGACTGCAGCTCACGCAACGGTCGCTGGCCATGGCGTGCGGATTGACTCTCGGGCAGGAGGCCTTCCTGTTTTCCTCCGAGCCCGGTGGGCTCGGAGCACCTCACCCGGATGCGATGAGCCATACCTTCGCCATCGTCCGGGCCAAGGCGAAGGTCGCCCCCGACGTGCACATGCACTCGCTGCGACACTTCCATGCCACCGTGCTCGACCCGGTCATCTCCGAGGCACAGAAGCAGACCCGACTCGGCTGGTCCACCGTCAAGATGGCCCGGCACTACACCGACTCGGTGCCCGAGGAGGACAGAAGAGCTGCGGCTCACGTGGGAGCGTTGCTGTCCTCAGGCGAAGCCGGCGCGGCTTCGGAGCCGGGCTGAGGCCGCATCCACATACTCGGATGGGAGATAGTCCGCGGGAGTTCCTCGAGCGAGGTCACCGGCAGTCCGTCCAGCAGTCTCTCCACTGAACGCCGCGGAATGCGGATCCTTCGACCAATCCTGAAAATTGGGAGGGGAAACGATCCCTCCTTGATGGACCGATAGAGCGTGGAGCGGGTCTCGCCCAACAGATTGGCGGCCTCCTCGACGCTCAGAAGGGGTTTGGGAGCCTTGGTTGGTGGGCTGGTTCGCATGGACAGTCTCCGGTCGTGCTCAGTGCCAGGCGGTTTGCCGTGGTCGCAGTCCATCCTCCGGATCGACATCACCCGCAACGTCACCCCGGACCACCGGAGACATTCCGCGCTGAAGGGTGACGTTGCCCAATGACCGCGCCGAACGTCACCCCCGGGTCCGGTTGACACGTCACCCTCCCTGGTCGGCGACCTGTCAACGGTTGCAACCTGCGCCGGCCTGGTCGATGGCAGGGTCGGCGCCCCGGTCTCAAGCGCCCGGCCACGGGTCGGACGTCTGACCAGCTCATCGGTTGAACACGCACGGTCCAGGCCTGGACTCACATCCCAACCCCGTAGTCACGATCGTGCTCGATCGAACTGCTGTGCTCGTAAGACGAAGAGCGCTCCAGTGACCTCTCCGGCTCCGGTCGGGGGTTCAGTTCCTTATCAACGGTCAAGCGTTTGCTATCAACCATTGCGTGCAGGTTGTAGATCTGGCTGCCGATCTCGCCCATCCGGTCAAGCACCTCGGGATGCTCGGCCCGCCACCTGTCTCCGTCAGTGGCGTCGCGGAGTAGATCGGCGAGCTTCTTCTCCGCCCCCTCACATGCGTGCAGGAGGCGAGGCTCCTCGGGTTGGCGGAGCTTGTCCAACTTCTGTTGGGCCTCGGCGATCCGTTCGAGGTCGGCCGATCTGGCCAGACGGGCCTGCACGCGGGCTATAAACGAGTGGGCGTACCACTGGTGATCGCTATGGACCCGGTGCGCTGCGTACAGCTCGTCGCCTGCCTCCCTGATGGCGCCGCCCCAGTGGGTCCCGTTGTGGCTCTGCAGCCTGGAAAGCTGGGCTTCGGCGTCACGAGAATGGTCCCTGGCTGCCCGGATGTCGTCGCGTAGATACCTGGGCAGGGCGGCGTAGAGTCCGGCCTGTTCCTGCTTGAGGGCTTCCCGCTCGAGGGAGATCAGCGCCTTGGGCTGAGACTCCCGTCCGGCCACCTCGGGTGTACCCGTGTCGATGGCCCACTTCCACCGCCGCTCGGTGGCCCAGCTGTGGCAGAGGTCCTCTCGGGCCTGGTCTACATCGTCGGCACACAGGTAGACGTGGGTCTCGTCTCGGGCCCGGCTCATGGCCACATAGGCCAACTCCCTGCCACCCCCGTCCTCATAGACGTGGGCCAGGTCGTGGGTGGCCCCCTGGCTGCGGTGGACGGTGGCGGCGTACCCGTGGGCCAGCTGGTCTGCTCCGATCTCCTCGCGCTCCAAGCGGTGCTGGCGGCCGTCCTGCAGGCGGACCATCAGATGGTCCTGGTCCTGCCCCACGGCAGTGACAACTCCGCGCTCCGAGGTGACGATCTGACCGTGGGCCAGAGCGGCCAGGGTGACGATGCGATCACCGGCAGCGAAGCGGGTCCCCCCGGGAGCCACCAACTCCGGCCCTCCGACCCGTCCCTCGGCCACCATCCGCTCCCTGGCCATTCGGTTCAACTCGGTGACGTTGGCCCGCCTCCAGGCGAACATGGCGGCGTCCCGACCATCAAGCGCGTCCTTGGCCCACTGGTCGACCAGTTTTGCCAGCGCCTCGTCCCGGGTCCGCTCGGTTGTCACCCGATCCTCTACCAGATAGAACTCGACGGCCCGGGTGACGTCGCCGGCCCGAAGCTGGCCGAGCGCTTCTCGTTCGGCCTGGTTGTGCTGACGGACATTCTGTTCGAGGACGTGGACGATCCCTCCGTGGCGCTCGACCAGGGCCCCCACGGCTCCGCCGACCGACACGGCACCCAACTGGCGATCGTCACCCACCATGACCACCTTGGCTCCGCGCATCCGGGCATGGTCGAGGAGGAAGGCGATGTCCCGATCTCCGGCCATCCCCGCCTCGTCGAGGACGAGGACGTGGCCTTCGGTTAGGTGCATCCGATCGTGTTGGATGCGCCACCGGAGTGAGGCGAGGGTCCTCGACTCCTCGAGCCCTGCTTCCCGACCGAGCGTCCTGGCCGCCTGGCCGGAGGTCGAGGTGCCGATGACCGTGAACCCTCCGGATTCGAAGGCGTCCCGGACGGCGGCCATGACGGTTGTCTTGCCCGATCCGGCCACCCCTTCAACCAGCTCCACTCCCCGACCCGAGGTGGCGATCCCGAGCACTGCCGCCTGCTGGCCGGGGGTCAGTGGAGACCCCAGGACAGCGCTCTGGCGGCCCATCGCATCCGCTGCCACCTCGGGGGTCACTCTGGCTGCCCCCAGGTTCTCCACACCCCGTTCCACCGCCCGTTCGATGGCCTGTTCGGTGGCCAGCACGTGAGCGGTGGCAAAAGCCCTCTCGCTGGCCCGAGGCACACCGACCAGCGGGATGGCATCCGGATCTCGGAGCACACGTTCAGTGGCTTTCTCCAACTCACGGGCGGGCAATCCGAAGATCTTGGGCGCAACGGCCACGATCACGTCGCGCTTGGAGAAGACCTTCCCGGCCGACAGCGTCCCATCAGGTCCCAGCACGTCGTTGGTCAACTCGGCCAGCTCCTTGTCCCAGAGGACCTTGGTGGGCGAGTGCTCAAGCCGGTATTCGAGATCGGCCCGCTTGATGTCGGCGACCAGCTGCTCGGGTGGGAAGCCGGCCTCGGTTAGCTCGGTTCGCCACCGGGGCAACAGCTCGTCGACCGGGGTGTGGCGCTTGGTCTTCCTGGTCTCACGGGCGGCCACCTGGCGGGCCTGGTAGGAGTCGAAGCCCTTTTCGGCCACGGCCTCATTGATCTCGGCAGAGCGTTTGGAGTGCACGGCCAGGGCCTTGTCAGGGATTCCGGCGATCTTCCAGTGACCAAGCTTGCCCGATGGTCCGGGATCGGCCTCGATGCCGTAGCCAAGCTCGACGGCTCTGGCAGCGGATTCCACCCGTCCGATCATGGTGGCGGCGTGGAGGTGCTCCCGCCAGAGGGTGGTGTCGGGGGCCTTGGTGCCGCCCTTCTCATCCAGCATCTCGATCATATTGGCGATGAGCACGTGGTCGTGGGGGCCGGGGTCTCCGGCTCGCGTCGTAGCGTGCCGGGCGTGGGCGTAGACGAGGCCGGTGGTCGCTGTGGGGACGGCGGCCACCCCTCGTCTGCCGCCCCGCTCCCTGGTCATCTCATCCAGGTAGGCAAGCGTGGCGTCCCGCTCGGCATCCATGATGGCGTGCATGTTCTCGACCTGACCGAGGACCCCCAACTCGGCCACCGACTTGTGGGCGGCGATCACCAGCTCCATGCCCGGTCGCCGGGAGTTGACCATTCGCTCGCCGGCCGCCGGGTCGCAGGCTCCGCCGGGGCCGTAGATGGCGTCGTAGGAAGGGTTGTCGACGGGGCCGACAAGGCCGAGGGACTCGGCACCCATCCCGCCCCAGAGAAGCGGGGTCTCACCCCGGGAGGCGTAGTACTCGAGTCCGGCGCCGGGGAAGTCGTCGCCGCGCTCGATGATGGTCTCGCGGTGATAAGCAACAGAGTCCGCCCCCATCATCCGCATCCAGGCCACGCCGACTCCCTCTCACCGGCAAGGGGCACCCCTTGCAATCGTGTTCAAGGTATTCGGGGGGTGTGACGCGCCGTCGTCGGAGAGCTACAGATCGGACTCGGATAGAAAAAGAGATGGATGGCAGCATCGCGTTGTACAAGCGAGCAAAGCCCGGGAGCAGCCCTTGGGGGAGGTGGATATTCGCACGACGAGGAGGGCGGGGCAGTCGGCCGGCGATGCTGACCCAATCATGCGTTGCCCTGGCGTTGGGAAGCCGGATCGCACTACACCTAGGCATTGCCATGATCACCTCTGTCACCGCCAGAGAGTCTTCCATCTCAGAACAAGAAAAGGCGGCTTCAGCTGGGAGGGTGACGTCGGAGGGTGACGTTGGATCGAGGGCGAGTCGGCCCATTGAAAGACCGCTGAGCTGCGATCAATCGCGACCGCCCCAATAACGCGGTTATACGGGTGAAAGTGACCCCCAACGGCACTTTGGCCATACCCTCTTCCGCTTGGTACAGGCCCCTAGTGACCGCTCGCCTCCGCAGCCACCTTGAGGTTGTCCAGCCAGGCGCTCAGTGACGTATCCAGCATTCCCTTCATTGCGCCAGGGTCGGCATCGACCGGGTCGCCCGCAAACGATTCGGTCGTCGTAACTTGTACGCCGTTCGGGGTGTCCATAAAGAGCCACTCATGGATGCCGGTGATTCCATCGGCGATCCCACTCCACAGAACACGCCTCTGGTCAGTTACTTCGTAGACCGTTGACCTGACAGGAAAATTGTAGCTACTCCAGTCGAAAGAGTTACCCGGTTCCATACGTCCGTCGATATGTGCCTCTGTGATGTCCTTTTGCCACGCCGTCCATCCGTTCACATCAGTGTGAAGCTTCCAAACGACGTCGAGAGGTGCATTGATGACGATTTCATGCTTGGATAAAACCGGTGCATTGAGATCGACCGTTGACGGAGTCCCCACTGTGCCTCCTTTGCTGGATGATTCTTGCCGCCGCTGTTCGTCGACTATGCAAGGCCAATCTGCTGCGCCTGCAAAGCAGAGTCCCAAGAGACATACTCTTCGATGAGCAGCTTACCTTCCCACCTGGCAGTAGTGGTGAAGTCGAGATCGAAGGCCTTACCCGTCGGGGCGATCACCGCACCGTCGGCCCCCGGCATCTCTCCACTAAAGGTCCCCGTGCAACGAGTGATCACCGTGATCCAGTTATCACTCCCGAACTGAATCGGGTAAGGGTCATTGACCACGTGAACGTCCGGGAAGATGTGGAACATGCCCTCCATGGCCTGGGCGTGTGCTTCCCGTCCCTGTATCGGCTGCCCGTCGCCCGGCATGTGAACGACCATGTCCGGATGGTGGACAGCATTCATTCCCTCGAAATCGTGGGAGTTGAAGGCGTCATCCCCCCTTTTCATGAGTGCGAGGAGGTCGGCAGTTCGGTTGGTGGTTTGAGTCGTGGCGGTCATAGTGACTCCTTATGCTTGGACTATGCGGTTCGAGGAACCCACTTTCAGAGCTTTGGGTGCCGAGATTCATGCGACTCCAGCAACACCCATGAGCGTGCCTTCGGGATCCCTGAAATGACCGACGACAAGACCATTCGGTGATGTGGCTGGACCCATGACCCGGGCCCCTCCGAGTTCTTCGGCCCGCTGCAACGCAGCTTCGACATTTGGCACGCCAACGTAGAACACCGCGTGGCTCTCATAATGTGAACCGCCTCCGATGCCACCGGGGATCCCGGTCCCGTCTTCGGAAGTGATGGTGTTCAAAAACCCATAGCTCTCAGACTCCGACACTTCCTGTGACACCGGTGAGGGGACCTCGAACTCCCAGCCAAATAGTTCGCCGAAGTATTTCCGTAGATTCGTCGGGTCCTTCCCAACCACCTCAAAGTGCACTACCGGCTGTGGCATCTACGTACCTCCTTGACCGGGTACTTCGTAATCATCGACGATGTCAGTCAAGGCGCGCCCCCTGTCCGGCGGGGGGTCCGGTTGGGTTTGGGCCCACCACAGCGATCTCGGACCACGGCATTGGCGGAAACGCCATAGGCGAGCGGACAGGGGGACGCGATGAGGACGGGCAGTTGTGCGCCGTCAGGACCGGCTTTGCTCACGGCCATGGCCAAAAGAACTGCTACAGCAAGATCCCGCACGAGAGTGAATCCATCCTCCCGTCGCAGTCATCCCTCGTTTCGAAGGTTGCCACAACAGCCAATGCAAGCAGGCTACTCGGTCTGTGTGCCGCCCGCTACATCTCTCAGGGCAGGCGGCTATGCCCCGGCCTGAGCCCGATGTAACTTTGTGCCCTGTCTTTCTCAACTCAACAAGCGCACATTTTTCGACCGTGCTACTCAGTACCGGCTATAGCGTCTACAAGCATGTCGGCCACACTCCTCCGCCCGACTGCAGCGCCCTCAGGCCTACCGAATGACTGGCACGGGGTATCCAACAACAGTGGTTGGGGGCGTTATAGAGGCCCCGGTGTTCGCGGTCCGCGAACTGCCCTTGATCGGCACTTCCGGGCGTGAGGAAAACTGCCTAGGTCTTCGCGTTCGGCGTTCCAGGGTTGAAGCTGCCTTCGATCGGATCCGCTCTGCCGAGGGTGGCGACGCCTTCGAAGACTCGCGGTAGCAAGCGAGCCTCGACGCACCCGTGCCCTGCACCGAAGTCTCGAACCGTCAGCCGCCACCGGCCGGCGCATCAGCCGGCTGACAGGTGAACAGACCGACCGAGCCACCGCCTGGTCCGAGATGCTGACAGTGATGGGCGATCCATGTGAGACGAGGATCCTGACCCCCGGTCAGAAGTACGAGGTGGAACTTCCTCGCTCGAATCATGCCCTCAAGCTGGTTGATGGTTGGTTCAGGGATAGACCCGGTGAAGCCGCCGATGGGAAGGAACTCCTTCCCGCTGGCCGAGATGAACTCCGACGCAACCGCCGACGTGTAGACGGCCATCACGTAAGGAGATCCCATTTGGAGTTTCTCGAAGGTCGGGATGATCGACGCGATCCCCTTCGCCAATGACACCCCGAGCAGCGCTTCGTATTGAGCTGTCGTCTTCTCCGACTCGAAGGGGGTATTGGTGAACCCCTGATGATCGCCTGCGAGGAGGACAGCGCCAGAAGCCGGAATCATCAGGATGGCGACGGTGCCCGTGATGAGCGCCACGGCGAGGAGCCATCGGCGGGACCAGGCGGCGGCCGAGGCCACGAGGAGCAGGACAGCTGCTACCCCTATTGATGCCGCCAGGGGCCCCAGCCAGGTTGGCGCATTCGCCCCCGACGAGCGGGTCAACCAGATGCCGTAGCCGACCGTTCCCACCACAACTAGGCCGGCCGCTCCACAACGCCGCATGGCCACCGATCGCACCTCGGTTCCGGATTCCCACAGGCTGGCGACCCCGGCGCCCAGGATCGCCGCGATCGGTGGCGCGAGTGCCGCGGTGTAATAGGCGT
>Ga0182018_10000685_pt1 | contig 42387 bp, 41 predicted proteins | sample 812P2MmetaG_FD_120490 | JGI IMG/M metagenome (GOLD analysis project Ga0182018, IMG submission 120490) | Permafrost microbial communities from Stordalen Mire, Sweden - 812P2M metaG | ecosystem: Environmental > Terrestrial > Soil > Wetlands > Permafrost | place: Sweden: Stordalen | collected... | reverse complement strand
CCAGTTTTTCAGTTATGGAGTAGTGAGAGATCGACCGGCCAATCATGAGATCAGACCGCGGTCAGAGTTGAACACAGCCGCCGTCAACAGGCAAGGGGCCTGCGTCGGCAAATTTCTACTTCACACCATTCACGATTCGCGGGTTCTGTAGACGACGGCACGCTGGGCCCCGTCTTTGTCGCGGGAGCTGCACCGTAAACCGTCAAAAAATCCCTGCTTGCAAAGTCTCCACTTTAGCTTCCTCGATTGCGCACCAGCGCCAGGAATTCATCACGGGTCTGCTTGTTGTTGCGGAATTCGCCCAGCATCGCGCTGGTCACCGCCTGGCCGTGCTGCTTCTCCACGCCGCGCATCTGCATACACAAGTGCCGCGCTTCGATGATCACCCCGACGCCCTGTGGAGCTATCTTCTGCTCGATGGCGCTGGCGATCTGGCTGGTCATCCGCTCCTGGATCTGCAGCCGCCGTGCAAACATATTCACCAGGCGAGCCACCTTGCTCAACCCGATCACCTTCTTCGTCGGCAGGTAGGCCACATGCGCCTTCCCGAAAAACGGCAGCAGATGATGCTCGCACAAGCTGAAAAACTCTATGTCCTTCACCACCACCATTTCGTCGTAGCAAACGCTGAACGTAGCCCCATTCAAGAGGTGATCGACGTTCTGGTGATACCCGCTGGTTAGAAATTTCAGCGCCTTCTCGTAGCGTTCCGGCGTCTTGCGCAACCCCTCGCGCTCCGGGTCCTCCCCGATTAGCTTGATGATCTCGCGCACGTGACACGCAATGGTCTTCGCATCGCGCGGCCCACTTTCGTCGAGCAGGATTTCTTCCGTCGGCTTGGTCATGCCCTGTTCCCTTCTAAGCGCATCGCAACTTCGTCGTGGGTCCCATTCTCGCCAGCGTACTCGAAACTATTGTTCGCGGTCTCTTCTACTCGCACGCGTTCCAGCTTGGCCTTCGGAAACGCCCGCACCCGCCGGAAAATCTCGATGCACAAATTCTCCGTGGTCGGAACCTCGCTCTTAAACGCCGGCACCTCGTCATTCAACGAGCGATGATCGAAAGCGTCCAGAACCTCAACCTGCACAAACCCATCCAAATCCGCCAAGTTCGCAATCATCCCGGTCGCCGGATCGACGTTCCCCGAAACGATGATCTCCATCACATAGTTGTGCCCGTGCCCTAGCGGATTGTTGCACTTCCCATACAAACGCGAATTCTCTTCCTCGCTGAGCCGCGCACTATGCAACCGGTGCGAAGCCGCAAACCGGTACCGCCGCCCCAACTCAACCTTCACCTCGCCGCTTGTCTTTTCGCTCACGCCTTCGCACCGTTCCGGTAACAATCCGCGAACAAATCCGCCGATTCATACAACCTCACCCGATGCAACCTTCCCTGCGTAATCTTGGGCTCGAGCAAATCCCAAATCACCCGCGCCACGTTCTCGCACGTCGGAATCTTCCCTGTCAATTCCGGTACCTCATAATTTAGGTGTCGATGGTCCATCCGCTGCATCACTTCGCGTTCCAGAAGTTTCTTCAACTCGCTCAAATCCAGCACCATCCCGGTCACCGGATCCGGCTCCCCCGCCACCGTCACTTCCAAAGTGTAGTTGTGCCCGTGCCCGTGCGGATTGTTGCACTTCCCAAACACCCTCCGGTTCTCCTCTGCCGAAAGTTCCGGATTGTTGTACCGGTGGGAGGCCGAAAACTCGATCTTCCGTGTCAATAAAACCATTTCTCTCCGTCTAGCGTAGCGCCCCGGGAACTCCCACAGAAATCACCCGGCCCTTCCAAGCCACTTTGCCTTTCACATGCGCCCGGTACGAGGCCCATAGCACACCGGCATACAACACCACCGCCGGCACGTAGTAGAGGATGAGCGAGCCACGATATTGGTTACTCCGAAGCTCCAGCCCATATCCCGCCTGCCGCATCAGCAGCAAAACCACTCCAGCCATCAGCGCAAACGGCATCCGCAATCCGATCACAATCAACAAAAATGGAATCCACGGCACTGCCGAAAACAATTCGCGGAAAACAGCTGCGCGACTCCCTCCCACCAGCAAATACAAATTTTTCTTCCAACCCTCCCACATCGCCCCGAAGGATCGGTACATCCTCGCACGAACCAAGTCCATCCCAGGTCCAAACCAGATTCGGTATCCAGCCGCTTTGGCGTTGCGCGCGAGCGCCACGTCTTCGAGAACTTCCCCCGCCACGCCCCCGTGTCCTCCGATCGCGTCGTAAACATCCCGCCGGATCATCAAAAACTGTCCATTTGCCGCAGCCGCATGCGAAGCCGGATCGTTCACATCCTTAAACGCAAATCTCTTCGCCAACCGCCCAAAAACAAAAGGAATCAGCGCCTTCTCATACCAGGCTTCGGTGACCTGCTCGGGGGAGAACGAAACCAGCGCCGCGCCGAATTCCCCTGCGATTTGCAATCCCCGCGCAACCGCATTCGGCAAAAGCTCGGCGTCCGCATCCGTAAACAGCAACCACCCATTCGCGGCGTCGGAGGCGCCCGTCCAAGCCGCATTGTTTTTCCCCAGCCATCCAGCGGGCAACCCGCGCGATTCCAGCAATCGCAACTGCGGAATCTCCGCCGTCAATCCGCGAACCACCCCCGCGGTTCCATCCTCGGACTGATCGTCCACCACCAAAATCTCCGCAACCTCCGCCTGCCGCGCCAGCCCCCTCACGCACGTCGCGATCACCGCCTCCTCGTTCCGCGCAGGCACAATCGCGGTAACTCGACCCGGGGTCGTCTCTCGCAAAACCTGTCCTGTCACGGGTTCGCCATCTTCTGCGATCGCCCGGTAGGGGCGGGGCTAGCTCCGCCCAGCGTCAATACGGGCTCGTTGCTTGCAATGAAAGGCGACACCGCTCCGTAGGCCATGCAATCCTTCATTCCCTCGGGTTCAATAGGCATGGTGAGGCGACAGGGGACCGTGTTCGATCCGACGGGGATAGGTTAGTATAACACTCGATGACAATCGCCCGAAAACTGGCCAACTGGGGAGTTCTAGCCGTCGCGGCTACGGTCATCTTAATCTTCGCCCTACCCAGTTACCGCCAGGGCGAAGCCTCCATCGCTGGCAAAACCGCCGAAGACTTTCCCCTCGACCTGGCCGGCAAGCCCACGCGCCTGTCCGACCTCCGCGGCAGAGTCGTCGTCCTGAACTTCTGGGCCAGCTGGTGCCCACCCTGCGTCGAAGAGACCCCCGCCCTCAATCACCTGGAAAAATACATCGCCTCGCGCAACGCCATGGTCTTGGGCGTAAGCATCGACGACGACCCCGCCGCCTATCAAAAGTTCCTCCAAGACCAAAAAGTCGGCTTCATCACCTATTCCGACCCCTCCATGAAAAAAATCGAGCACGATTACGGCACCTCCATGATCCCCGAAACCTACATCATCGATCGCCACGGCAAAATCGCCCGCAAAGTCGTCGGTCCCCAGCAATGGGACTCCCCCGAAATGCTGGCCTACTTCGACGCCCTCCTCGGCCAATCCTGACCTCCACTCCCGCGTCCCTCAGGTCTGTCTCTGGTTTCCAGTCCGTCAATGCTCACCGCGCCGAAACTCCTCCGCGATGTATTCGCTGGTCCGCATCGAAAACGCCAGAATCGACAAGGTAGTGGTCTTGTCCGTGCAATTCAGAAACACGCTGGCGTCGCTGACAAACAGATTCGGCACGTCATGCGCCTGCCCGAATCGATTGGTAACAAAATGCTTGGGGTCATCCCCCATCCGGCAAGTTCCCGTCTCGTGCAAGCTGTACCCCGGAATCTCGGGATGATCGCTGCAGCCTTCGTATTCTCCGCCCGCGGCCCGCAAAATCTCGCGGCTGACCTGCTTGGCGTGCTCCCACATCTTCAATTCGTTCGCGCCCCACTGAAAGTGCAGCCGCGCCGCGGGAATGCCGAACGCATCCTTCACCTCGGGATCGATATCCACAAAATTGGTTTCCGACGGCAGCGAGGGCCCCTGAATCCCCAAATTTACCGGCGTAGGATACCGCCGCTTTATTTCCCGCTTGAACTCCGATCCAAATCCTTCGATGCCCCGGGCTTCGGGAAATTCCTGACAGCCGCCGCCCGGATACATCGAATATCCGCGGATGAACGCCTCTTCGTGCGGATTCTTCAGATTCTGCCATCGCGGCAGCCAGGCAATCTCGCAAGTGGACACATTGTCAGGAAAACTCGGCTGCCCCAACAGTTGCGGCAAATATCCGTATGCCGTCGTCCCATACATGTGATCGCAAAGGTTCCGCCCCAATTGCCCGCTGGAGTTCGCAATCCCCGTCGGCCATTGTCGAGACTTCGAGTTCAGCATGATCCGGGCGCTCTCGACGCACGAAGCCGCCACCACCACGGCCCGGCCGTACACCTCAACCTCCTGCCGGGTGTGCCGGTCCACGTAAGCAACCCCAGCCGCTCGCCCGTTCTCATCGACCAAAATATTCCTGGCCAACGCGTTTGTCCGCAGCTCCAGATTTTTCGTAGCCTCCGCCGCAGGCAGCAAATATCGCGGGGTCGAGAAAAACGATCCGGTATCGCATCCTTCCGTGCAATTCCCGCAAAAATGGCAAGCGGGATGCCCCTCGTGATTCACCGTGAGCTGCGCAATTCGGTCGGGAAGATAAGGCACGCCAACTTTCTCCGCGCCTTTTTGCAAGATCCAATCGAAGCACCGAAAATTCATCTGCGGCAGGTACTCGCCATCCGGATTGCTCGGCCGGTTCTGCACCGTCCCCGCAACTCCAATCAACTTCTCCACCCGCGTGTAGTACGGCGCAATCTCTTCGTACTTCACGGGCCAATTCACGCCAAAACCGTCCAGGCTAGCCGCCTGGAAATCGATATCGCCCATCCGCGCCGCGCTGCGTCCCCAGAAGTTCGTCTTCCCGCCCACCGCAAAACATCGCGGCCACATCCATTCGGTTCCCGGCGCCGTCGTGTAGCTGATCTCGTGCTCCCAAATCCCTTCGGTGTACTCGTTATCCATGTACCCGTAAGACTGCGCTCGCTTTTTGGGATCGCCAAACGCCCGATATTTCATGTCGTAAGGCATGCGGTGGTTCCGAAAATCCTTCGCCGGATTCAACGCCCGGCCCGCATTCAAGGCGCAAACCTTTAACCCCGCCTCGCAAAGGGTTTTAATGGCCATGCCTCCGCCAGCCCCGGTTCCAATCACGATCACGTCGTAGATCTGTTTCGACATCCGCGAGCTCCTATAGCGCCTGAAGTGGCCGATCTTAAGGTCCGTCCTACGTTCTTTCTGCTCACCGGTACAGAGCAAAAACTCCCACCTCGCCGCACTCTCAATACTTCGGTGGAGGCAAATGCAAATGCTCGCGATCGTTCACGTGAGGGCAGCTGGGCGATTCGGAATAAAATTTCAATCCGGGATAATCCAACTCTTCCAACCCCACGCGCGAAGTATAAAAACCCATCAAGGTGTATTCCCGCATGAGATCGAAGAAAACGCGCCCGTCCTCCTCACCCTCGCGAAACTCCTTCTTGTACGCCAAGCGCCGCAAAATCTCGTTCTGCTCGGCGGGTTCCAGCGCCACAAAAGCTTTCCCATGCAACCGTTCCGAGTGCGCATCGAGCCAACCCAAACCAAACCGAAACCTGTACTGCACGCTCGGATCGCTCCACACCATGAAATCGACAAACTCGCTCACACCGGCTTCGCGCGCTCCCGCCCCGCCATCGCTCGGAATGATCATCTCCGTCAGCCGCTCCACCGTGGTGTATTCCGCCGGAGTAAAAAACTGCGGCGCGTACGTGGTGTTCTTGATCTGCGTGGAATCCGCGCGCACGTGCTCGCACGCAAAGGTCCAGCGGCTAAATCCCGGAAACTGCGCAGCCGCTGACGCCATCGCCAGTATGCGCAGCATTTCTCGGCGTTCCACACTTTGCCCCGCCATCCATTCCTCCCGTCATGACCCGCGCGCGGCGAGTCACGACCGTGCGCCGACAAATCCCGAGTGCTCCCGTCAATCGACTGGGGCTGGTTCCTCGCCGTCGCGCGGGCCGATGTTACCACGCATCAAATCCGTATTCGCAAGGCGCGAATCCACGATCAGCGCGTGCATCGAAGCTTCCGTGTACTCAAACCCCGGATCGGCGATACTTTATACTCGCCAACCGCGTGACGCACGCAACCAGCGAGGCCGATGCAGCCGAACCCAGCGAACGTACTTCCGCCAAGTCCGATCAACGCCCCGCCGTCGCCAGCAACGCTGGCACCTGCCAGCAAGCGCCTGCTTCCCTGGCTGATCGCCGTAGCTTTTTTCATGGAGTCGCTCGACACCACTATTTTAAACACCGGCGTGCCCACCATCGCGGCTGCGCTGCACGTTGCGCCCCTCAGCATGAAGGCAGTGCTGGCAAGTTACACGCTGAGCCTCGCGGTCTTTATCCCCATCAGCGGCTGGATGGCAGACCACTTCGGCACTCGGCGCGTGTTCGCCTCGGCCATCGGCCTGTTCACGCTCGGGTCCTTCCTGTGCGGCATCTCCACCAACATTCACGCCCTGGTCGCGTGCCGCATTCTTCAAGGCTGCGGCGGAGCCATGATGGTGCCCGTCGGGCGTCTCACCATGGTGCGCACCTTCGCCAAGTCCGAGTTCATCCGCGCCATGAGTTTCGTCGCCATCCCCGGACTCGTCGGCCCCATGCTCGGCCCCATCGCTGGCGGCCTAATCGTCGGCTACCTTCACTGGCGTTTCATTTTCTTCGTCAATATTCCGATCGGCCTCATCGGCTTGTACCTGGTCTACAAGCACCTGCCGGACTACCGCGAGCACACCGATCCTCTCGACGTAACAGGATTGGTTCTTTTCGGATCGGGCATCGCGCTTCTTTCCTATGTGCTGGAGGTCTTTGGCGAACATACCCTGAACACGCCCGAAATTCTCGGGCTTCTGGCGCTCTCCATTCTCTTGCTGGCTAGCTACGGATTCCACGCCACCAGAACTCCGCACCCGATGTTGCGGCTCACGCTGTTTCGCCTCCGCACATTTCGCGCTGCCGTCAGCGGCAGCTTTATCACGCGTCTGGGTATCGGCGGCATCCCGTTTCTGTTTCCGCTCTTGTATCAGGTCGGCATGGGCTTCACACCCATTCAATCGGGCCTATTGATGATGCCGCAGGCCATCGCCGCCATGAGCCTGAAGCTGACCATGCCCCGTATCCTCGCAACCTTCGGCTATCGCGCGGTGCTGGTCTCCAACACGCTGATCATCGGCCTGCAGATCCTGCTTTTCGCCACCATTGGCAAGAGCACACCGATCCCGCTGGTGGTGCTGGAAGTCTTCTGCTACGGCTTTTTCACATCGCTCCAATACACCAGCATGAACACCCTCACCTACGCCGACGTCACCGAGGATCAAGCCAGCAGCGCCAGCTCCATCGCCAGCACCATGCAGCAAATGTCGATCAGTTTCGGCGTCGCCTCCGCTTCCCTGGTGACCGCTTTCTTCCTTCCCGATCGTTTTCGCGCTAATCCCGTGCAATTCATCCACGGCATTCACCGCGCCTTTTTCGTGCTGGGCGCCATGACCTTACTCTCCACGATAGTTTTCCGCGAATTGAAAAAAGGAGACGGCGACATCGTAAGCCGCCGAAAAGTAGTACACACCGAGTGAAGCAGAAACGAGAGTGGTAGGGGTTGTTGATAAAGCCCCGCAGCCTAAACCTACAAATTCACGGAGCGAAGCCGAACAGCGTTAGCGATTACCGAGACCGAGCTAAGGCTCATCGCAGCGCTGGCTAGCATGGGGCTCAGTAGCCAGCCGAGGAAAGGGTAGAGAATGCCAGCAGCAATAGGGATGCCCAAGGAGTTATAGAGGAAGGCGAAGGCCAGGTTTTGTTTTATGTTGGCAATGGTGGCGCGGCTCAGGTGGCGGGCGCGCAGGATGCCGCGGAGATCACCTTTCAGTAGAGTGATGCCGGCGTTTTCGATGGCCACGTCGGTGCCGGTGCCCATGGCGATGCCTACGTCCGCGGCCGCCAGCGCGGGAGCATCGTTGACGCCGTCGCCGGCCATGGCGACGACATGGCCTTGCTGGCGAAAACGAGCGACGATTTCCGCTTTTTGTTGCGGCTGGACCTCCGCTTCGACTTGATCGATTCCCAATTCGTGCGCTATTTTCTCCGCCACGGCACGGCGGTCCCCGGTCGCGACGACCACGGTGATGCCGTCGGCGCGGAGCTCCCGAATCGCCGCCGCAGCGCCGGCCTTTACGGTATCGGCCAGGGCCAGGGCTCCGACCAGCTTTAGGTTCACCGCAACGAACACCTGCGTAGTGGCTTCGCCTCGACCGCTGGACAATTCAGCTTTGACTGCGGACACGTCCACGCCACGGGCTTCGAGAAACTTGAGAGCGCCGAGGTAAACGGTATCGTTCTCGATGCGGCCTTCCGCACCGCCTCCAGGCGTGGCGCGGAAATCCGTGACCGGCGACAACGAGACGTGGCGCTCTTCGGCAGCGCGCACGATCGCGCGCGCCAACGGATGCTCGCTGGCGCTTTCGACGCTGGCGGCAATCTGAATTAGATTGTTTTCGGACAGGCCGGCTCTTTCAAAGCGGGTTACGTGATCGACGCGCGGCTTGCCTTCCGTGAGCGTGCCAGTTTTGTCGATCACCAGAGTATCGACCTTGGCCAAGGTCTCGAGCGCTCCTGCGTTGCGAACGAGAACTCCGGCGTGTGCACCTCTCCCAACGGCGACCATGATGGACATTGGCGTGGCCAGTCCAAGCGCGCAGGGACACGCAATAATCAGCACGGCGACGGCTGCGACGAGCGCATGCGCGAAGCGGGGTTGTGGGCCGACAAAAGCCCAGACCAAAAAGGTGATTGCGGCGGTGGCGACCACTGCTGGAACGAAGTAGGCGGCGGCCTTGTCGGCGAGACGCTGCATGGGAGCGCGGCTACGCTGCGCTTCGCTGACGAGTTTGACGATTTGGGCGAGCATGGTTTCGTTGCCAACGCGCTCGGCTTCCATCACGAAGCTGCCGCTGGTATTGAGCGTGCCACCAGTAAGTTTGTCGCCGACAGATTTCTCAGCGGGCATCGATTCGCCAGTGGCCATCGATTCGTCGACGGCGCTGGCACCTTCGCGGATCACGCCGTCCACAGGAACGCGCTCGCCCGGACGCACGCGTAGATGATCGCCATGCTTAACCTGATCGAGTGCGACGTCCCGTTCGCCGCCACTTGCCTCAACCAGATGCGCCTGTTGCGGGGCCAGATTCAGCAGCGCACGAACCGCTCCCGAGGTTTGCTGGCGGGCGCGCAATTCCAAAACCTGGCCCAGTAGCACAAGCGTTGTGATTACCGCGGCGGCCTCGAAATATAACGGTGCGCTGCCATCCATTCCGCGGAAGGACATCGGAAAAATCTGCGGAAACATCGTGGCTGCCACACTGTCGAGGTACGCGGCGCCCGTGCCGAGACCAATCAGCGTAAACATATTGGGGCTGCGATGAACGAGCGAGGCCCAGAAACGCTGGAAGAAAGGCCAGCCGCCCCACAGCACGACCGGAGTGGCGAGAATGAATTCAATCCAACTGCGTAGCAATGCAGCAAGGTGCAAACCCAGGTATTCGCCAAACATCGACAGAATGAGCACCGGCAAAGAGAGTGCCGCGCTGATCCAGAATCGTTTGCGCATGGAATCGTACTCGGGATCGGCTTCCACTTCGGCGAGTGGGTCCATTGGTTCGAGAGCCATGCCGCAGATGGGGCATGACCCGGGACCGTTCCGCACGATTGCGGGATGCATCGGGCAGGTGTAGCGAACGCCCTCCGGTTGTGCGCGGACCGCGGATTTCGCGCGATGGTGTGTGCCGGAAACCGGCACTTTGGTGGCCGCTCGGTGATTACTCAGGAACTCCTCCGGGGACTGCTCGAAGCGGCGCGCACACCCTTTCGAGCAGAAATAGTAAGTTTGTCCCTCGTAGTCGACCTTGACGGCGTCTTTGCTTGGCTCGACAGTCATTCCGCAAATCGGATCTTTTGGCAACTTGGATTCCCTTCCCTGAACTTTTCCGGCTCGATCCGCCGAATTCAAGTCGGACTAGCGCAGATGCGCATAAATCATTTCCAGCAGTTCGTCGTACATGGCTTCGGCGTCTTCTTTTTTGCTGCTGCGGAGAGCTTTGGCGGCGCAATGGTGAAGATGATTGCGCATCAGATTTCGCGCCACGCCGCGAAGCGCTTCTTGGACGCTGGCGACCTGCGTGATGATGTCGGCACAATAGCGATCGTCTTCGACCATTTTCTGTAGGCCGCGGATCTGGCCTTCGATGCGGCGGAGGCGGTTGCGATTGGCTTCTTTCAGCTGCGGGTCTACTCCGACGGCTTTGCGTGGTTCGCCAAGAATCGCGCAAGCGCAATTCGCGGTTTGCAACTTCGCCGCCGCTTTCGGTTGCAACATTGTTCGTGCCGGCACGACAGATACCCCCTGGGTCTATTTATACCCGAGGGGGCTATACTTTGTCAAACGACACCGAACGGTCAAGTTTGGAGTTTAGAAGCGAATGTATCGACGCGACAGCTCTCGCCCCGGCCGCTCGGGACCTCAATTCCCTGGATCGTCAATGCGCGGTCTGAGCGAACAAGAATGGGTGAGGTGCTTCCAACCGGCTGGTATAATGCCGGGCATGACACTCGTCGACATCACTTTCGAATTACAGTCGCCGCTGAATCAAGAACAGCTCGCCAGTTTAGGATCCTTCGCCAATACCTATGGCTTGCGGAAGTTTCGCGTAGACGACGACCGCAAACACCTTTCCTTCGAATACGACGCTTCGCGGCTGCTCGAGAGCGAAGTGGCCCACGTGCTCCGACAGGCGCGCATTCCGGTAACCCGAAAAGTTAACTGAGCCCGTCGATGTTTGCGGGCGTGGCGCGCGGACTAGTTGGGCCGGACCTAGAGGGTCAGAAGGAAATAGTCGCGCAAGCAGAGGTAGAGACTCAGGGAAAAGAAAAAGGGGCCCCCGCTTGGGATCGGGGGCCCCGAAAGGCGCGTTTCGTTGCCAGTGTCGTTTTCACACCGGCGCGTGGGGTCATCCATCCTAGCTTCCCTCTCAGAGGCAGGTTGGGAACGAATTGTTGAAAGTAACGAGCAAGCCCCTTCCCCCTCGCTTCGTCACTTTCCTAACAACTCATCCATTCGAAACGCGCCCACGCAGGGGGTAATGCAGGAAGACTGCCAACACCGCCCGGTGAGGCATCATGGCAATAAGTGGCTTATTTACATAAACTTGGCGGAAATTCGGGAATTGCGAAGCCTGCTCAAAAATGGGCTTCAAACTCAGATTGGAACTGGTTTCAAACTGAATCGGGAATAGCCCGCTTCCCTTTTGCAATCCTGGCGCACGAACCACGGCAAGACCTAGTTCTATTACTTCCGTAATAGAATTTTTTTGGGCGAAGCTCTATCGGTTTTTTTTCAGGGTGCGGCCACACTGCATCCATGGACTACCCCCTCCCAGTCCTCAAGCCTCGCGGCTTTGTTTCCCGGGGCGCCTTGGTGGCTCTGGCCTTCCTGGTTACCTCGTGTAGCCTGCTGGCCGACACCCGCTATTCTCTCCGAACAAACTCGACGGGCGCATGCTATTGCCATTGTCCGGTCGCCAAAGCCCATAGCGGATGCGCCAAGATGTGCGAAACGCCGAAGTTTGCTTCGCGCTGGTGGGCGACGTCGTGCGCCCGCCCTCGGCGGAAGGCGCCCGCGAATAATCCCGGGGCCGGCCCGCGGTTACCTCATCCGGACCGCGCGGAACACGCCCAGCTGCAAAACTAAGAAAATTCAAACCGAGCCCGATCCTTGTAGGGGCACAACACGTGTTGCACCCTAACTTCCCGGGCTTGACAACGCTTTTACTCGGCTTTACTGGCGATCGACGGCACCGGGACAGGCACGGACACTGCTGCAGCCTCACCTAGTAGCTCGGCCAGGATTTCAGGGATTTCGAAGATGGCGCGATTGTCCTGGGCGGCCACGTTTTTGCGGAACTCAGCCAGCCGTGCGGGCTCCAGCATTTGGCTTACCCCGGACACCACGCCTTTGAAGCTTTTGAGGACGATACCAACGCGCTTCTCGGTGACCCATTCGGCGTTGTAGCGTTCCTGCGGCAGCGTCCAGGAATTGCGCTCGATCAGTACCGGAAGCTTGCGGACCATAGCTTCGGCGATGCTGCCTGGCCCAGGCTTGCCGATCAGGAAGTCCGCGGCCCGCATCCACTTGTGTATTTCCTTTGTAAATCCGATGACATTGACGGGCACGCGCCATTTGCGGGCGCGGAGCCTGGCGGCGAGTTGATCGTTGCGGCCGCAGATCAGGATGAGTTGCACAGGCAATCCCGCGGCATCCAGCCGTGCCGTTATATCGAACATCACTTTCGAGCCGTGGCCACCAAACAGAACGATTGCCGTAGCTAGCTCAGGTTTCAGGCCCAACTCGGCGCGTAGAGCAAGCGGATCAGAGCTATCCGGCACGTAGAAATCGGGGCGCAGGATCATGCCAGAAGTGGCAAAGATGTGAGCGTCATCGTGGCCAATGGACTTGGCTTGTTCGACGGCGCGCTGCGTTCCGGCGATGACGTATTGCTCCTTGATAGGCTCGATCCAGAAATGCGGCGGGAAGTCGGCGAGGTCGGTGATGAGGGTGACAAAGGGGCGGCCGGGGCAAACATTGTTCCAGCTTTCAAAAATTTCGCGATTGAAGTGGGGAATGACGGAAACCAGGAGGTCAGCGGGATTCTTGCGCCAGAAATCTTCGAGCAAGCGCACCAGCTGTTTGTGGAAAACGCGGATGATAGCCTGAAGCACGCGCAGCAGGGCGGTCGCCCCGAGCGTCCAGCCATTTTGCAGGATGATGTTGTACTGCTCCTCGATACGGATGCCGGTGAGCCGGCGCAGGACGTCGAGCTTGTCGGTCAACTGCTGAAATTGGACCAGCTCCACCTGCCAGGGACGATGCTGCTGGGAGAGGACGGTCTGGAGAGCTAAGGCGGCATTACGGTGCCCTCCCCCAGCATCATGAAAAAGAATGTGTACTTTTTTCATGATCGGATTGTCACATACGCTTTGTGTTCGCCACGAGGAGCAAACGACATGCCATGTTGATAACCCCGGAAGTGATTTGTGTTCAATGAGTTCCGAGAGCACATTCACGCAGATTTCGCGACCTCTTCACAGATTGTTCATATGTTTCCGTGACAATAGATTCATGCGATGCGACCTTCACGTTCATTCAACCGCTTCCGGGATGTGCAGCACTCCGGGCTTGAGTCGAGTGTGCCGGGAGTCCTACAACGAACCGCAAGAGGTCTACGACCAGTTGAAGCGGCTGGGGATGTCCATGGTGACGGTAACCGACCACGACTCCATCGATGCGGCGGAAGTCCTGCGGAAGTACGCGGACTTTTTCCTCAGCGAGGAGGTCACCGTGCGGCTGCCCAGCGGGACCGAGATGCACTTGGGCGTTTACGCCATTACCGAGCGTGACCACGTTGAGATTCAGCGGCGCCGGAGCGATTTTATCGGTCTGGTCATGTATTTGAGCGAGCGGAAGCTGTTCTTCAGTGTGAACCACGTGTTCTCCGGATTGACTGGACGGCGGGAAGAAGACGACTTCAACTGGTTCGCGTCGTACGTTCCCGCCTTCGAGGTACGGAATGGCCAGATGTGGCCGGAGGCTAACGCCAGCGCCGAACGTTTGGCGAACCGGCTGGGCAAGATCGGGCTGGCCGGAAGCGACGCGCACACCATCGCGGGCGTGGGCCTGACCTATACCGAGGTCCCCGGCGTACGCACGGCCGGCGAGTTTTTTGCGGGATTGCGAGCTGGTCGCGGCGTTGTTCACGGAGTGCATGGGAGTTATGCCAAGCTGACGGCGGACGTTTATCGGATCGCGAACAGTTTCTTTCACGAAAAACCTTGGGCACTGCCGATTCTGCCTTTGACCGTGCTAGTGCCTGCGATTACGGCAGGTCACTGGCTAAATGAGATGCGTTTCTGCCGCAAATGGACGGCGGCGCTGGAAACCGAAGAAAACAGCCCGCGAATGCTTTGGAAGCTGGACTCAGGCCTGGAAGCGAATTTGGCAAGTTGAGGGTTAGGGCCATTTAGGGCATCGGAACAATTGAGGTACCGCGATGGCTGTCGCACGCAACCTCTTGGGATTCATCGAGCGCCGCGACCACCGGGTGATGCGGCGGATGAACCGTTGGCGAGCACCGCGGTGGATCCGGTACTGGATGATTGCGGCAACGCGGATGGGCGATGGCTGGCTGTGGTACGGGCTAGGCATCATGCTGCTGATCTTTGGGGGGCCACAGCGGTTTGCAGCGGTGGAAGCGGCCGGGGCCGCGGGTGTCAGCGGCGTCTTCGTATTCAAAATCATCAAGAGATTGAGTGCGCGGTCACGGCCTTGCCAACTGGAACCGCATTGCTGGTCGAAGGTACTGCCGCCGGACAAGTTTTCGTTTCCGTCGGGGCATACCATGACGGCCTTTTCGGTCGCGCTGGTGGTGAGCTATTTCTATCCGGGCTTGGAGGCGCCGCTGTTCTTTCTGGCCGTGAGCATCGCGGTGTCTCGTGTCGTCCTGGGCATGCATTTTCTCAGTGACGTGCTGGCCGGGGCGGTGTTGGGTGTGGCTCTAGGCTGTGCGTCGATCACCGCCTTCGCTTCCTTTGGGTTGGTGTAATTCCCTTGATTATTGATCTTAAGTCGCGCCAAGCCCTCGAAGCCTGGACCGACGCGTTCATTCCATGCCGAAATCAAAAAACGCTATCGCCAGCGAGCGTAAACGACCCGTCAGCCTAAAGCGGTTTCGGATGCGCTGACAGCGCGTCCCGGAAGGCTGCAAGGTTGGTCTTGTCCACGATGGCGGTTCCCGTATCGACCCAGGATGGCATCGACGGCGCCGGAGCGGTACGCCAGTCTTTGAACTCGTGCACCGCGTTGTGGTGCAGGTCGTCGAGGAATTTCAGGCCATAGAAGGCCATGACGTAGGGCTTTTGCACGACCGTGGCATTGATGCCTCCGCGGTCGATCCACGAGAAGGTTTCGGGGTCCTTGTCGAAGGAAACGATCGCGACTTTGCCGGTCATGTCCACGCGATGCAAGGAGTCGGCTGCGCCCGCTCCGCCCGACGCTTCCAGGCAGATGATGCCGTCGATCTTTTGCTTTTTGGCGAAGAGATCGGAAATGCCGTCGTACGCGCTGCGAGCGTCGCCCTTGTCGTCGATCGTCTGCACGATTTTGATTCCCGGATATTTTTTCAGCGCGTCGTTGACGCCGCGGACGCGCTCATCGATGTTGGGCTGGCCATTGATCGTAATGATGACGATTTGCCCCTGTCCCTTGAGGATGTCGGCCATGCGCTTGGCGCTTTGCTGGCCGGCCCGGAAATTGTCGGTCCCGATGAAGAGCACGCGCTTGGAGTCCGGCGCGTCGGCGTCAATGGAGATCACGGGAATCCCTGCTTGTATGGCGGCGTCAATCGGTCCTTTGAAGAGGTCGGCGTTCGCGACAGAGACCAGGATTCCAGCAGGATGCAGAGCGACCGCTTTTTGAAAGGAATCGAGTTCGTCTTTGGGTGAGAGTGTGGTCGGGCCGTCCATCTCGGCTTTCACGCCCATTTCCTTGGCGGCGTCAGTGAGACCCGCTTGCGCTTCCTGCCAGTAAGGAATGTTAATGTTGGCGGAGATGAAGTAATACTGCTCATCCTTTGCATGGTAGGGTTCCTCGCATGCGACGAGGCCTGCGCTAAGAGCGATGCTTAGCCACGCCGCCCACCGGTAATAGCGTTTCATACGACGTCTCCTTTGCGCATGTCCGACCTGCGACCGAACAAATCGAAAACCCTTGGAAGTGGTTTTCTGGTGGGCAAGCCTATCACAAGCGGGGCTGGATGGAGTGCCTCGGGTTCGCCTATCGCGAAGCTTTCTGCCCTTGAAATCGGCGACGGCCAGCCGTCGTCCACTTGTTGTTGTGGATAGTCGCTTATCTCGGTTGTTATCCCGAATCCCCGCGGTTTTGGGCGAGGTGAGGGATCAGCTTTTCCCCGTTGGGCGTTCGGATAAATTGGAGATTCTGTTTCCGAAACCCGTTCGTAACGATTCGTTCGGATCGAGAACGGGTCGTTTTATAGTCGAATCGGGGTGACCCATCGATGGCGGACGCGACGGCGGCACTTCCCTCGAAGGCGAAAAGCGCGACGCTGTTTTCGGATCTTGCGTTTGTATTACAGGTTTCACGGCCGGGCTTGTGGAGCACGACGGCGTTGTTTTATCTCATGCCGCTGGGCCATGCCGACATCATTCATTCACGGATCTTCTGGGTCGGGCTTTTTTACGTTTTGTTTCCCCTGGGATTGGTGCTCTATGGGGTGAACGACATCGTGGATGCGGACGCGGACCGCTTCAATCCCCGCAAAGGCACTTTCCTGTTTGGATCGCTGGGCGCATCCGACCAGCTTTCCGCACTGCGCTGGAAAATCGTGGCCGTGCAAATTCCATTCTTGGCGCTTTTCTATTTTCTAATGGGCCCGCGAATCTTGTGGTGGTTGCTCACGCTTGCCACCGCGGTCGGACTTTACAATGCGCCGCGGTTTGGATGGAAAGGGCGTCCGCCGTTCGATGTACTCATTCAGTCGAGTTATCTGCTTGTGTTTGTCTTGAGCAGTTGGCTGAACCATGCGCCGCAGCTTCCCTGGCCCGCGTTTGTGTTTGGCGCGCTGTTCGCGATGCACTCGCATGTCTTTGGCGAGGTGATGGACATCGCACCGGACCGGTTGAGCGGGCGGCGGACCACGACGACGCAGATCGGCACTGTGAATGCGAAGCTTCTGATCGCGGCGCTTCTATGCGTCGAGGGCGTGTTGGTATTCATTTTCTTTCGCGACCTGCTGATTACAGGATTTCTCGCTGCAGGGGTGGTTTGGTTCCTACTGGACGCGCGAATTTTCTGGAAAAATCACGCATACACCCCGGCGCAGATGCACATTTTCATGTGGGCATGGAATGCCGCTTCGCTGGCGGGCATGTACTGGAACTGGACGCACGCAACGTTAACTCACGCCGCCGGGCTGACCCGGTCATAGGATCCCGCCGAGATGCAAAGCACTCGAACGATCGAGATCTCCGTTGATTCGCTGGCAAAGGCCCTGGCCGCAGAACGCGGAGGAGCACATCGGATCGAGCTGTGCAGCGATCTTTCGCAGGGCGGCCTTACACCGGATGCGGAGCTGTTGCGATCAGTTCGCGAGAAGGTGCATATACCGATTTTTGCGATGATCCGGCCGCGCGGCGGGGATTTTGCTTACTCGGATATCGAATATGCCGGAATGGAGCGCGAGATGGAAACCGCCCGGCGAATGCGAGTGGACGGCTTGGTCTTTGGCATCCTGCAGCGCGACGGGCAGGTCGATGTGCGACGCACGCAACGCTTGGTGGAACTGGCGCGGCCTTTGCCGGTGACCTTTCATCGCGCCATCGACGTTTCAGCGGACATCCATAAGGCCCTCAAACACGTCATACAAACCGGCGCCGTGCGTGTCTTAACTTCCGGAGGCGCGGCTACTGCGCCCGAGGGCGCCGCCTGTTTGGCAAAGCTAGTGAAGGCCGCATCCGGCCGAATCGTCGTAATGCCCGGCTGCGGCATTACCGCATCGAACCTCAGACAAGTCGCCAAGTCCACCGGGGCGCATGAATTTCATGCTGGGCTGAGTTCCGTAATTCAGGATGACGATCCGGGAGAATTGCATTTTGCAAGGGAGGTTCGACGATTGGTCGAAACTCTCGCGGTGTCAGCCTAACGAAGGATCTGCCGCCTGCTTGCGACTTCGCCAAAATAATAATAATTGAGGGCGCCCATTAGGCGCCCTCTCAAGCTTCGACCGCAGGCTGCTTACGCTTTTTGGGCCTGGCGGCGCAGGAATGTGGGCACATCGAGGTCGTCGACGGCAGGGGCTTCGCGGCTTACTTCGCGAACGTTTTGCTGGACCTGATGCACGATGTTCGGCGGAGCAGCCGGCGGCGGCTCGGGCTCGGCGATTTCCGGCGCGGCCTTCCAGGTCTTGGGCATGAAGGAAGGCTTCTCTTTGACCTGCTTCTTGTTGGCGTCCTTGAAGCCGGCGGCGATGACCGTGATCTTGACGGTGTCTTTCATCTGGTCGTCCTGCACGGCGCCGAAAATAATGTTGGCGTTTTCGTGGGCGGCCTTCTGGATGACGGAAGAGGCTTCGTGGACTTCCTGCAGCGTAAGGCTGGAGCTGCCGGAAATGTTGATGAGGATGCCCTGCGCGCCCTGGATGGAATTGTCTTCGAGCAACGGGCTGGCGATGGCGCGGTTGGCGGCATCGACGGCGCGGCTGGTGCCGGTGCCTACGGCTGTGCCCATCACTGCGTAACCCTGGCCGTGCATGATCGCCTTCACGTCGGCGAAGTCGCGATTGATGATGCCGGGTACAGTGATGATGTCGGAAATTCCCTGGACCGCCTGGCGCAGAATGTCATCCGCGATGCGGAAGGCGTCGAAAAAGCTGGTGCCGCGCTCCACGGTTTCCATCAGGCGCTCGTTGGGGATGACGATAACGGTATCCACCGCGCCGATGAGTTCCTGCAAGGCTTGTTCCGCTTGCAGCATGCGGCGCTTGCCTTCAAAGGCGAAGGGTTTGGTCACCACGGCGACGCTCAGCGCGCCGAGTTCGCTGGCCAGCGAGGCGACCACGGGCGCGGCGCCGCTGCCGGTGCCTCCGCCGAGGCCTGCGGTGATGAAGATCATATCGGAGCCTTCGAGGGCTTCGATAATCTTCTCAGTATCTTCTAACGCCGCTTTGCGGCCTACTTCGGGATTGGCGCCCGCACCCAGGCCTTTGGTGAGCTTCGCTCCGAGCTGAATCTTTACCGGCGCTTGCGAAAGTTTCAGCGCCTGCAGGTCGGTGTTCGCCGTGATGAACTCGACGCCTTCGACCTTCGCCCGAATCATGCGGTTGACGGCGTTGCAGCCGCCTCCGCCCACACCGATGACTTTGATCTTCGCGGGCGACAACTCTTCGCTGAAGCTCATGCGAATTCCCGTGTCTTTACTTGTCATTCTTCCTCAGCCTTCCCCATCTTCGCCGGGCGTCGCTTCGCGGTCACAATAAATGTGCCGCTCGGGCAGGTCACGACGCGCTGGCGAACATGGACTTCAATTTGGATACCAGATTTCCCCCACGTTGCGGTGCAGAGCGCCGGGCTTTTGCGCCGTACACCACCAAACCTACTACTGTTGCGTACTCCGGTTGGGCTACCTGCTCGGGCAGATCGGCCAGGCCTTTAGGCTCGGCGATGCGCACGGGCAGATGGAAGGTTTGCTCTGCAAGCTCCAGCAGGCCGTGAAGTTTTGCGCCGCCGCCGGCCAACACGAATCCTGCGGGAATCTGCTTGTCGAGCCCGGCGCGCTGCAGGTCGTCCCGAATCAGCGCGAGCAATTCATGGGCTCTTGGCTCAATGATTTCAGTAAGCATGCGGGCGAAAATCGTGCGAGGAGGGCGGTCGCCCACACTGGCGATTTCTATTGCGCCATCTTCGGTAAGCATGGAGGCTGCGGCGACACCGTGGTGGCGCTTGATGCGTTCCGCTTCGGGAATGGGAGTGCGGAGGCCGACGGCCAGGTCGTTCGTAAAGTGGTCGCCGCCTATGGCTACTCCGCTGGTGTGGCGTACCACGCCGCCGCCGTAGATGATCATCTCGGTGGTGCCACCGCCGATGTCGAGCAGGCAGACACCCAGGTCGCGCTCGTCCTGCGTCAAGCACGATTCCGCGGAGGCCAGCGGTTCGAGCACCGTGTCGCTGATCAGGATGCCGGCGCGGTTCGCCGCAGTAACCAGGTTTTGCGTGGCCGAACCGGACGAGGTGACGACGTGGACGTTGGCTTCCAGGCGCTGGCCGATCATGCCCACCGGATCGCGAATGCCTTCCTGGGCGTCCACCAGAAATTCGTGCGGGAGGACGTGGAGAACTTCGCGGTCTTCCGGCAGAGTGATGTTGCGCGCGGCATCGATGGCGCGGCGCACGTCTTCGCGTTCGATATCACGCGAACGATGGCCGAGGGTGATGCCACCGCGGCTGTTTAAGCCGCGAACGAAGTTGCCGGCGACACCGATGAGCGCGGATTCCACGGGAACATTGGCGACACCTTCGGCTTCTTCGACGGCGCGGCGAATGGAGCTAACGGTCGAATCCAGATTGACGATCAGACCCTTGCGCAGGCCTTTGGATTCCGCCGCGCCCAGCGCGAGAAATTTTGCCTGCTCACCATCAATTTCGGCGATCAGGACGCACGTTTTCGTGCTTCCGATATCCAGGCCGATCAGGTATTTGTCCTTCTTTGCCAAGCTCACTCCCGAAGCGTTATCTCGTTTTCGCCACCGTCGTGCTACCGCTCGTATCGGTGTTCAGAATCACCTGCCGCGAATATTGTAAATCGATCGAGCGCACGCGACCGTTGCTGGCCTGCCACTGCGCGAAATTGTCGACCACCAAGCGGTACTTGGCCGCGAAATCGCTTTGCCCGAATTGAATGCTTACCGCTTGCGCGTCATTGGCGGCGCCGATACCGGTCATCACCGCGCGCAAATCCCGAGGATTCGACAGATCGATTTCGCTGACGCGATCGGAAGAATTGGCGCGCACCACGTCGATATCTTTCAGGAAATCCTGATACGTCTGCACGCGCCTGGCTCGCTCATCGCGAGGCACGTTGTCCGAGAGACCGGTCACGATCGGGAAATGGAGGTCTTCGCCGCGCGGGCGATCGAGGATGACGCCGTGCGCGTCGATCAGAGCCAGTTCGGTGCCATTGCGGAGAAACGCGATGGGCGTGCGCTCGGTAATCTCCACGCGAATGTGATTGGGCAGAATGCGCTGCACGCCCGCGGACTCGACCCACGACAACTCTTCCAGGGCGCTGCGGCGCGCGTCCAGCGGAATGCTCAGCACGCTATGTCCACGGTCGCGCGCGAACTGCTGCAGGACGGCGTCGCGGCTGACGATGCGATTGCCGACCAGCTCGATTTGATCGGGTTTGAGCAGCGCGACTTGCGGCGAATGATACAAAAAGTCCGTGGCAATGGCCGCGGCGGCCAGGAGCGCGGTGCCGATCAGTCCGAAGACAAATGCGCGACGGTAAAACGAAGCGCTTTTGCCGCCGAATTTTCTGCGGCGAATCTCCACCGGCTTTTGACGGCGCAGGTAGCGCGGCTCGTCTTCATGGAGCAAGTCGGGACGGTAGGAATCCGCATCCCGGGCTCCCGCGTTGCGCGGCATGGTCTTTACGCGTTCCAAACGACCACCTCGTGCTCGAGTTCTACGTCGAATGCCTTGTGCACGCGCTCGCGAACGTCGGCGATCAGCGTCAGCATATCTTTGGCGGAGGCCGAACCGGCGTTCACAAAAAAATTGGCGTGGCGATCGCTGACCCGTGCGTCGCCTATATGGAGTCCCTTCAAGCCAAGTTCGTCGATCATGCGTCCCGCAGACGCGCCCGGAGGATTCTTGAAGATGCAGCCGGCGCTCTTTTGGCCCAGCGGCTGGCTTGATCGGCGTTTTTCGTTGCAGATACGAATCCCTGCGAGAATTTCCTTGAACGGCTTGGAGGGAAGTTCCAGTTTCACCGCGAGCATCATATCATCCGGCGCAAATGAAGTATGCCGGTATTCGAAAGAAATCTGATCGCCCTTGAGGATTTCTATCTTTCGGCCGGCTGCGCGATAAAGTTTTACCTCCCGGACGTAGGAACCGATCTGCATTCCATAGGCGCCGGCGTTCATGCGCAGCGCGCCGCCCACCGTCCCCGGCACGCCGATAAGCCCTTCCATGCCGCCGAGGTCATTCTTCGCGCAGAACGTTACCGTGCGGCCGAGGTCCGCCGCCGCATCCACTTGGGCGAACGTGCCGTTGATGACGACTTCGGGCTCGGGCTTGGCCAGCTGGAGCACGACCCATGGTAATTCGCCGTCTCCGACCAGCAGGTTCGAGCCACCGCCAAGAAACCGGTGTGGGATCCCGTGGGCGTCGAGCAGATTCAGCAAATCCGGAATGCCCTCATGCTTCCGGATGCGAAGGAGATCGGTGGTGCCGCCTATTCCGAGCGAAGTGAGGTCGGAGAGCGCGGAACCGCTGCGTAACTCGACGCCCAGCTCCGGCAAGGCTGCGACGATCTTGGGGTCATCAATGCGCATGATGGGCTGATTGCTCCGTTCCGAGCAGAACCATAAGCTCGTTGCTGGCGCGGCTGACGTTGCCCGCGCCGATGGTGAAGATGGCGTCGCCGGCGCGTGCTTGGTTCAACAGGTGTTCGATGCCTTCGTGCATGGACTTGAAATAGAGGACGTTTTTGTGCCCGGCTTCGCGAATGGCGTTGGCGAGAACTTCGCTGGTGACGCCGGGGATGGGTGCTTCGCTGGCGGGATAGATATCCGTCAGGATAACAACGTCGGCCAGGTTGAAGGCCCGGGTGAAATCGTCCCAGAGGTGCTGGGTGCGTGAATAGCGATGCGGCTGGAACAGGACCAGCGAGCGGTTGAACTTGCAGGCGCGCGCGGCTTCGAGGGTGGCGCGGATTTCGACCGGGTGATGACCGTAGTCGTCGATCACAGTGATCCCATTGACCACGCCTTTTACGTCGAAGCGCCGGCCGACTCCGGAGAATTTCGCCAAGCCCTCGCGGATTAATTGCGCAGGGACATTCAGGTAGAGCGCTACGGCCGCTGCGGCGGCGGCGTTGCGGACGTTGTGGATTCCGGGCGGGTGCGGCAACTGAAAAACACCGAGGTCCTCTCCCTTGTGGGTGAGGCGGAATTCGCTACCCAGGCCTTCGAGTTTCACGTCGCTGATAACCAGGTCGGCCTGGGTGGAGGTCCCGTAGGTGATGATCGGGCGCTTCACGTTGGGGATGATGGATTGGACGTTCGGTTCGTCGAGACACAGGATCGCGGAGCCGTAAAAGGGCACGCGATTTACAAATTCGGTGAAGCTGGATTGGATGTCTTCGAGCGAGGCGTATTGATCGAGATGCTCGCGGTCGATGGTGGTGACGACGGCGACGACGGGAGCAAGCAAGAGGAAGCTGCGGTCGCTTTCGTCGGCTTCGACGACAAAGAACTCACCCTTGCCAAGCCTCGCGGTGGTACCAGCTTGATTCACGCGCCCGCCGATGACGAAAGTGGGATCGAGATGCGCGGCGGCAAGGACCGAGGCAACCAGGGAGGTTGTGGTGGTCTTGCCGTGAGCCCCGGCGACGGCGATGCCGTATTTGAGGCGCATCAACTCGGCCAGCATTTCGGCTCGCGGGATGACCGGAATTTTATGTTTGTGCGCTTCTTCGACTTCGGGGTTATCGGATTTGATGGCCGAGGAAGTGACCACTACGTGCGCGTCCACGACGTTGGAAGCTCGGTGAAGGTCGTAAATCCTGGCGCCCAGGTTTTGCAGACGCTCGGTGATCGCCGAGAGCTTGGTGTCCGACCCGGAAACCGAGTAGCCGAGCGTCAGCAGGACTTCAGCGATGCCGCTCATGCCGATGCCGCCGATGCCGACCAGATGAATGCGCTGAAAATTGCGGAACGAGACCATCATGGGTTCCCTCGAGTCCCCGTCGCTGCTTCGATCAAGTTGACGATGTCGCGCGCAGCATTGGGCGAGGCCAGGCTGCGTGCGGCGATGGACATCCGTTCAATCTCCCGGGGCCGATCGAGGAGGGAGAAAATTTCGCTGCAAAGGCGCTCGGCGGTGAGTTCCGGCTCCGGAATCACGCGGCCGGCACCCGCAGCGACCATGGCCTGCGCGTTGCGCAGTTGGTGGCTGTCGGTGGCGGCGCCGAAGGGGATGAAAATGGCGGCACGGCCAGCGGCGGCGACCTCCGAGGCGGTAATCGCTCCGGCCCGGCAGACGATCATGTCCGCCCAGGCAAAACGTTCCGCCATATTCGTCAAGAACGGCACGACCTCTGCTGCATACTCACGCCGCGCGTATGCAGTTCTTACAGCATTATAATCGCGTTCGCCAGTCTGGTGCACGATGGCCAGTTCACCTTTGCGCACAGCCAGGCGGTCCATGGCGTCGACGAAGGTGCGGTTGATCGGCAAGGCGCCCTGGCTGCCGCCGGTGACCAGCAGGCGGAACGGCTTTTCCGGTACGCGCGGTTTTATGGCAAAGAATTCTTCGCGCACGGGGCAGCCGGTGACCACCGCTTTCGGTCCAAGCGCTTTCGCGGACCGCTGGTATCCGGCGGCGATGCGCTTCGACATTTTTGCGAGGACGCGATTGGTGAAGCCGGGTTCGGCATTCGGCTCGAAGATCACGTTGGGGACACGGTGCAGCCAGGTGGCCAGCAGCATGGGACCAGCAGCATAACCGCCGACGCCGAAGGCGGCGACAGGCTTGTGCTTGCGCAGGATGCGCATGGCGTCCAGCAAGCCGGGTCCAAGGATGGCGAGATTTTTCACCAGCGTTGCGCCGCCTTTGCCTTTTAATCCGGCGGCGCGCAGCGTCTCCAGTGGCAGCCCCGCTTGAGGCACCAGTTTCATTTCCAGTCCGCGTTGTGTTCCTACCAGCACAACTTCCCTTTCCTTGCCTCTCGATAACCATTCACGCGCGATGGCGATTGCCGGAAAAACGTGGCCGCCCGTGCCGCCGCCTGCGATCAGAAGCTTCACGCGTCTAAGCTTCTTCCGCCTGCTGGCTGATGTTGAGGAGCACACCGGTAGCCAGCAGCATCACCAGCAAACTCGATCCGCCGTAACTTACAAACGGCAGAGGAATGCCTTTGGTCGGCACCATGCCGAGCACTACCACGAAATTAATGAGCGCCTGGCTGAGCACCATCGCGGTGATGCCGAGGGCGAGCAGGCGGCCGAAACCATCGGGGGCGGTAACCGCCGCGCGCAAGCCGCGCCACGCGTATATTCCGAAAAGCGTAATCACCAGAATGGCGCCGATGAAGCCGAGTTCTTCGCAGATCACCGCGTAAATGAAATCCGTGTGCGCTTCAGGAAGGTAGAAGAGCTTTTGTTTGCTTTCCATTAACCCGACGCCGGTGAAGCCGCCCGAGCCTACGGCGATCAGGGATTGCAGCAGCTGAAAACCAGAGCCGAGCGGGTCGGAATCGGGATTCAGAAAGGCCATGAGCCTGGCCTGGCGGTAGGAGACGTGAGAGATCAGCAGGTAAAGCATGGGAAGCGCCGCAGCGGCGCCGACGACGAGCCACTTCCAGGAGAGCCCGGCGACAAAAAGAATGGCCGTGGCGATCAGAACAATGTCCACCGAGGTGCCCAAGTCCGGCTGAACCACGATCAACAGCACGAAAAGTAGTATCGGGCCGACCGCCGGCAGAATCGTCTGCAGGAAATCATCTTTGTTGAATTCCATTGCGGCTGCACTCCGGCGCTTTAGGTCCAGAAACCATGCCAGATAGAGAATGATCGCGAGCTTTGCCAGTTCGGAGGGTTGAATGCCGATGGGCCCAAACTTGATCCAGCGGTGCGTGGCATGGGACTTGTCGAGAAAAAATGTGCCGACGAGCATGAGCAGCACGACGCACACGGCGGTGCACACGACCGAAGGCTCGCGCAGGCGACGGTAATCAGTGCGCATCAGCGCGAACATGCCGAAGATGCCGAGTATCAGCCAAGCCGCTTGGCGTACGAGAAAGATGTACGGGCGTCCGTACTGGTGCTCCGCGGTGACGGCCGACGCGCTGAAGATCATTACCGCGCCCAGCAAGCAGAGAGCCAGCGTCACGCCAAATAGCCAGCGATCATTTTCGAGCGGTCTTGGCACGTTTGGTCACCTCCCCAATCTCATGAGCGGGCTGACGCGGTTGGCGTCGACTTCCCGGAACTCGCCCCGGCGGCCTGCGGCTGAACCTGCCGCACCAAATCCTTGAAGACGCGGCCGCGATGTTCGTAATTCTCGAATTGATCGAAGCTGGCGCATGCCGGCGCGAGGAGCACAACATCGTCGCGACGAGCCGTGTGCGAAGCGATCTCGACGGCTTGTTCGAGGGTTCCAGCACGTTCGATGACTACACTGCCCGCAATCTGCTTTTCGATTTTTTCCGACGCCGCGCCAATCAGCAGCGCGAGAATCGCTTTTTCTCGCAGCGGATTTTGCAGCACGGTGTAATCGCTACCTTTGTCCTTGCCGCCAAGGATAATCAGGATGCGGCCGGGAAAAGCGTCGATGGCTTTCAGCGTGGCATCGACGTTGGTGGCTTTCGAATCGTTGTAGTAGCGCACGCCGTTAACTTCGGCCACAAATTCCAGGCGATGCTCGACCCCGGCGAACGATCGAATGCCTTGGGCGACCGCTTGCGCGCTTGCGCCCGCCAGCCGGGCGGCGACAACCGCCGCCAGAACATTCTCTAGATTGTGCGCGCCCACCAAGGTGATTTCGCCGCGGGTCAAAACCGTTTCTTCCGCTCCCTCGTGCCTGAACACAATGTCGTCACCGTGGAGATATGCGCCTTCCGCGACGCGCTGTTTGCGACTGAACCAATACACGCGCGGCCGTGCGGGCGCATACGGCGTTACGGCGTGATCGTCGGCATTCAAGATCGCAGCGTCTTCTTCGGTCTGATTCTCGAAGATGCGCGCTTTCGCGGCGCCGTAGGTGCTCATGCTGCCATGCCGGTCGAGATGGTCGGGCGTGAGATTCAGAAACAAGCTGATGTTGAGACGGAACGTTTCGATCAATTCGAGCTGGAAGCTGCTCAGCTCGACGACGGTTATCGTGTTTCTCTTGGTGTTCTCGACGCAGGAAATCAGGGGCGTTCCGATATTTCCCGCGAGCATAGTTGGAAAAGCCGCAGTTTTCAAAATATGCTCGACCAGCGCGGTCGTCGTCGTTTTCCCGTTCGAACCGGTGATTCCGATGAGCGTTCCGTGGAGAAACCGGTAGGCCAGCTCGACCTCACTCCAGATCGTGATGCCCTTGGCTCGCGCCGACAGCAGCAAGGGGAAATCCGCAGGCACGCCTGGGCTTGGGACGACCAGATCCTGCTGCAGGAATGTTTTTTCCTGGTGGCCGCCGAGTTCGAGCGTCACCCCCGCATCTCGCAGCCGCGGGACGTTTTCGCCAATCTCAGCTTCGGTTCGCGATTCGGTCGCGGTCACCAGCGCGCCATGCGCCGCGCCGAATAAAGCCGTCGCGACACCCGTGCGCGCCAATCCGACAACCAACAAGCGTTTGTTCTTCAGCTCCATCGAACCGTTACTACCTCAATTTCAGCGTGGTTAACGCAAACAGCGCAAAGATCAGCGCGATGATCCAAAAACGCACGATCACCTTGGACTCGCTCCAGCCGATCAATTCGAAATGATGGTGGATCGGCGCCATGCGGAAGATTCGTTTGCCGCGCAACTTGAACGAGCCGACCTGCAAGATCACGGATAGCGCTTCGATCACGAAGATTCCGCCGACGAAAAAAAGCAGGATCTCCTGCTTGATCACCACAGCGATGACGCCCAGCGTTCCGCCGAGCGATAACGACCCGACGTCGCCCATGAACACTTCGGCAGGGTGCGCGTTGTACCAGAGAAAACCGAGCGACGCGCCGACCAGCGCGCCGCAAAAAATCGTAAGCTCTGCGACGCGCGGGATGTATCCAATTTCGAGGTAGGTCGCCCAGCGGTAGTTGCTGCTGACATAGGTCAGGATGGTTAACGCGCCGGCGGCAATGACCGTGCAGCCGATCGCCAGACCGTCCAAGCCGTCGGTCAGGTTCACCGCGTTCGACGCGCCCGCAATCACGATGGACACAAATATCAGGAACGGAACAAACGCCAGCGGCCACAAGTGAGGGTACGAGAGCAAGGAATGAATCACCAGGTCCGGATGCACTCTCTTCAGAAACGGAAAGACGAGTTCGGTCGAATACGCGCTGCGCGTCGCGAGAGCCAGGAGTCCGATACCGATGACGAAGCTGATCAGGATTTGCAATGAGAACTTTTTCTTGCTGGTCAGGCCCAAATTGCGCTGCTTCGACACTTTGGCGTAGTCGTCAATAAAACCGATGGTGGCAAATGCCAGCAGGGAAAAAATCGCCAGCAACACGAAGCCATTGGTAAGGTCGGCCCACAACAACGTGGGGACCAATGTAGAAAGAACGATCAGCACTCCGCCCATGGTAGGCGTCCCGGCTTTTTTCTGGTGTGCCTGCGGGCCTTCCTCGCGGATGAACTGGCCGATCTGCAGCTCGCGGAGCTTGCGAATCAACCAAGGGCCAAAGACAAACGCGAGAAACATTGCCGTCAGGCTCGCATACACGGTGCGCACCGTGATGTAGCGAAAAACATTCAGTGGGCTGAAATAACGCTGCAGGACCTGGTAGAGAAGGTAGTAGAGCATCTAGTGGGGCACCTTCTCGGCCAGGGGCGCGCCAGCACCGTGCCGGGCGACTAGCTCTTCGACGATGCGCTCCATCTTGACGCCGCGCGAACCCTTCACCAACAACAAGTCTCCGGGTACAACAAAATCCGAGAGAAACTTCGCGGCATCCTCGGAAGATGCGAGGAATTTTGTTTGCGTCCTGGGCAAACCAGCAGCCACCGCGCCCTCGACAATCTGCGAGCCGTCGCCTGCTACGCCGATGACCCAATCGATTTTTCCCGTTTTTGCCGCGAAGTCTCCGGCCTCGCGATGAAGCTGCGGCGAAGTCTGTCCGAGCTCTCGCATTTCACCCGCCGCCAGAATGCGGCGGTGATAGTCGGGAGTGGCCGCAAGCACCGAGATCATCGCGTGCAGCGCCGCCGGGCTGGAGTTATAGCTGTCGTTGATCAGCGCCGCTCCATTCGCAAACCGCAACAACTCGCCACGCATCGTCGGCGCACGAAGGTTGCGTAAGACTTCCTGGGCTTCCGCCGCACCGATCCCCCAAACGCTCGCCGCCGCCAAGGCTGCCAGCGCGTTCGAAATGACATGCCGCCCGGCGAGCGCCAATTCCAGCCGCACGCGCTTGCCGCCCTGCACCACAACCAGCGTGGAACCCAGCGCGCCGCGGTCTTCGATGGCCTCCGCACGAAAATCGGCTGCCTCGGCGATTCCGTAGGTCAGCACGCGCCCCGGAGCGTGGAACGCAAAACCCGCCACCAGCGGATCGTCCGCGTTCAACACCGCAACCGACTCGCGCCCGTTTAACTTTTCGATCAGTTCGCGCTTTGCCAGCGCAATTTCTTCCACGGACGCGAAAAATTCCAAGTGTGCCGGAGCGACGCGCGTCACCACCCCGACATCCGGCCGCGCAATTTCGGCCAGGCGCGAAAGCTCACCGCCCCGCGACATCCCCATTTCCAACACCGCGGCCTGGTGCGTTTCGTCCAAGCGGAATAGCGTCAACGGCAAGCCATACTCGTTGTTGAAATTCCCTTCGGACTTCAGGACGCGAAACCGCGTGCCCAGCAATGCCGCCAGGATCTCTTTGGTAGTGGTCTTGCCGACGCTGCCGGTGACCCCGGCAATTTTCCCGCCCCATGCTTCGCGAACGGCGCGCGCGAGCCCTTTGAGCGCGACGAACGTGTCGGCCACAGCGATGCACCGGCCGCGCACGGCCTCCGGGTAGCGCCCGATTTCGGACTCCGAAACCATCGCGGCCAGCGCTCCGCGATCGAGCGCATCCGCCACGTGATCGTGTCCGTCATGACACGGTCCGTGGATAGCGATGAACAGTTCTCCAGCGCGTACCGTGCGAGAATCAATCGAGACGCCGGCCACCCGGGCCATGGGGTCGAGTCCTGCCCCCGTCCGAGCACCCACCGCGCCAGCCACCTGTGTAATCGTCCACCGCATAACCGCCTCAAAGGATTCCGCTTACGCAAATACCACACGGACGGGTCAGTCTTCACGATTTTGAGGGCTCCTCCTCACTAAAGGTAACCTTGCACCTGAGCGCCCCGCGACCGCTAACTGTTAAAGCGCGTCAGGTGCCAGAGCCTTGACCGCCCGGCGACCGATCGTATCCCCTCTCGCTCAATGCGCGACGCGCCTGGTCGCGATCGTCAAATTCCAAAGTGCGATCGGCAAGAATCTGGTAATTCTCGTGGCCTTTGCCCGCGAGCAACACGATATCCCCGGCGTGCGCCTGATCCATCGCAAGACCGATGGCCCTTTCGCGGTCCGGTTCGATCATGTACTTGCCATTTGTTCTTTGCAGCCCAACGACGATGTCGCTGATGATCTTTAGCGGGTCTTCCGTTTTTGGGTTGTCGCTGGACAAGATCGTCAGGTCGCTCAGGCGTCCAGCGGCTTCGCCCATGACCGGCCGCTTGGTGCGGTCTTTTCCGCCGCCACAACCGAACAGCGTGATGATACGACCCTTGGGATTGAGCTCGCGTGCCGTGCGAATCAAACTTTCCAGTGCATCGTCCGTGTGCGCGTAGTCGACGACCACGAAGAACGGTTGACCACCGTCGATGCGCTGGAACCGCCCGGAAACGCTCTCCAGATTGTGGATTCCTGCCTCGATGACTTCGTTCGAAAAGTCCAGAGCCTGCGCGGCACCAATCGCCGCGAGAATGTTGTAGACGTTGATGCGGCCCACCAGCTTCGAGAAAACCCGGACCTTGCCTTTGGGGGTGTGCGCGGTAAACGACAGGCCGGAAAAGGTCAGCTGAAATCTCTTCGTAGTAATATCGGCAGCCGATTCCAGACCGTAGGTAACGGTCTTTTTCCCGAGGCCCGATAAGCGCTTTCCGTACTCGTCGTCGGTATTGAGCACAGCAACGTCGGGAGCGCCCGCGCCCGTCCCGGCAAACAGCCGGCGCTTGGCCGCGAAGTAATCGTCAAACGTCTTGTGATAATCCATGTGCTCGCGGGTAAGATTCGTGAACACGGCCGCAGCAAAGTGACAGCCCCACAGCCGATCCATAGCTAGAGCGTGCGAGCTTGCCTCCAGCACCGCGTGACGCCCGCCAGCGTCGCGAATCTCCGCGAGGAATGCTTGTAGATCTACTGACTCCGGCGTCGTGTTTGGCGCAGGATAATCTCCGGCCGGCGTGTGATATGCAATCGTGCCAAACAACCCCGTCTTTGCTCCCGAAGCCTTGATGATCGAATCGACGACCGAGGTAGTGGTCGTCTTCCCGTTCGTACCTGTCACCGCTACGATCTGGAGCGCATCGGCAGGACGCCCAAAGAAGTTCGCGGCCGTGACGGCCAATGCCTTCCGCGCTTCCCGTACACGAATCCACGGGATGCTGGCAGGAAGCCCTTCCGGGGGATTCTCTTCGCTCGCGATTGCCGCGGCGCCTCGCGCGATCGCCTCGCGCACAAACGCATTCCCATCCACCTTTGCGCCGTGCAGTGCGAAAAACAACGTGCCTGGAACAACCTTGCGCGAGTCGCAAACGACTTGCTGAATCTCGATCTCGGCTACGCTGGCTGGTGCGTCCGCTTCCACATCGTTCAGCAATGCACCCAATTTCATCTTTCGATTTCGCGAGGAGGTTCGCGCAGGAGGGTTCCGTTGTCCACCAGTATCATTCGCAACCGCTTTGCGGTCCGTTTCTTGAAGTAAGCTCAATCGAATCCCCGGCCATGAACCGGCCGACCCCGTTATCTTTCTATCGCTTCGAACTCTTGTGCGGTTTCGCTGAATTTGCCGGCTTCGGCGGCGGCGTGCCAAACTGAACGGTGATCTTCGCCCCGCGTTTCACTGTCGCTCCTTCGCCTGGTGTCTGATCCGTAGCAAGATTGCTGCCAACGAGCACCGGGTCCAAGCCGAGTTGTAAACACATCTCGGTCACTTCTCGCATCGTTTTCCCCGCAAAGTCCGGCACAATGATGTCGCCGCCCTCGTCCACGCCCATCATCACCTCGGCCGCATGAGGCTTCGGTTCGGCAACCTTCGCCGTTGCTGTATCCGCCGACGCTTGTTCCGGTGCCGCAAAGAAATCCGTGGGCACGAAATCTTCCAGCGAACTGCTATCGGCGGGGTCCTGGTGCTTGTAGGCGGCCTCGATCAGTCGCGGATTCAATGGTACGTCGCGCGGAACGTCGAGGTAGGGCAGCACCTGCTCGGCAATGCGTTTGAAGACCGGAGCCGCCACCTGGCCGCCTTCGTGCAAACCGACCGGCGAATCCAGCGAAACCAGAATTGTGACCGCCGGGTCGTTGATCGGCGCAAAACCGGTGAACGAAGCGATCAGCTGAGATGGGGAGTATCGCCCCGTGTTGGGATCGATTTTCTGCGCCGACCCGGTCTTGCCGCCCGCAGTCCAGCCATCCAGCCTTGCGCGGAAACCCGTGCCGCCGCTCAACACCACGCCTTCCATCAGCCGCCGGAGCGTCGCCGCCGTTTCCGGCCGAATAGCACGCCGCGGCTCGGTGGCCGCCAGAATCCCCGCGGGCTGCAGGGTCACCGCCCCTCGCCGCAACTCCGACACGACGTGCGGCCGGTACAGCGTTCCCCCATTCGCAATCGCCGACACCGCCGCAATCAATTGAATGGGCGTCACGCCGACCTCTTGTCCCATGGAGATCGAGGCCATGGAAATGCCGCTCCAGTTTTCCACTTTCCGGAGCATGCCGCGGCTCTCGCCGGGCATATCGACCCCGGTCGGCGAGCCAAACCCGAACGCGCGAATGTAGTCGTAGAATTTCGGCTCACCCACCAATCCTGCCACTTTAATAGCGCCAACGTCGCTCGACTTCGCCAAAATGTCGGCGACGGTCAGCAGTCCAAACGGTTTGTGATCGTGAATTCGATGGCCCGAGACAATGATGGAGCCGTGCTCGCAGTCGAAAATCTCATCGGAGGTCACCACGTTTTGGTCGAACGCCGCGGCCAGGGTGATGAGTTTGAAGGTCGAGCCTGGCTCGTAGATCGCGCTCACCGAACGGTTCATTCGCGATTCCGCCGACACGTTGCTCGCTGCGTTGGGATTGAACCAGGGCCAGTTCGCCAGCGCCAGAATCTCGCCGTTGTTGGGGTTCATCACGATCACGCTACCCGCCAGCGCGTGCGTTGTGGCAATCGCCGCGGCCAGTTCGCGCTGCGCGATGTACTGGATTTTTTCATCCAGGGTCAGCACCACGTTGGCGCCGCGTTCACGTCGTGCTTCGCTGCCGTCGAACCAGCGCTGCCGCGCGTCGGCCATCACGATGATCTTTTCGCTCTTGCCGCGAATCTGGCTATCCAGCTCGGATTCGATGCCTCCCAGACCGCGCTCATCGGGATCCACGAATCCCAGCACGTGCGCGGCAAGATCCCGCTTCGGATAAAATCTCTGATTTTCGTCCTGAAAATAAATGCCCTTCAGGTTTAGCGCGCTAACGGCTTCCACTTTTTCCGGCGGCAGCTTGCGGGAGACCCAGGCAAACGAGCGGGAAGATTTAAATCGCTCTTCGAGGACGTCCGCGGGCACGTTGACGATTCCCGACAACAGGTTGGCGGCCATCGATTCGTCGGCAATTTCCGCGGGTACTGCGAACGCCGATTTCACCGGTACGCTCATCGCCAAGGGATGCATGTTGCGATCGAAGATGACACCGCGCTGCGGCGTGATTTCAATGGTGCGCTGCTGCTGCCTCTGCGCGCGCGCCAGATAGTCACTATGTCGCACGAGTTGCAGGTAGCCGAGGCGCCCGAAGATCGCGAGGGCCCACAATAGCGCTACGCCGGCCACGATCAGCAAACGTCGGGCCGCTATGCGGTCACTACCGGCGACGTGGGCTCGATTCTTGTGCATGAGAACTCAGGTCGGCAAACGCTCGGGTTGAAGGTTGAGTGGAACCACCGGTGCCACAACGATCGGGACAATTTTCGGTGAGACCCCGGGTAGGTCGGGGTCCATGGAGAACCGCGCGGGGACGATGCGAGATCTATTCGTGATTGGACCGCACATACCGGGCCGCCGCCACTTCCGCGCCGCTGGGCGCGTCGTATTCCTGCACTTGCGTCGGCATCGGCTGCGTCAATCCCAGTTGTCGGCGCGCGATCACGTCAATCCGCCGCGGATCGCGCAGCCCTTCGATCTCCAGCCGCAGTTCCGAATTCAGCGCCATCGATTGTGTCTGCTTGGCCTTCAGATCTTCGAGCTGAAAACTCAGGTCAATGCACTGAAAATGCTGGTAGATGTACATCATCAGGAACGCGGCGATAATCGCGCCTAGTCCCGCCGTGCGATAGTACCCTCGTAAGCGCACTGGTTCGACGTTGCGCACCAACCGTGAGTTATCAATTCGTTTTACGGTGTGAAACTGTGTTGCCACCACATTTTTCTTCCTCGACTTCATCCTTGCACTCTTTCCGCGCACCGCAGCTTGGCACTTCGCGACCTTGGGTTCGCCGAAATCTCTCTCTCATTCGGCTGGATCACGTGTCTGGTCAGCACCCGCAGCGTTCCTTGACGCTCGCCCTGTTGGAACGCGTGCTTCACCAATCGGTCTTCACCTGAGTGGTAACTCAACACCACCAGGCGTCCTTCAGAATTTAATGTGGCGGGGGTCCGAGAAAGAAACTGCCCGAGTGCCTCCATCTCTCGATTCACCGCTATCCGCAGCGCCAGAAACGTTTTTGTTGCGGGATGCAGTCTCTGCCTTCCCCATTGCTTTCGGGCCCCTGCCACAACCGTTGCCAGGTGCGCGGTGTCCCGTATGGGTCGCGCGCGTACGATCGCCCTGGCGATCCTTCTGGAATCGTGCTCTTCCGCTCCCTGATAGAGCGTGTCGGCTATTTCTTCCTCCGACCAGCGATTCACAATCTCGTCTGCCGTCAAGTCACCCTCGGCGCTCATCCTCATATCCAGAGGGCCAGCCTCGCGAAACGAAAATCCCCGCGCGGCTTGATCAAGCTGCATGCTCGAAACCCCCAAGTCGGCCAAGACCCCGTCCACCCCGGGAATCTCCAACTCGTGCACGACCTCCGCAATCCTCGAGAACGACGACTCCACCAGCTTCACTGTCGTTCCAAAACTCTTCAGCCGCTGCGCCGCCAACGCGAGTGCCTGTGCGTCCCGGTCCAGGCTGATCAACCTTCCGGACCTCAACTTTTCCGCTATGGCCGCCGAGTGGCCGCCGGCTCCCAGTGTGGCGTCGATGTACGTTCCATCCGGCTTTACGTCCAGCCATTCCAGCACCTCGTCCAGCATTACCGGCGTATGTGGTGCCGACTCACTTCCCACAAGCGCCTCGCCAATTTCTAAATGCACGTACTCGGGGCACACTTCGACCGTGACGCGTTGTACTCGTTTTGCGCCTGTCCCACAGCTCAAGTTGCTTTACTTGGCCCCGACCTTACTTGCCTAAACTGTCTTGCTGGTTCGACCTGGCCCGATTTATATTCCCAACGAATTGAAGTCCTCATCCGTGAACGGCTGATTCTTCATGTCATCCAGGACTCGTGTATGGTTCATGACCTCTAGATAATTCAGGCTTCCGAACACATCCACTTCTCCCTTGATCTGCGCCGATTCCCGAAGCACCCCGGGAACCAGCAGCCGACCCTGCCCATCCAACTCCACCGTCTGCCCGAAATAACTGGTCCGCAGTAAGAATTTTCGCTTGCCTTGGTGCTGCGATGGCAACGCCGCGAGCTTGTCTTCGATCTCCGACCAGACGCGCAAAGGATAGATACGCGCATTTTCCCCGGTAACGCTCGTGATATAAAATTGCGTGCCGTATTCCTTCAATTCCTCGAGAAACTGGGCAGGCACCTTCAGACGACCCTTGTCGTCGACCTTCGCCGGACAGTTTCCCCGCAGCTTCATGCGCCCCGTTTACCTCGACCCGTTTGGCGAAACTTCGTACAAAGACCGCTTTCGGGTCGCCGTTAAAGAAGAAGTGGTATCGAATGCCCCGTTGCACCACAGCCCTCAAGTCTGTTCTACGATGCTCTACCTTGATCTACTTTGTTCTACTGCCGACCACTTTGCTCCACTTGAGGCCACATAATATGCGCATCTCAAACCTTGTCAAGAGGAAACTGTATTTTTTTTGAAAAATAGTTGAGGAAATTCTGAGGAGCGAAAGCCTACGCCGTTCGACGCAACGAATTGTGTGCGATCCCCTGTGAAACTCTACATTCTGTGGTGTCGTTCGCAGTTCCAATTCGGGACAGGCTTAACCAATGGTTGACTACTGCCCTTCCAGTTACCACTCCGACACGAACGACAGCTGCTTTCGTCTCTTGTTCGCCGCGTCTTGAAGCGTCGGTTCCTTTTCGCCGACATCCGTGGTATCCTTTTTAGGCTCGACGTTCCGATTTCAAGGAGCCAACCATGGAATGGACCACACCGCAGCACGAAGAAATCGATCTGAACTGCGAAATCAGCTCGTACGCCAACGCCGAGCTGTAGTTCTCGGAACTTATCCCTCTTCGGCTCCCGCTTCAGCCAGCCAAGCCGGTTATCGGCCGCTTTCTGAGGCGGGCGCTTTTGTTTTCGGTCGTCGTAATTCGCTGCATCGCTTCACTCGGATCCGCCTAAATCAATCAGGCACTCTATGCGCGTTAAAATCCTCGGTTCGGCCGCCGGCGGCGGCTTTCCTCAATGGAATTGCAGCTGCAACAACTGCCGCCGATTCCGAAAAGGGTCTTTCCGTGGTCGGCAGCGCACGCAGACGCAGATCGCGTTCTCGCCCGATTCGAAGCTCTGGTTCCTGGTAGGGGCCTCGCCCGATCTCCGGACCCAGATTCTGGCGACTCCGGAGCTGTCGCCAAACAATCAGGACGCGACTCATTCACCCATAGCCGGGGTTTTGCTGCCCTCGGCCGATGTGGATTCGATCATGGGCTTGTTGCATCTCCGCGAATTCCAGACCTTCTTTATCTTCGCCACGGCATCCCTGCAGAAAATCCTTAAGAAGGAAAACAAAATCTTCGAGGTCCTCGACCGCGCCGATCCTCCGGTCCAATGGCAAATCCTTTCCAGTAAAGGCCGGCTTGGCTGTCATTTGTCCGAAAGCCCCGGAGAAGCGCCCTCGTTCGTCTGCGCCACCATTCCGCTCGGCGAATCGTATCCGGACTACGTGAGCCCGGAGCTTGTGCGCATGCTGCCGCCTGACGAGGCCACCCTCGGTTGCAGCTTCGAGCAAAACGGCAAGAGTGTCTTCATCGCGCCTTCACTTTCCGGGCGCAATCCCGAATGGGCTAAGTTTGCCGCCGCCAGCGATCTCGCTTTGATCGATGGAACCTTCTGGAGCGACGACGAATTGATTCAGACCGGTCGCAGCAATAAAACGGCCCGCGACATGGGCCATTTGCCGCTTTCCGGCCCCGGCGGTTTGCTCGAACAATTTCCCGGTGGCGCGAAGTGCCGCCGCGTGCTCATCCATATCAACAACACGAATCCAATTCTTGACGAAGACAGCGCCGAACATCGCGCCGTGCTGGATGCCGGCTTTGAAATCGCCTACGATGGCATGGGGTTCGAACTGTGACCGTCGCCGCGAGCACTTCGGAAAAGCCGCTGCTCTCGCAAGCCGAGTTCATTGCCGGCTTTCACGCCATCGGCGAAGAGCGCTATCACCACAAGCACCCGTTTCATTTGCTGATGCACGAAGGCAAGCTGACGCGCGGCCACCTGCAAGCCTGGGCGCTGAATCGCTACTACTACCAAAGCCGCATTCCCATCAAAGATGCAGCGATCCTCACCCGCAGTGAAGACCCCGCCTTTCGTCTGGCGTGGCGAAAGCGGATCATCGACCACGACGGCGATGGCGTTATGCCTGGCGGCATTGAGAAGTGGCTGCGCCTGGTCGAAGCGACGGGCCTTTCACGCGAGCAAGCCCTGAAGGGCGACGGGATCCTCCCAGCTACGCGTTTCGCCGTCCAAGCTTACGTGGACTTGGTCTCGACGCGCTCGCACCTTGAAGCGGTGGCTTCCTCACTCACCGAAATGTTTTCGAAGAAATTGATCACGCTGCGGGTCGACCGCCTGCGCCAGTATTATCCCTGGCTCTCGGGCGGCCTTGATTATTTCTCCGGCCGCATGACCCAAGCTCCGCAAGACGCCGACTTCGCCCTGGCATGGGTCGTCAAACACGCACACACCCGGAATCAACAAGACGCGGCGCACGCCGCCCTCCGCGCCAAGTGCGACATTCTTTGGGCGCAACTGGACGCTCTCCACTTTGCATACGTCGAACCGGGCTGGCCGCCGCCGGGAGCCTTTATCCCCAGCGAAGCAAAATGATGAGCCCCGATCTGCAATCCCGCCCGCGCCTGGCGCCCGGCTGCCGCCTGAATGACGCGAACAAACAACAGCAAGTCCTCCTGATGCCCGAACGCGCTCTGCGCCTGAATGGCCCGAGCCTGGAAATCGTCCAGCGCTGCGACGGCAACCACACCGTCCTGCAAATCATTACGGAACTCCAACAAATCTATTCCAAAGCGGAACCGAAAAAAGTCGAGACCGACATCCTCGGCTACCTAACGCTGCTAAGCGACCAGCGCGCCTTGGACTTCGAATGATCGCGCAATTGTAGCCGCCGCTCTGCGAAGCGGGCGCCTTTCACCGTGATGCTAAACTTACCTAGGAACCCATGACGCCGCCCGCCAATCCCCTGGCCCTGATCGCCGAACTTACCCATCGCTGTCCACTTCACTGCGTCTACTGTTCAAATCCTGTCGAACTCACCAATCGCGCCGAAGAGCTACCCACGGAAATCTGGTCCCGAGTCTTCCAGGAGGCCTCCCATCTAGGCGTTCTACAAGCCGACTTCACCGGCGGCGAACCCCTTGCTCGCACAGATATTCTCGAACTCATCCGCGCCGCCCGAATGGCAGGTCTCTACGTAAACCTGATCACCTCGGGCATGCCGATGGACCAAGCGCGCCTGGCGAAACTGATCGAAGCGGGCCTGGACCACCTCCAACTCAGCTTCCAAGGCGCCCGCGAAGACACCGCACAGGAAATCTCCGGCACAAAATCGCACGCGCAAAAACTCCGGGTGCTGGAGTGGCTGAAAAAAGTTCGCGTAGCGGTGACGCTGAATTTCGTAATCCACCGCCGCAACATCGACCAAATCGAGGAAATGTTGGAGATCGCGGAGTCCTCCAGCGCCACGCGCATCGAATTTGCCAACGTCCAGTACTACGGCTGGGCGTTCGCCAACCGCGAAAGCCTGCTGCCGACAAGAGCTCAATTGGATCGGTCGCTGGAAGTGATCAAGAACGCCGAAACGCGTCTGCGCGGAAAAATTCGAATCGAATCCGTCGTTCCGGACTATTACGCGAAATATCCCAAACCCTGCATGGGCGGCTGGGGCCGCAAGCTCGTGCTGATCACCCCAAACGGCGACGCACTGCCCTGTCACGCAGCAAAAGTAATCCCCGGCTTGCACTTCGCCAACGTGAAACAATCCGCCCTAAAGGAAATCTGGGAAACCTCCGAAGCTTTCGAGACATTTCGAGGCGAAGCCTGGATGCAAGAACCCTGCAAGAGCTGCGACCGCCGCGCCGTCGACTTCGGTGGATGTCGCTGCCAAGCTCTCCTTCTCGCCGGCGACCCCGCCGCTACCGACCCGGTCTGCTCTCTCTCTCCGAATCGATCCAAAGTCGACGCCCTGCTCGCCGATCTGAACGGCTCGATAGCAACCGCAGGCGTGGTGCCTGCTCCGCCCGCTGAAGCCGCACTGACCAAGCCAGACTGGCTGTACCGCCCGAACCCATCATAGGCTCGCGCAACCAGTGGAGGTTATCCCTTGCTCGCTTGAACCATTCCTATGCGCCGGGCGCAGCAACCGCACCGACCGCCGGCCGCAATCTCATCACCACCCGAAACACAAAAACCAGGCTGGCCATCAGCACGATCACACCAAACACCGTCAACGTCCGCGGCGCTCCGATGTGCTTCGCAACACCACCCGCGATCAGCGATCCAATCGGCTGCACGCCCATAAACATCGTCGCGTACACCGCCATCACGCGCCCGCGCAGCTCGTCCGGCACGCGATTCTGCACCGTGGTATTCGTCGCCGCCATCAACGACGTCGCCGCAAATCCCACGACGAACAAAACCGCCGCCGACAACCAAAACACGTGCGATTCCGAGAACACCAGCAAGCATACGGAGCAAATGACCGCCATCGTGGCGATCCACTTCGCCAAACCCTTGAAACTGGTTCGCGCCGCAAATTGCAGCGCGCCAAGCGCCGCCCCCACGCCCGCCGTGCTCAACAGCACGGAAAATCCCAGCGCTCCGTGATGCAAGACGTCGCGCGCAAAAACCGGCAGAAACACCGCATACTGCAACCCGAACAAACTCAAGACACTCAACAGCAGCAAAGCCGAGCGAATCGGCATGTCGTGCATCGCAAATCGAAACCCCTCCAGAAAGTTCCGCATCGGCGAACCCTGAACGGGTTTCACTATGAACTTAGGAATGCGCATCGCCAGCAACGCCCCGATCACCGCGAGGAAGCTCACACCATTCAAGAAGAAGCACCAACCTTCATGAACGTAGGCAATCACGAATCCCGCGATCGGCGGACCGACCACTCGCGCCGCATTGAACATCGACGAATTCAAAGCGATGGCATTCGGCAAATCTTCCTTGCTGGTCATCTGCACCAAAAATGCCTGCCGGATCGGCACGTCGAACGCATTGACGATGCCCACCAAAAACGCAATCGAGATCAAATGCCACACCTTAAGCAAATGCGTGAACGTGAGCGCCGCCAGCGTAAAAGCCAAAATCATGGACGCCGTCTGCGTCCAGATCACGCCGAGATGCCGGTTATAGCGGTCCCCGACGTACCCGCCCACCGAGGCCAGCGGCAGAATCGCAATTTGATTGGCAAATCCAAATACGCCCAGCAGGGCCGCCGAATTCGTCAGCTTGTACACCAGCCACAGCTGCGCCGTCGACTGCATCCACGTTCCAATCAACGAGACGAGCTGCCCCGCGATGAACAGTTGAAAATTTCGATGGCGCAATGCGCCAAAGCGCGTGGACACGCCGAGATGTCCCTTCAGTCGTGGAGTGCCGTCAACAAGAACCAAGTACGATGACGTGCGGCGGGAAAAGTGTCAATGAAGGCAAGCGGAAAAATGAAACCAAATTGCACCGTAGACCAAAAGCGATCGCAAGTTCTTGTAGGGGCGCAGCCCGCCTCGGGCAGGCGCTCCTGTTTATCCCGAACTGCGGAGGGCGCCCCAACTCGGCGAGATATCCAAAGTCCGGATCCGATCCAACTCGCGTCACTACTCGTTGGGCGGCTCCATGGCCCCGCCAACATGCAGGTGGCTCAAATCCCGCAGCGTGGATTTATCTTCCTCGCTCATCCCACGCGTAAAACTCGGATCGTTCAGCCGCTGATTCCTCGACGACTCCGGCATATTCTGCAACACACGCAGCCTCTGCCGGATTGCCTGCTTGCGATCGGGCGGCATCTGCCTCCATCGCGGCAATACATCGGTCCGGATGTGCTCACGCTGCTCCGGAGTCATGCGGTTCCACACTTGCGCGCGGTCGCGCAGCACTTGCTGCTGCGACGGCGGCAACCGCCGCAACCGGTCTTCGTTCTGCTTCATTCGCTCGCGCTCTTGCGGCGTCATGTTCCGCCATCGCTCCTGCACGTTCGGCGGTGGCGTCGCAGCCCGCGCTCCGTTTCCATTGGGACGCTGCGCATTTTGCCCGCCATTCGCGTTCGGCGGACGATCATTCTTGCGATTACCTTGCGCCTCGGAACGAGGCGGTGGCGAGGGGGGCCTATGCTGCGCCGCAGCCACACACGGCAGCGCGAGCGCGACGCTGAGGCCCAGCCCGCTCAACCATCCACCGAATTTGCGCCCGAGTTTCATCGCACCTACATTTGTGCGTTCGCGTCTTGCTGACTCGCATCGTCACTCTGCGACTGCGGTTGCTGCGGCAAATCGCTAATCGCATCGAAGTTCGACAACACGTCGTAATTCTCCAGCACCGGCAGATCGCCCACCACCTGCGCTTCCTGATCCAGACCCGCAATCGGCGCCACGGAATCGCTGGGCTTCGATCCAATCCAAACCGTCGCCAGCACCAGCGTCGCCGCCGCAAACACCACTCGCAGCGACGGCGCAAACCCCTCCCACCAGCTCTGCTTCACCGGCTCGGCGGCAACACGGGCGCGTACGCGCATGTCAAACGCACCCGAAGGCTCGATCTGCGGCAGCTCATCCAGCAAGCCCGTCACCGCGCGAAATTCATTCACACGCAGAAGGCAAGCGGCGCAAATCTTCAAATGCGCTTCCACTTCGCGCATCTCGCTCGTCTTTAACCGCCCATCCACATAAGGCAGAATCCGGTTTTCCATTCGATCGCAACTCATAACGCCCATCCTTCTTGGTCTACTACCTAAACCTTTTCGACTTGCCCACTCTCATTGCTTCATT
>Ga0182018_10000684_pt1 | contig 42406 bp, 32 predicted proteins | sample 812P2MmetaG_FD_120490 | JGI IMG/M metagenome (GOLD analysis project Ga0182018, IMG submission 120490) | Permafrost microbial communities from Stordalen Mire, Sweden - 812P2M metaG | ecosystem: Environmental > Terrestrial > Soil > Wetlands > Permafrost | place: Sweden: Stordalen | collected... | reverse complement strand
TGAATTACGGCGCCATCGGTGGTGTCATCGGGCACGAGATCAGCCACACCTTTGACACCACAGGCAGTGCATTCGATTCCACCGGTCGTGTGCGCAACTGGTGGAAACCCGCTGACCTGGAGCGTTTCAGGGCGGCCACCGCCAGACTTGCCGCGCAGTACGACACTTACAAACCTTTTCCCGACCTTGCCCTGAACGGTAAGCAGACGCTGAATGAGAACATCGCCGACCTCGCCGGCCTCGCTGCCGCCTACGATGCGTACCGCGCCTCTCTCGCGGGCAAGGCCGCTCCCGTCCAGAACGACTTTACGGGTGACCAGCAGTTCTTCCTTGGCTTCGCACAGTACTGGATATCAAAGTCGAGTGAAGCTTTTCTCCGGGAGCAAGTGATGACCGACGACCACTCCCCCGACGAGTTCCGGCCAGCTACGGTACGCAACCTCGACGCATGGTACGCGGCATTCGATGTGAAGCCCGGAGACAAGCTCTACCTCGCCCCGCCCGACCGCGTGCGCATCTGGTAAGCCAACGTGGGTTGGCAACGCTCACGCCATTGGGCTGTACTCTCAGGCGGAACCCGATTCCGCACGAGACAATAGACATGTCACTGCGCGTTGCGGGCGGGTTGTCCGCAAGCCGGAAGTTATCACCCCCCTGACCGTTTTAGCGGAACAACGTTGCCGCCGCAAAGCAATTCACTCGGCTGATTTAACCGCCCACCCTACTATTCGCCTTCATACTTCATGATTCTTCTGCTCCGCCACGGCGGCGCAGGAGGAGACAGATGCAACATGGGTGTATGGAGAGACTTAATCGCAAACGAGGTCCCCAGGTCTGGCAGTTTCGGTGGTCGGAGATCGATCCTGGCGGCAAACGTCTTTACCACAAGAAGATTATCGGCACCGTTGAGCACTACCCGGATGAGACTGCTGTGCGGCGCGCCGTAATCGGGCTGCTGTCGGAAATCAACACCGATGTCCGACCAACAAACCCTCGCGCAATTACGATTGCTCAGCTCTGTGATCATTTCGAGCAGCGCGAACTCTCAAAGGAAAACACCTGGCGCAGTCACGCCACGAAAAAGATCTACAAAGCGTACTTGACCCGGTGGGTTCGCCCTCACTGGCACAAGTACGAGTTGGCTGAGATCAGAACCATACAGGTCGAGTCCTGGCTTCGCGGGTTGCCGTTAGCAAAAAGTAGCTGTGCCAAAATCCGGAATCTGATGTCCGTTCTCTTCAATCACGCCTGCCGATATGAGTTGTTTGACCGCAATCCGATCTACCTAGTTCGTCAGAGTGCAAAGCGGCGCAGAGTGCCAGTCGTCCTGATGCCCACTGAAATCAAGGCATTGGTAGACAACTTGAGCCTTCGAGAACGGACGTTGGTTCTACTTGCAGTGTCCACCGGCTTGCGGCAAAGCGAGCTGTTCGGACTGAAATGGGGCGACATCGACTTTGCCCAAGGAAATATGAGCGTCACGCGCTCCATAGTGTACGGGGTAGTAGGTCCGTGCAAGACCGAGTCATCGCAAAAGCCACTGCCCATTCATCCGGTTATTGCCGACGCACTGTTGCAATGGAAGAAAAGTGCCCGCTACACGAGGGCAGATCACTGGGTCTTCGCAAGTAAGCGCTACCAAGGTCGAAGACCGTACTGGGGCCAGGCGATCCTGCGCAAATATATTCGCCCCGTGGCGCAGAGCGTCGGAATCCAAAAGCGATTCGGATGGCACACGTTCCGGCACACGTACTCGACTCTGCTGCGAAGTGTCGGAACCGAGTTCAAGGTGATGCAGGAACTGCTTCGACATTCGTCCTTGCGCTCAACGCTGGACATTTACACGCAAGCGGTTACTCCGGCGAAACATGCAGCGCAAGCAGCAGTCGTGTCGCTACTTTTTTCTTCCGGTGCGAACGGAGGATCTCCTTTTGCCGGACAGGAAACGCCTGCCACATAGCCAACACCGAAAAAAGGGCACAAAAAGGGCGCGCAATGCGCCCTTTTCGCGCCCTCAATGATTTCTGCAAAAGTGGACTAACTCTTTTAGAAAGAATGGCGGGGACGACGAGACTCGAACTCGCGACCTCTGCCGTGACAGGGCAGCGTTCTAACCAACTGAACTACGTCCCCACTGAAGGTGTTTCGTCACATGGTGGGCACTGAAGGATTTGAACCTTCGACCTTTCGGGTGTAAACCGAACGCTCTAACCGCTGAGCTAAGCGCCCTACTTCATTCATCCTACAGCAAGCTTCCCGGACCGTCAACGCATCGCCGCGCCATCTCTCGAAATCCGCGCCACAAAATTGCCCCCCAGCTCGAAACGATTTGTCATCAACGTAGTCCCGGTCTCAACAAATCCTTGCGATTTTTCTTAACAATCTGACTACGTGCTGCTATAGTTAATGTCGTAGAGAACCACATCCAGCCCTCCGCGACGAACCCCTTTTTCCCCTTTTTCCCCTTTCCTTTGCTGCGAATGCTGTTTGCAAAGTTGCCAACAAATCCGAGGCCTAACCGCCCTGGAATGAACACTTGCGAAAGGTTGTGAAAACAAAGGGACTTTAAGTTCCTTTATAATCACAACCTTTCGCGAACCACCCGGGGGTGCCGAGACTACGCACCGCTATGGTATGGTGCCCCCCGCCACATATGTCCCAGAGCGTCCGCTTTTCTTGCACTTTGTTTGCTCAGCCAGTAAACTGTAAATTCTTTAGTTTGCGAAGGATAATCGCGCATGCTTCTGAATCGAGATTACGTCGGCTACATGGCCGGCGAAGTGGTTAAGAAACTGGTCGAGGGCGGCCTCATTGAAACTAGGGCTGCAGAGGCCGTGGCCCTCCGTGTCCGCCAGCGTATGGCGGAGGAGCTGTCCGTCGAAGATCGCGTCAACGAACAGGCGCGCCAGATTCTGACCGAGCATCAGGACGAAATGCGCCGCACCAACGTTTCGTATCAGGATATGTTTAAGAAGGTCAAAGCGCAGTTGGCGCGCGATGGCAAACTGATTCTGCGTTGAGGTGACGGTGGCACTTTGCAATTTGCCGCGCCCGAACGCTACGCCACAACTTTAGGAATTTTTTGAGAGCTTTTTTTTAGAAACTTCGGAGACCTTTGCATACATGCGACTTAGCCGCGAAAAGATCGTCCGCATCGCCCACCAACTCACCGACGTCCTGGTGGCCAGCGACGACGTCGAATTTGTCGACGACCGCGACACCATCCGCCGCCAGATCGTCGAGATCCTCACCGCCACGCTGCGCGAGGAAGAAAAGGCCGAGCTCGAAGCCCGCAAGCGCATCACCTCGCAGAAAAAAGAAATTGTCGAAGGCACCGAAGAGTGGGACCTCCTCTATCGCAAATATTATTCCGAAGAACTCCGTCGCATGGGCGTAGCCGCCGCGCCGGAAGAACACCGCCGCCAATCCACGTACTAGATAAGCGCCACGCGAAAGCCGCCGCACACCAAACGGTTGCCCTCGCGCCTAAATTCTCTCTGCCACATATAATTTCCACCGGCTTTGCAACAAAAAAGGGTGGCCATGGAAATGGTCACCCTTTTGAATCCTTGAATAGTATTCGTCTACGGATTGTCGTCCGGTCGCCTCTTCAGCGTCGGCCGGTCATCATCATCCGTACTGTTCGGATCGGTGCTCGAACCATCCGTTTTGTTCTTGTCCGCCTGCTCCGTCTTGGTTCGCATCGTCGGCTTGCCCGGAGCCGCGATGGCCTTCTTGGAGAACATCACGTTCCGCAGCCGCGCTTTCACCGAATCAAATTCCGACGTCGTGACAATATATTCCTGCTTGGCCGGCAGGATTCTCGCTATTTCCTTTTGCGTCCGCTCGATCCGTTCCGGCGTTGGCGGATGCGTTGAAAACACCTTCGGGATCGTCCCCGGCCGCCGCTTTTCATCCGCCTGGATGCGCTCAAAGAACGTGATGTAAGCGTTGGGGTCGTATCCGGCCTTGTACATATATTGCAATCCCAAAAAGTCAGCTTCGCGTTCGTCATCGCGCGAAAATTTCAAGAAGGAAAGTGGAATCGCGATATTCAAGCCTTCATAAAGCGCGTAGCCCGCCCATCCCACCGGCCCAAAAATCATCAAAGGAATACTGGCAATCTGCATGATGTCGCCCTTGGTGGCCTGCCGCGTCCCATGCCGCGCCGTCACGTGCGAAATTTCGTGCGCCATCACGCCCGCTAACTCCGCCTCTTCCTGCGCCCGGAGAATTAACCCGCTGTTCACGTAAAAAAATCCACCTGGCAGCGCAAATGCATTCACTTCGTCTGAATCGATCACCTTGATCGTGAATGGCACCTTGGCGTCGGAATTCCGTACCAGGTTTTGGCCCACGCGATTCACATATTCTGTCACGACGGGATCATCGATCAGCTTCGAGGAGCGTTCCACTTCTTGCGCCAACTGTTTGCCCAGCGCAATCTCCCGCTCCAGCGAATAAAAATTCACATGTCCGCTGACGTTGCGATTCCCGATCGCATCCACGTCATCCTTCGTACTCTTAGGATTCACCGTGTCCTGCTGCTGCACCGGCGCCGATGTCGGCGGATTATTTTTATCGGGAGGAGGTGCAGCCGGTTGCTGCGGAGCGCCGATCGGCGTCGCTGCAGGCTGCTGCGTCGCTGGAGGATTTTGTTGCGAACTCGGAGTTTGCTGCGCGCTGGAATTTTGCTGCGGTGTCGTATTTTGCTGCGGTGTCGTACTTTGCTGCGGTGTCGTACTTTGCTGCGGTGTCGTACTTTGCTGCGGTGTCGTATTCTGCTGCGATGTCGTATTTTGTGGCGCGGTCGAACTTGGCGGCGCGGTCGTCGTATCCTGAGGTGCGGTGGTACCACTCTGCGGTGTAGCTTGCGCGCCGAACACCGGCGCCACCAGCAAAATACTTCCTGCCGCGAGCGTGGCAATCTGCCGTGTAATCCGTAGCATGCCCGTCACCTCCGCCTGCCCGGCATTATACACCCCATTTGCCGAACCGGTCTCCGAGAACCTATTCATCCGATAAGATGTTGCTTCCCGCAGGAAGGTTTCCTATCTCGCTCAATCAAAACTCCTTCGCTGCCGCGTTGCGATATGTCCGAATTTCGCCACAGCTCTACAATTTCCAATAGCGCAATCCAGCCAAATGGCCCCAAATCGCGCCGCCCCGTCCATTCTCGCCCCATCCTGTTCCAGACCAGTTGACACCCATCCCATGCCCATCTACATTCAAAGTGTCCCTATGGGCGTCTCCAAAATACAAAGCGGCCAACTTTGGAAGAAGAACGACTCGGGCGAAATCTACCTGGTAACTCGGCTCTACAACGAAGCCTTAAGCACGGTAGCCATATTGCGTAAATCCGGCGCCGAATCCGAACCTCTCATTCGCGTTAAGGTAGAGCGCACCCTTAACGGCCAGTCCCTCCCCGGCTTCACCCCCGCTCAGGAAGACGAAAAGTTCTAGCCCCTCCAAAACTGCCGTTTTACCTGTTACGTCGTTGTCTCACTCCTTTTTCCTTCGCTTAAATCGACCTAACCTCCATCTTCACCACATCCTCCACCTTCGCCAACTCCTTCATAAGAAACGGCTCCCCATACTTCACCCCGATCAAATGCCCCGACTGCTTCGCCAGTCGGTCCATCTCTCCCTCCAGTTGCTCCAACCCCAGAAAAACTTTCCCGGGTTTCGCGTTTTTTGCCGGACGGAACTGCGACTGATAAGCCAGAATCGCCTTCCTCCGCCGCGCATACTGCGCTGTGATATCCACCACAAACGTCGGCCGCACCTCGGCAAACGCCGTGGTGTACAAGATCTTGAACGGCCGGTAAGCCTCCCCGGCAATCGCCAGTTGCTTCAGCCCCGCGAGAAAACAAGCCTCATATCCTAGCGTCGAGGCATGATAATGATCCGGATGCCGCGCCTCCCAGTAGGGAAGTATCACCGTCTTTGGCCGCAGCTCCCGGATTATCCCCGCCAGGCGCAACTTGTGCTGCCGGCTAGCCTGCACATCCGAATCAGGCACGCCCAAATTCCCCCTCCATTGCACGCGCAAGAATTTAGCCGCCTTCGTGGCCTCCGCTGCTCGTATCTCCGGTGTTCCCCGCGTACCCATTTCCCCAGCGGTCAAATCCAGTATCCCGGTCGCATACCCGCGCTGCGCCATCTTCAACAATGTTCCGCCGCAAGTAAGTTCCACGTCATCCGGGTGCGCCGCAATCGCCAGCAAATCAAGCGTCATAATTTTTCCTCGCCCTCAGATTCTAGCAGGCCGTACACTAATCGCACCCCATGCCTGCTTCTGACAATCGCCGCGTCGCGGTAGTTACCGGCGCCGCAAAGAGACTCGGTCGCGCGGTGGCCCTGCGCCTCGCGGAAGAAGGCGCCGACGTCGTCATTCACTATCGCTCGTCGCAAAAGGAAGCCGGCGAGACTGTCGGGGAAATTGAGAAACTCGGCCGGCGCGCGGCAGCCATTTCTGCCGACCTCAACAATGTCGCGGAAATAAAAAATCTGTTTGCGGAAACTGGCAAACGGTTCGGCCGCCTCGACATCCTGGTCAACTGCGCCGCAAATTTCGTCGAGAGTACGTTTGCGACCACCACGGAAGCGGACTGGAACCGGTCTCTAGACTCCAATCTCAAGGCGCCTTTTTTCTGTTCGCAAGCCGCGGCGCCGCTCTTAAAAGTCGCGCACGGAGTGATCATAAACTTCGCGGACATTGGCGGAATTCTTGGCTGGCCTGGATTTATTCCCCACAGCATCTCCAAAGCCGGCGTGATCATGCTGACGCGCACCCTGGCCAAAGAATTGGCGCCAGACGTCCGCGTAAACGCCATCGCCCCGGGCACCATCACCATGCTTGGCGACCCGCCCGAGTGGGAGCGCGATTTCATTCAGCGCGCCCCGCTGCACCGCACCGGCACGCCCGCCGACATCGCCGACGCCGTCTCATTCTTGGTCAACGCTAAATTCATCACCGGCCAAGTTCTCGTCGTCGACGGTGGCCGCACGTTGTAGGCGAGCACCGCTGAAGCAACCCTGTCTGCATTGCCCGTCCAACGCCTGCTGTGTATACTTTGCCAGCCTACGGCTCCCGCCGAGGCGAATGATTCATGCCCCCACCGCAGAATCCCCGAGGGTCCGGCTCCTCCAAGTCCCCAGACGAACCGCGACTCGAATCCTGGGGCGAAATCGCCGCGTATCTTCGTCGCGAAGTGCGTACCGTGCAACGCTGGGAAAAAGCTCTGGCCCTGCCGGTTCGCCGTTTGCAAGTCGGCAAACAGTCCTCGGTTTACGCGTTTCGCTCTGAACTCGATAAGTGGTATCGCGACCGCGAACCCGGCCTCCAGGATGACGTCGAACCTCTCGAAGACGTCGATCCTCCTGACTCTGGCTACAGGGGGAGAATTGCCGCCGTCGCCCTCGTCAGTCTTCTTACCGTTGGTGTCCTCGTGTATCTCCTATGGATCAAGCCTCCTCACGTTCAGCTTTCAGATACAGCAGGAAAATCTGCGACGAAGATTCGCCTCTTCGTCCGGCCCTTCAGCAACTATTCCGATCCCAACGACAACGGCTTCACCGAGGGCCTAACCGACGAAATCAATACACAACTCGGCCGGCTCGATCCCGACCACTTGGGAGTCATCGCCCCCACGTCCGCAAAAATCTATGCCAAGAGCCCGATTCCCGAACTCGTTGCATCCTTGAAGATTGACTACACTCTCGAAGGCAGCGTCCGTCGCGCTGGAGGCCAGGTACGCATCGATACACAATTGATCTCTGCCGTGGATCAAACGCCGGTGTGGTCGGAATCCTATACAGATTCGATGGCCGATATCTTGACCGTGCAGGACCGTGTAGCATCCGATGTGGCGGGAAAAATACTCGAGCAGTTTCCGCGAAAAACGTTTCAACCCGCTCCAGCCACCCCGGTCAATATCGAAGGCTATGACGCCTACTTGGCAGGCCGCCGCGCTTGGGCCATTCGCGATCTTCAAGGCAGCGTTACCGCCTTTAGAAAGGCCGCCGAGCTCCTGCCCTCGTATTCGCCGGCACACTCGGGTTTGGCCGCCGCCTACGCCGTCCTCGGAGAGGCTCCCAATGACGGTCTCAAGCCGGCCGAATCCGCGCCCCTCGCTCGCAACGAAGCGCTCGAAGCGCAAAAGTTGGACCCGGGCAACGCCGAGAGCCACTGCGTCCTCGGAAACATCGCGCTCAGTTACGACTGGGACTTTCCGGCCGCCGAGCGCGAGTTTCGCGCCGCCATTGCGCTAGAACCCGGCAACCCCACCGCGCACCAGTGGTTAGGCCAGTATTTTATGGTGATGAATCGCATCCCGGATGCCCAGAACGAGACCAACCGCGCCCTCGAACTCGATCCCGTTTCTCCCATTTACATTACCGCCCGCGCCGAGGCTTTCTATTACGGCCACGATTTTGACTCCACCATCTCGCATGCCCAGATCGCCGTGAAGCAGTTTCCGCAGTTTGTGCTCGGCGAGTTTTGGCTCGGCTCGGCGTACCGCGAAAAGAAAATGTATAAGGAATCGTTGCTGCACTTTACTCGCGCTTCCCAGCTCGTTCCCGAGAATCCCGCTCTGCTGATGGCTTACGGGCACGCCTTGGGCGTTTCCGGGGACCGCGCCGGGGCCCAGGCTGTCCTCGCGCATCTGACCGCGCTCTCCCGCAAGCGCTACGTCCCGGCAATTTATTTCGCCGGCATCTATACCGGCCTCGACGACTTGGATAACGCCTTCCGTTGGCTGCAAAAAGCCGTCGAGCAACGCAACGATCGCCTGATTTACCTTGAGGTAGACCCCATCTCGGACCCCCTACGAGCGGACCCACGGTTCGCGGCGCTCATGCGCGAGGTTCGAAGTCCGAAGTGAGTCTTTATATCCACGCATTCTTGATTGCACCTGTAAAATATTGAACACAAACGATTTAATAGAAAACAAATCCGGGGCGTGACTTTCCATCCTCCCCGCGACTGCTCCACGTTACCCACGACATCGTACGACACCCTGCGACTTCCTCCTCTTTGTCACCCCTCGTCGCTTGTATGTCGTTTTCGCTAGACCGTAGCCTCCCCGTACCGGAGAACGAACCGGACTTTCTGACTGAGGTGTAAAAAGTGCGCTACCTATCCGCCCTTGCAATTCTGCTTCTCTTCTGTCTCCCCAAGGCCCGTGCCCAGGACACTCCCGCCGGAGACCTGGGCGTTAGCTACTCGTTCCTCCGGCAGGGAATCACCGATGGGGTGAATTCCAATGGCGGGACCGTCGCAGCGGCCGCTAACCTGAAGTCGTGGGTCGGACTGGTCGCCGAAGTTGGCGTGTACCACGCCAACCCTTCCGGCGTCAGCTTCAACACCGTCACCTATCTGTTTGGTCCGCGCTTTTCATATCGCTCGCACTCCCGGGTCACGCCCTTCGCTCAGGTTCTTGCCGGTGGCGCTCATCTCTCAGCGAGCGGAAACGGCTCGGCGAATGGTTTTACCTACAGCGCTGGCGGCGGCGTTGATTTCGGGATTACGCGACGGCTGGCCTTTCGCCCGCAATTTGATTACATCGGCATCCGCTCGGGCGGGAACACTCTCAACTCGCTACGTGCATCCGCCGGAATTGTCTTGAGCTTCTGACGCCGAGCGCATTCTGCGCGAACGCTGTCGTCTTCGCGAATAGGCACGAATCAGCTGCAGCAGGGTCGTCGTGCTCCTTATTACCTCACCCTTCCACAATTACTCTTTCCGCGGGCGCTCTGCTACACCGCGCCCGCATCGAAAGGACCGCCCCATGATCGGTCTTACGTCAGCTCGCCTCGCGTCGCGCCTCGCGGCCTTCGAAGCGCTGCTCCCCTCGGTCTATCTTCTTTCCGCGATTCTCGTCGCCGAGTTTGTCTCATATTGGTTGCAGCGGCTGCTCCGCAACGATTGCGTCAAGTGGCCTGCCAAAGTCCACCTGATCCATTACTTTGAAGCGTATTCGCCGGACAGCGTGTTGCGTTCTCGCGACGTTCCGCTTCTGAAACCATGGTTCGGCAAGGCGCGTCGCCTGCACGATATTTTCCACCATTCCATCGACAACGACGTAAGTATGAACGCCCATTTCGGCATCGGCTTTTTCCCCCTCGCCTGCGTGTTTTGCACCATCCACAAACTGCACCGCCCGTATAAGCAACACGGGTCGAGCGCCGCGAAAAAAAGGCTCGTCCGTCACGAGCTCATAAACGACGATACGCAATTCCCGTCGCACTTTCGCCTTTAACAGCTCCTCGCGCTCGGCGGAAGTGCCCGCATTCTCCCGCATAGCCTCCCCAAGCCGAAACGCGTCAGCGAACATTTGCTTTCCAAATCTCTTCTTGCGCCAAATCCACAATTCGCCGCTCCCGCGTACACCGTCCATCCACGAACTGCCTCGAGCGATCTAAACTCAAGACACGCTAATACCTGCGTGCATCGATTCGCGCGCCGGTGTATTCTATTCAGCTTATCGTGCTTATAAGATTTTCGCGACGTTCGAACCGCGTCGGCGCCTAGCCGCTTAAGAAGGGCCAGCAATCTAATGGATAACGAGACCTACACACAATCCCAGCATGGCATCGAAGACGTCGAAATCCAGGAGTGGCTCGAGTCCCTCGACTCCGTCCTCGAATCCAGCGGCCCAGAAGTCGCCGCCGAAATTCTCGAGCGTCTTCGCGCCCACGCCGCCGTCGCCGGCATCGACCTCCCTTTCACCGCCAACACCCCCTACGCCAACACCATCCCCGTACGCCTTGAACCGCTTTTCCCAGGAGATCAGGAACTCGAGCGCCGCATCAAAAGCCTGATTCGCTGGAATGCGCTGGCCATGGTCGTCCGCGCCAACCGCGTCGAGCACAACATTGGCGGCCACATCTCCACCTACGCCTCCGCCGCCACCCTCTACGAGGTCGGCTTCAACCATTTCTTCCGCGCCCGCACTCCCGAATTCGAGGGTGACACCGTCTACTTCCAGGGACACGCCTCCCCCGGAATTTACGCTCGCGCCTTCGTCGAAGGCCGCCTCAGCGCCCAGCAGCTCGAAAATTTTCGCCGCGAACTAAAACCCGGCGGCGGCCTCAGCTCTTATCCGCATCCCTGGCTAATGCCCGATTTCTGGGAATTTCCCACCGTCTCCATGGGCCTAAGCCCGCTGATGGCCATCTATCAGGCCCGTTTCAATCGCTATCTCGAAAATCGCGGCCTCAAGCCGCCCACCGACGCCAAAGTCTGGGCCTTCCTCGGCGACGGCGAAACCGACGAACCCGAATCCCTCGGCGCCATCACCCTCGCCTCTCGCGAAAAACTCGACAATCTGATTTTCGTCGTCAACTGCAATCTCCAGCGCCTCGACGGCCCCGTCCGCGGCAACGGCCAAATCATTCAGGAACTCGAGTCCGCCTTCCGCGGCGCGCGCTGGAACGTCATCAAAGTCCTTTGGGGTAGCGAGTGGGATCCCATCCTCGAACGCGACACCGAGGGCCTGCTCGTAAAACGTATGGGTGAAATGGTCGACGGCGAATATCAAAAATTGGTCGTCTCTTCCGGCGCCTACGTTCGTGAACAATTCTTCGGTACCGATCCGCGCCTCCTGGCGCTCGTCGAACCGCTTCCCGACGAGGCCCTCCGCCGCCTCCGCCTCGGCGGCCACGACCCGCGCAAAGTCTACGCCGCATACAAAGCCGCCGTCGATCACAAGGGTGGACCGACGGTCATCCTCGCCCGCACCATCAAAGGCTACGGCCTCGGCGAGGCCGGCGAAGGCAAAAACGTCACGCACCAGCAGAAAAAACTCAACGAAGAAGAACTCCGCGAATTCCGCTCCCGCTTCGGCGTCCCGCTCAACGACAACGACTGCATCGAAGTCCCGTTCTATCGCCCGCCCGAAGACAGCGTCGAACTCCAATACTTGCGCACCCGCCGCGAATCTCTCGGTGGTTACACGCCCAAGCGCAGCACGCGTTCCAAACCCATCGCCGCCGATCACGACGAACTCTTCAAGGAATTTTTCGATGGCAGCGAAGGCCGCGAAGTCTCCACCACCATGGCCTTCGTCGGCATGCTTCGCAAAATGCTGAAGGATCCGGAAATCGGCAAGCTCATCGTTCCCATCGTCCCCGACGAAGCCCGCACTTTCGGCATGGAGTCGCTCTTCCGCACCGTCGGCATCTATTCCAGCGTCGGCCAAAAATACGAACCGGTCGACGCCAGCACGCTGCTTTATTACAAGGAAGCGCAAGACGGCCAAATCCTCGAAGAGGGAATTACCGAAGCCGGCTCCATGGCCAGCTTCATCGCCGCCGGCTCCGCTTACGCCACGCACGGCATCAACACCATTCCATTTTTTATTTATTACTCCATGTTCGGCTTTCAGCGCATTGCCGATTTCATCTGGGCCGCCGCGGACATGCGCGTGCGCGGCTTCCTCCTCGGCGGAACTTCCGGCCGCACCACGCTTTCCGGCGAAGGTTTGCAGCACCAGGACGGCAACAGCCACATTCTCGCGCTGCCCGTTCCAAACCTCCGCGCCTACGATCCCGCCTTCGCCTACGAAATCGCCGTCATCATTCAGGACGGCATCCGCCGCATGTACAAAGACGGTGAAAGTCTTTTCTACTACATCACCGTAATGAACGAACCCTACGCCATGCCTGTTATGCCGCAGCCCGTGGAAAAAGTGAAGGACGGAATCCTTCGCGGCATGTACCGCTTTCGCGCCACCGAAAATAAAAAATCCAAACTTCGCGCGCAACTCTTCGGCAGCGGTGCCATCCTGAACGAAGTCCTCCGCGCCCAGGAAATTCTGGAAACCAAGTACGGCGTAGCCGCCGACGTCTGGAGCGTAACCAGCTACAAGGAACTCTACGTCGACGGCAACGAATGCGAACGCTGGAACCGCCTCCATCCCTCCGAAAAACCCCGCGTCCCGTACCTCACCGAGCAGCTCTCGAACAGCCCCGGCGTACTGGTCGCTGCCAGCGATTATCTGAAATCGCTTCCCGCCATGGTCGGCCAATGGATGCCGCGCCGCCTCTGCACCCTGGGCACCGACGGCTTCGGCCGCAGCGAAGGCCGCACCGCCCTCCGCGACTTCTTCGAGGTTGACGCCCGCTTCATCACCCTGGCCACCCTGCACGAGCTTTTCCAGGAAGGCCAAATAGACCGCTGCACCATCGACAAAGCCATCATCGATCTGGGCATCAACCCGGAAAAGCTAAACCCGGTAATCTCGTAAGTAGGTTTTGCGTTCGCGTTTGTAGGGGCGCGGCGTACCGCGCTCCATCTCGGGACGCCCTGTCAGCCCGGCAGTTTTTTTGCCTAAACCAGCGTCGCTAACAAATCATCCGCACCGCTGCATCTTGCCAATCGGAGAATTTCCCCAATGCCTGAATTGCCCCAAGACCTCTGGACCGCCGTCGACTCCTACCTATCTGCCACTCTGCTCCCCCGCGACCCCATCCTCGACGCCGCACTAAACTCTTCGGCCGAAGCCGGCCTCCCGCCCATCGCCGTCACTCCCACGCTGGGCAAATTCCTCCACCTCCTGGCCCGCATCATCAACGCAAAAAAAATCCTCGAGGTCGGCACGCTGGGCGGCTACAGCACCATCTGGCTGGCCCGTGCACTTCCGCCCACCGGCCGCGTAATCACCCTCGAGTACGATCCCAAACACGCCGAAATAGCTCAAAAAAATTTCCGCCTGGCCGGCCTGGAAAAAATCATCGAGCTCCGCGTCGGCAAAGCCTTGGACACCCTCCCAGAAATCGCCGCCGCCGATCCCGCGCCTTTCGATCTGATTTTCATCGACGCCGACAAACAAAATAATCCCGCCTACTTCCAGTGGGCTCTAAAACTCTCCCGCCCCGGCACCCTGATCCTCATCGACAATGTAGTCCGCGATGGCGCCATCCTCGACGCCGCCAGCGCCGACCCCGCCATCCAAGGCACCCGCCAACTCCTAACCCTCCTCGGCAACGAACCCCGCGTCTCCGTCACCGCCCTGCAAACCGTGGACGCCAAGGGCCACGACGGCTTTGCCCTGGCCCTGGTTCTCTAACGGTTTTCCAATCACGCACCACCCGTCATCCTGAGCGGAATAGGCCGGCGCTCTTTCCTTTCCCGTTCGCTTCCTGCGAACAGGTCGGCCTGTGCGGCGATGTACTCTTCGGCATCGCGCGATTTTGCCGCGATGCCTCGCTCTTTTCTTTTTTTCCGATTTCTCTTCGTGCCACCAATCTCCATTCCTGCCTCCCGCGTCCCACGCTTTGAAATCCCCCCTCCGCCTGTGCGATATTTGATTGCGAGGCCCCAACGATGCCCTACCTTCTGAAAACCGAACCCACCGTCTACTCCTTCGCCGATCTCCAACGCGACAAATCCACCCTCTGGGACGGCGTCACCGCCCCCGCCGCCGTAAAACACCTCCGCGAAATGACCCCCGGCGCCCAACTGATCATCTACGAAACCGGCGAAAAAAAATCCGCCGTTGGCACCGCCACGGTAATCTCCGTAGACGCCAAGGACCCAAAAAATCCCGCCGTAACAATAAAAGCCGGCAAACCTCTGCCGGCCCCCGTCACCCTGGCTCAAATCAAATCCAATAAACTATTTGCCACCTCGCCGTTAGTCCGTATAGGCCGCCTCTCCGTAGTCCCCCTAACCGAAGCGCAATACCAGGCGCTCTTGTAGGCGTCGGCTTCCGTCGTGCACGACGTAATCCACATCGCCAGAAGTTTCCGCCAAGCGCGACCAAGACCCATCGCCGCGCACACCTGACACAAAATCGTTAACCCGCTCCGTTCAGAGATCCTTCACCGCTCAATCTCCGCCAACCGCATAGCCTTTTGCGGCTCCGCATTGGCCATGAACCACTCCCACACGCTCCCACTCCGCAAATTCTCCGCGCTCAACAGCGTCATCCCCACATCCAACCCCAGCGTATCCGGCGCCACCCACCCCGTCTGGGGATTGAACGCGTCCGCAAATCCATACTTTCCCCAAATGTTCTCGCCGTACTGATCCTTCATCGCGTGCATGGCCACAATGCAGATATCCGGCGTAATCATCAGCGACCCACCCGCCGCGCACGGCACCACGCTCCCATCGATCTTTCCGTGCTGCGGCGGTCCACCCCACGCCGCATAGCCCTTCGGACTTGAAGAACTCGTAATCCCCCAGATCGTCTGCGTATAACCGGGAAACTCCTTCGCCAAGTCCGTGTAGCACCACTCGCGATGCGCCCGCGTGGCCACGCGGCAGTTCTCAAACCAGTCCATCTTCGTTCCCCGGCTCTCTCGCCGCCCGCGAAAATCAAACCACGCAAAGGGATACTGATAAGTCCATAAGAGCGATGTCCCGATGTAGTTGTAACTCCCATACGAATTAGGCTCTCGCCCCCACGCATACCACGCCTCCGGCGGCAACGCATGCGTTGGCGAACCAATCCCCAGCAAATACATCGCCGCCAGTTGGCAATACTTCTCGTATCGAAATTTGATAAACCCTTCGGGCTTCCACCCATGCGACAACAGCTTCCCGTCTCCATTGGTCATCCACGGAAAGTCATACCGGCTATAAAGCAGCGTCGCCAAATCCCCAATCTCATGATCTTCTTGAAAATATTTCCGGCAAGTCAGCGCTCCAGCCAGCAGCCAAATCGAGTCGCTCGTCGAAATCTCCACCTCCTTCCACCGCTCTCCCGTATGCACGTCGATGAAGTGATAGAACCATCCGTTCGTCGCCAACACTTTCCCATTCGTATAGCTGCGCAGCGCCCGCCGCGCGCGATCCTTCGCTTGCGCCCGCGGAATCCATTTCCGTTCCGCGCCAATGCACAGCGCCGTCAAACAAAATCCCGTAACGCCCGTACTTCCGCGCGCCTCGTCCCCCTTTTTTTCATTGTCTGCCGGGTCGCCATGGATCAGGTCCCGGCAAATCCCCGTCTCCGCATCGCTGGCATCCCAAAAATACTGAAAGCACCGCCGCGCCAGGTCCTCCAGCAGCGCATCATCATCGTGCCGCTTGGCAAACACCAGCCCGCGCGGCGCCGCCAGCGCAACCGCCGCCACAGCCGCCGCCTTCAAAAAGTCTCGCCGCTCACTCAATTTCATTTTCCTCACCCGATTCAGTCTCATGTCCCCATTTTCGCTCCCCCTCCTCCCAGAACTCAACCTCCGCCGTTGTAAGCGCCGGCTTCAGCCGCGCACGGCATCGCCCGCATCGCCCAAACTTGGCGATCGAAGAGAACAACTTTGTGCCTTCCGCCAGTACTTTCAAGCTAGTACGCTCATTACTTTTCTTTTCTTGACAGGTTTTCCGCGGAGTGACACCGTTACACCCACGGCAGGTAACCTCCCATTACCCCCCAAGAACCTACGTAACAGGAGCTTACAAATGAAAAGTTCATTTTCGATTATTGTTCGAGCCAAAACGTTACGCCCGGTATTCTGCATCGGCTGCGGCGTTTTGCTGTTGCTTTTGGCTGCTGCGGTTCCATCGCGGGCGGACGAGCCGGCCATCAGTTTCACCGGCACTACCGTAAATGGCACCACCGGAGCATTCAGCCTGGGGTTCGAATTCACAACCAACAACGCAATCGACGTAAGCGCCTTGGGGTACTACAATGCCAGCCTGAACGGCGGCGATAGCAGCTTCCAGAACGGCACCTGCGACTGCGGGGAAGTCGGAATCTTCAATGCGGGCGGCACCTTACTTGCATCCACCACAGTGACCGGCGCGGATCCCGTGAACGGTTTCTTCAATTACGCCTCCATTCCAACGCTCGCTCTGGCCGCCGGACAAACCTATTTCATCGCCGCGGAGACCGGCACATCGGACTACACCGGATCTCTCAATACCGGGTTCACTACAGGATTCTCGGTTAGCCCGGACATAAACTACATCACAGACTCGTACATAGACAGCACCACCCTGGCCTTCCCCAATGCGAGCGAAGGACTAACGGCAGCCGACGGCGGAGGCGAATTCGGGCCAAACTTCGCAGAGACTGCGGTACCCGAGCCTTCTTCGCTGCCGCTGCTCGGCACCGGTCTGCTTGCGTTGGTTGCCGCGATCCGCAGGAAATTGCTTGTCTGAAGATCGGAAAAAGCGATTCGCATTCGAACCATCTACTACAAAGTACTATTGACAAGCGATTAGACGTCTAGTACTCTCTGTCATGTTCCGCGCTAGGCCCACCTTCGCCCGAAACCCTCCACGCACGCTCCGTCCAATCCCACGAATCGCGATCCCCCAGGCACTAACCCCTTTAGAATCCGCACTTCCACAAAATCAATTTCGTTACTTTACAAACCCAATAGAATCAATACCATTTTTCAAAATCGCGCAAATTCGCACCAATTGCACGCCCGTAAACCCCGTATCTACAATGGTTACAAAACGCACCCCGCGTAACCGCATTAGAATGAATACTTCCACAAAACACCTGGGGGGTCCCCCCGCACGATCAAGTTAACATATTTATTTTCAATGTCTTACATCGAAACGAGCCTGTCGCGCTCATCACCCACAGAACAACATTGCTCACCTGACCCGCACGCGCTATCCTCCTCAATTCCCCGGAGGAAATCGTGCTCGTCAGAAAATTCATCCACACCAGCTTGCTCGCTGCCACCCTGCTCTTCACCATCGCGACGCAACCCGCCACTGCGCAAGCCCCGCCAACTCCGCAATACGACCAGGGTCTTTACTCCGATCTCAGCTGGCGCTGCATCGGCCCCTTCCGCGGCGGACGCACCGTCGCCATCACCGGCGTCTCCCAGCAACCGGGCGTCTTCTACATGGCCCAAGTCAACGGGGGTGTCTGGAAGACCAACGACTTCGGCAACACCTGGAACCCAATTTTCGACGACCAATCCTCGGGCTCCGTCGGCGCCATCGCCGTCGCCCCCAGCGATCCCAACATCATCTACGTTGGCAGCGGCGAAGGTTTGCAGCGCCCGGACCTCGCCGTCGGGGACGGCATGTACAAATCCGTCGATGCTGGAAAAACCTGGACGCATCTCGGCCTCCGCGACGCCCAGCAAATCACCAACATCATCGTCGATCCGGACAATGCCAAACGCCTCTTCGTTGCCGTCGAGGGCCATCCCTACGGCCCCAACACCGAACGCGGCGTCGAGCGCTCACTCGACGGCGGCCAATCCTTCCAAAAAGTTCTATACAAAGACGAAAACACCGGAGCCGCCGATCTCGCCTTCGATCCGCAAAATCCGCAAATCATCTACGCCGTTCTTTGGGCCGCAAGAGTCGCTCCGTGGGAAGTTCGCGACGGCAGCTCCTTCGTCGCCGCAGGCAGCGGCTTATTCAAATCAGAAGATGGCGGAGACACCTGGAAACCACTCACGAAAGGATTACCCAATTACGCGGACGATAAACTCGGCCGCATGGGCATCGCCGTCTCCCACAGCGACCGCAATCGCCTCTACGCCACCGTCGAGGCCGCCGATGACAAGGCCGGCATCTACCGCTCCGACGATTTCGGCGCATCCTGGCAACAAGTCAACAGCGATCACCGCATCGGCGGCCGCGGACCCGGCGCGATGGGCATCGCCGTCGCTCCCGATAATCCCGACACCATCTACGTCGCCAACACCACGACGTGGAAATCCATCGACGGCGGCAAAACGTTCGCCGGCTTCAAAGGCGCTCCCGGCGGCGACGATTACCAGCGCATCTGGATCAGCAACGACATCCCCTCCATCATCGGTCTCTCCGCCGATCAAGGCGCAGCCATCAGCGTCAACGGCGGCGCAACCTGGTCCAGTTGGTACAACCAACCCACCGCACAGTTCTACCATGTCACCACCGATAACAAATTTCCCTACTGGGTCTACGGCGCGCAACAGGAAAGCGGTTCCGCAGGCATCGCCAGCCGCAGCGATTACGGCGAAATCACCTTCCGCGATTGGATTCCCGTCGGTGTCGAAGAATACGGATACATCGCCATCGACCCGCTCGACGACAATCTTTTGTACGGCGGGCGTATCACGCGCACCAATCTCACGCTCGGCGAAGTCGCGGACATCGCTCCGGAAATTCTACGCCGCGGCGAATATCGCTACGACCGCAGCCTCCCGATCGTTTTTTCGCCGGAGGATCCACACACCCTCTATTTTTCCGCTAACGTCCTTTTCAAAACCACTGATGGCGGACGCAGTTGGCAGGTCATCAGCCCGGACCTTTCGCGCCCCAGCTACGAAATTCCCGCGAATCTCGGCGTCTTCACCGCGTCCGATCCGCAAAAAGGAAAACATCGCGGTGTTATCTACGCCGTCGCTCCAAGCTACAAAGACGTCAACACCATCTGGGCCGGCACCGACGACGGCTTAATCCACATCACGCGCGACGGTGGAAAATCCTGGTCCGACATTACACCGCCTCAGCTCACGCCGTGGAGCAAAGTTTCCATCATCGAGGCTTCGCACACTGACGCCGCCACCGCCTACGCGGCCATCAATTGTTTCCGCCTCGATGATTTACGCGCGCACATCTATCGCACCCGCAACTATGGCAAGACCTGGATCGAAATCACCAAGGGTCTTCCCGACAACGCTCCGGTCAACGTCGTCCGCGAAGATCCCCTTCGCCAAGGCTTGCTCTTTGCCGGAACCGAAACCGCCGTCTACGTCTCGTTCGATGACGGCGACAACTGGCAGCCGCTGCAACTCAATCTGCCGCACACTTCCATGCGTGACCTGACCATCCACGGCGACGATTTAATCGTCGCCACGCACGGCCGCTCCTTCTGGATTCTCGACGACATCACGCCGCTGCGCCAGCTTACTGCCGCGTTCAACACGCAAAAGGATTTTCTCTTCGCCCCGCAATCCGCCATCCGTTTCCGCTGGAACCGCAACACCGACACGCCGCTGCCACCCGATACTCCGGCGGGACAAAATCCGCCGGACGGCGCCATCATCGACTATTATCTCGCGCCGCAATCCGCCGCCAGGGGGCCGGTCACGCTCGAGATTTTCGATTCGCAAAATCATCTCGTCCGCCGCTATTCCAGCGACGATAAACCCGAATCCATGGAAAAAATCGCGGCGGCAAATCCCATTCCCATGTACTGGGTACGCCCGGAAAAAATTCTTTCCGCAAAACCGGGCACGCATCGCTTCGTCTGGGATTTGCACTACACCAAACCCGATTCTCTCAGCCACGGATTTCCCATCTCCGCGATCTACCACGACACGCCGGAACTCCCCCTCGGCGCTTTCGCGCTTCCCGGCAACTACACCGTGAAGCTGCGCAAAGGAAACGGCGCTCCCGACGGCTACACGCAACCGCTGACCGTGAAAATGGATCCACGCATCAAATCTTCAGGCGCCGATCTGGCGCAGCAATTCGCCATGGAATCCGCCTCGGTCAACGGCATGAACGACACCTACGGCGCACTCGCGCAAATCGCGTCCGTCCGCGCGCAAATCAAAGACCGCCTCGCGCCGGCGGGAAAATCCCCGCTCGCCGATTCCCTGAACGCATTCGATCAGCTCCTCGCGCAACTCGAAGGCGGCGCCGAGAGTAATTTTGCCGGACTGCCGCCCAGCGGAAAACCGCCGGAGAACTTCTCCACCGCGCACCAGCACTTCGCCGGCATGCTGGGGGTGGCCGACAGCTACGACGGCGCGCCCACCACCACCGCCATCGTCACCTTCAAACAACTGGAGGACGACACCCAACAACTTTTCGCGGTTTGGAAGAATAGGAAGGATCAGGAGCTCGCCAAACTCAACGCCGACCTCGCGAAAGCCGGTCAGCCGCAAATCGATCCAAACAAACCGCCAACCGTGGCTCCGGCCTCCGATGACGATGGCGACGACGAGCCATGATTCGTTCTTGATTTTCTGACCGAGATGTTCTGGCCGGGGCGGATCACGCCGGAGCTGAGGAAAAATAATGAAACGGGCTGCCAACTTCGTCGCGGTTGTTCTCGTGACGGGTATGCTTGTTTTCAATATTCGCAGTGGTTCTGCGCAAACCCCAAACCCGTCCGCGCCTCCAACGCCGTCACCAAGTTCCGCGCCGCCAGCTTCCGCGCCGCAAACGCCATCTGCGGCGTCACCCGTTCCGGCAACGACCTCCTCGGCGACTGGCGTTCCACCGAAACCTGCCGTCGCCCCCATGTCCGCGCCGCTGCTGCACGCACAGGAGCTTTATCGCAGAGGCAAATTCGATCCAGCCCTCGCGGAATACAACGCCATCATCACGGCGGGAGGCGGCGACGTCGCTGGCGCCTACGCTGGACTCGCGCGCGTGTACCTGAGACAGAAAAAACCGGCGGACGCTCTCCCCGCCGCGCAAAAAGCCGTGGCGCTCAATCCCGACTTGGCCGCGGCGCACACTGCGCTGGGCGAAGTTTATTTTCGCCAGGGAAAACTGAGCGACGCCGAGCATGAATTCCAGTTCACAAATCGCAACAGGAGATCCGACGCGCGTGCCTACCTTGGTTTGAATCGCATTTATCGCGCCACGTCCAACTACAAAATGGCCAAGACCGCGCTTGATCTGGCGTACCAGCTCGATTCACAGGACCCGGAAATCCGGCGTTCCTGGTTCGGCACGCTCAGTTTGAAAGACCGGCTGAAAGCCATGCAGGAATACCTACAGAGCAGCAGCAATGACGATGAGGAGTCGCTCGGATATCTGCAACACGCCATGATGGTGCTGCAGGATGAAATGAACCGGCCGATTCGCGGCTGTCGCTTGACTACCAAAATCACCTCCACGCAAACCAACCTGGAGTCGTTGATGATCGACGCCGGCCACCTCCGCGGCTACGGTCTGAAGGTGACGTTGAACGATACCAGTTCGCGTTTGCTGCTGGACACGGGCGCCGGCGGAATTTTGGTGAATAGCAAGATCGCGGAAAAGGCCGGCGTTCAGCAGGTGGTTGAACAAAACGTAAAGGGCATCGGCGATGCCGCCGGGGCTAGCGGATATGTCGGCTACGTAAATTCCATCCAGATTGGCGAGCTGCAATTTCAAAACTGTTACGTTCGCGTGGTGGACAAGAAAAGTTCGATGGGCGAGGACGGTTATATTGGCGCCGACGTCTTCGCAAACTATTTGGTGGATATAGATTTTCCGGACGCCAAATTCAAACTTTCAGAATTGCCGAAGTTGCCCGACGAGGCCGCCGAAGAAACTTCCCTCAATTCCCAACCGACCTCGACGTACCATCCGCGCGACCGCTACGTCGCGCCGGAAATGAAGGACTACAGCAAAATTTTTCGTTTTGGGCACCAACTGCTGGTGCCCACCATGGTGAACGAGCAACCCTACAAGCTCTTTCTCCTGGATACCGGCGCATTCAACGACACCATTACGCCCGACGCAGCGCGGGAAATTACCAAAGTGTACGCCGACGACCGCATGCACGTGAAAGGTTTCAGCGGTCAGATCGACAAGGTGTATGTCGCCGAGGATGTAACGCTGGCCTTCGGTCACCTGAAGCAAAAAGGAAGTCTGGTGTCCTTTGACATGACCAACACCAGCAATTCGATAGGGACAGAAGTATCGGGCACGCTGGGTTTTGGCATGCTTTTTCTGCTGGACATCAAAATCGATTATCGCGACGGGCTGGTGAATTTTAGCTACGATCCCAATCGCATCCATTGAGATTCTGGGGCCCCGGCATAGCCACGGCCGTACGACATTATTACGATGACAAATTGAGTAATAATTGCGATAGAATTCGCGAGAAGCGCTTTGCGTGTGGCGGAGGGTCGCAAGGATGAAGCGAACTGTGAAATTGTTTGCGTTGGCAGTCTTTGCCGCGGAATTCGGATCGGCGCTCGTGCCGGGTTTTGCAAGCCAGCAATCGCCGCAGACTCCGAGTCAATCGGCGCAGACCCCAAATCAGCCGCCGCCCGGGGTGCCGTCACCTACACCTGCGTCTGGGTCACCTGGGAGTTCCGCCCCGCCGACTGCGACGAGCCCGCAGACGGCCCCCCCACAAACGGCTGCGGCTGTCCCGCCGAAACCTTCCGCTCCTCTACTGTCGCCAGCGTTACTCGCAGCGCAGGAACTGTATCGCAGGGGCAAATTCGGTGAAGCCTTGGTGGCCTACAACGCGCTGGTCAGCGCTGGCGGGCTCGATGCCGCAAATGCTTACGCAGGTCTGACACGCGTCTACTTGAGACAAAAAAAACCTGCCGACGCTCTGGCCGCCGCGCAAAAAGCAGTTGCGCTCGACCCCAACCTGGCCGCGGCACACACTTCGCTTGGGGAGGCTTACTATCGCCTTGGGAAGATCGTCGATGCTGAACGTGAGTTCCGCTTTTCGCTGACGAACAAACGACCCGACGCGCGCGCTTATCTCGGGCTGAATCACCTTTATCGCGCCACTTCCAATTACAAATCGGCGAAAGCTGCTCTCGAAATCGCTCACAATTACGATCCTGCCGATCCGGATATCCGCCGGCCGTGGCTCAGTACATTGGCTCTTAAGGAATATATCTCCGCTCTGCAGGAGTATCTCGCGGGAGCCACGGATGACGACGGGGAATCGCGCGAATACCTTCAGCACACGCTTACCGTGCTGCAGGACGAAGCGAATCGCCCGGCGCACGGTTGCCACTTGATCACCAAAATGACGTCCACAGAAACGAAACTTGTCGAAATTCCCAGGCTCGGCATAAGCATTCTAGGTTATGGTTTGCAAGTAAAACTGAACGACGTCTCGGCGAGGCTGCATCTGAGTACGGGAGGTCATGGCATTTACGTGAGCAGCAAGATCGCCGAAAACGCCGGGATTCAACACGTGGTGGATCAACAGATCGGCGGCATCGGCGAAGAAGGCAAGGTGAGTGGATATATTGGTTTCGCGAATTCTATTCAGGTGGGTGATCTACAATTTGAAAACTGCTACGTTACAGTCGTCGATAGTACGGCCTTGTATGGCCAAGATGGTCTGATTGGCGCGGATGTTTTTGAAAGTTATCTGATCGACGTCGATTTTCCGCGCAAGAGATTCGAGCTATCGGAGTTGCCGAAACGACCGGAAGAGTCTCCCGAAGCGGCTTCCTTGGTTTCCGGTCCCACGAGCACCTATCATCCACACGACCGGTACATCGCGCCGGAGATGCAAAATTACACCAGGGCTTATCGCTTTGGCCCAAGGCTGCTGATCCCGACGAGTGTCAACGACCATCCGGAAGAACTATTCGAGCTCAACAGCGGGATGTTCGACAACACTATCTCGCAGAACGCCGCTCGCGAATCGACGAATATCTACTCGAACGGTAGGACGTACATACAGGGGATCAACGGACGCAAGGAGGTAAATTTGACGGAAGTCTCGCTGGCCTTCGCGCATTTTCGCGAGAAGAAAACGATTGTGGCTCTCGACTTGACCAACGTTAGCAATTCCGCTGGGACGGAGATTTCTGGCATGCTGGGATTCGGGATGCTCGTTATGCTGGATGTGAAAATCGATTATCGCGACGGACTCGTCGACTTCACATACGACCCCAATCGCCATCACTGAGCTGCAGCCCTATTGCAGAGCTTTTTTGAGGAAGGCGGTCATGCGCGTCCACGCGTCGGCGGTGGCGGCGGGGCGGTAGCCGTCCTTGTTATTGGGATTTTCGAAGGCGTGGCCGGCGCCGTCGTATTCTTTTACGTCGACGCTTTTTCCCGCAGCTTTCATGGCGGCGTCGAAGGCTTGTACGGATGCGGGTGTAATGCCGCGATCGTCGGCGCCGAAATTTCCCATTACCGGTGCTTTGATTTTTGCGATGTTGGTGGGATCGGTGGGGAGCGGGCCGTAGTTCACGATGCAGGCGGCCAATTTCGGCTCGGATACGGCGAATCGGATGGAATAGCCGCCGCCCATGCACCAGCCTACGACGCCGATTTTGCCGGCGTCCACGTCGGGCCGCGCGGCGAGATAGGCGAACGCAGCTTCCAAATCGCGCGCCGCGCGGTCTTCCGGGACCCCGCGCATCAATTCATGAGCCTCATCGGGGGTGGTGGCGACTTTGCCGCGATACAAATCCACGGCCAAGACCACATAACCTTGAGCGGCGAACTTTTGTGCTTCGTCTTTCACCCAGTCGTTCAGGCCCCAGAATTCATGGATCACGATTAACGCGGGATGTTTGCCACTGCCCGGCAGCGCAAGGTATCCCGAGACGGTTTCACTTCCGCTGGGATACGAAACGGTTTGCGTGCCGGCCTGCGGATTCGCGGCGTGCAACGAGATGGCGGCGGCGAGAAGGCACAGCGCCAACGCCGCCACAACCGGGGCCGTGGAAGTCTTTAGTGCATTCAGTTTTCTCATTTGGCTTTCCTCAGAACCGCAAGGCGGCAACTTCGCAAGCTGGCGCGGAATACAAAACGCCGTGCGAAATCACCGGCTACATGGATTTGGGATTTTTCTGGAGGCTGTCCAGGTCGGCGAGCACGTCGGCGCTATGCTGTTCGGGTTTTACGTCCAAGTAGATTTTGCGGATGACGCCGTCGGGATCGATCAGGAAGGTGTGGCGGGCGGAAAGTTTCATGACCGCCAGGTTCATGACGGAATCGTAGGTTTCGGAAACTTTGTGATCGGTGTCAGCCAGGAGCTTGAAGCTGAGGCCTTCCTTGGTGCAGAACTTTTGATGCGAGTCGGCATCCTGGACGCTAACGCCAACGATTACCGCTCTGCGCTTTTCGTATTCGGCGAGATCGCGCTGGAAGTTATGGGCTTCCAAGGTGCAGCCGCTGGTGAAATCTTTCGGATAAAAATACAGCACCACCCATTTGCCTTTGAAGTCGTGCAGGTTGACGGGTTTGCCTTCTTGCGAATTCAGGGTGAAGTCGGGAGCGGTCATGCCGACCTCGGGAGTTTTGGTGTCGGCGCGCGCGGTGCGCAGAAAGACGGCCACGGCGATTAACGCGGCTATGGCTACTACAATTCCTGTGAGTTTCATTATCGGGTCCTCGATTGCAATCCTACGCCACATGGGACGGTCTGCCAACCTGTGGCAGGGGCGGGAAGCGGGGCGCGTCTGAAGACCCGCCGCTACCACGGCCACGCGAAGTCATTTTTTTTGGCTGAACCAGCCAAAGCCGATGCGCAGCTGGATGGTGTTGATTCCGGGGTTGGGTTTGGACATACCGGCGTTGGAGATGTGTTGGAAGCGAAATTCGGCGCTGATGTTGTGTTTGCTTTGCAGGAAGTGGAGGCCCAGCGCGCCGCCGGTGGTGAAATTGATTGGCGAGGTGGCGGGCGGAGTTTTCATGTTGGTGAACAGCGTGCCGCCGCCGATTTCGAAGTAGGGAGCCACTTTGCGGGGGGTGGAGAGAATCCACTTGAAGGCGAAGGGGTCTACGCCACCACCGCAGGCGGTGCCATTTTTTTGCGTCACGCAGAACAGGGGTAATACGTCGAGCGCATATTCCAGGCGTCCTTTCAGGAAGAAGGGGCCATGCGGGGCGGTCAGAATCAGCCCGAAACGTAAGCCCACGTTGAAGACGCCGTCGTCCATTTGGCTGCCGTTGATTCCGTGGCCGCCGCTGGTGAAAATTTGGTATTCGGCTTCGCCTTCCACCGGACCGGCTTGGGCGCGGGAGCTCGGGACGGCGACAAGTACGGCGAAGAAACTGATCAGGAATGCGAGGAGAGTATTCGGTCGAAGATCGATCACCCGTAGCTCCGTCTTGGTTTGCGCGGTTTGCGTGAGAATTCTGATGCTTTTTCGTGGAGCCACGATACACAGTTTTTTGCCGTGGCGCACGTTTCTTTCGGAATGCTGGAGATGCTCCGGTCTGCGCAGGGAAGTGCCGCGTCTACAGCTTTGGTTTGGTGCGAGGGAGATGCTACTTAAGGTAGCTGCGGACGATTTGAATTACGTCGTCGGCGGCTTCTTCAGAGGACTTGGAGTTATGGGGCATGTGATTGCGGATGTGGTCTTCCATTAATTCGCCCATCAGGCCGTTGATGGCGCCGCGTGCGGCGGCGAGGCGCTGTAAAGCCTCGGCGCAGGGTTCGTCAGCGTCGAGAGCGCGGAGGACGCTTTCGAGCTGGCCGATGACCTTTTTGGTGCGATTGAGAAGGTCGAGTTTGCTTTTAGGAATTTTCGCCATAAAAGATTGACTACCCTACTGGGGTATAGTACAACGGATTTGCGGCGAAAGAAAGAGAGCAGCCGCGGAACGTAGACACTGTAGAGCAACTGGCGCGTTGGCGGCAAGGCGGCGGTGGGTTGAGGGGTGTTCGTCGCGACGCGTCGCTGTGAGGCGATGGCGCGGTGGCCGGTGTTCATCGCTGATTCACACTCGGTCTCTAGGCTGAAATGTCTTGCCGGGCGGCGGAGTCGATCTTAGGCATAGATCTTGCCGGATGGGGCGCAGCCCCGCGGCGATAACCGTAGAGTTGGAAAGGCGTTTGAAGCGGTGACGAGAGTTAACATATTCCGGCTGATTTTGTTTTTTGGCTTGGCGGCGCTGGGCGTTTGCGGCGCGCCGAGTCTGCGGGCGCAGCGCGCGAGTGCGCCGGCGCCAATCGCAACGCCGCCGGAACCGGATGCTACGGAGGACGATGACGATGTCCCGGTGATGTTTGGGCGTCCGGAAACGGATCGCTTCTGGCTCTCGGGGCAGGTGAATATTATTTCGCAGTGGCATCCGGCGTTTTATTCGCCGTATCAGGGGCCGCACAGTCTTTCGCCGCAAGCGCAGGATGCCACGTCCCGCGTCTTGACGCTGTACACGGGATTGCGGCTGACGAGCACCACGGAATTGCTTTGCGATGTGCAGGAAACCGGCGGCCACGGGATTGGCGAAGCGTTTGGTCTCGCGGGCGCGACGAACCTGGATGTGGTGCGGAATCCGGCGCTGAGCAAATTGCCCTATATCGCGCGGCTGATGTGGCACCAGATCATTCCGCTGGGCGGCGGGAAACAGCCGCAGCAGCGGAATCAGTACGCGTTATTCAGCACGCTGCCGGCTCGGCGGCTGGAACTGCGCTTCGGGAAAATGAGCCTGGTGGATTTTTTTGACAGCAATACGTATGGGACGGATACGAATCTGCAGTTTATGAATTGGACGGTGGACAACAACGGGGCGTACGACTATGCGGCGGATACGCGCGGGTATACGTTTGCGGCGCTGCTCGAATACCACGACAAGTTTGGCGTGATTCGTTTTGCCGAGGCGCTGATGCCCAAGGTGGCGAACGGCATTCACCTGGACGCGGATTTGAGCCGGGCGCGGGCGGAGAATCTCGAATTGGAGTTGCACGGTCAGGTACCGCGACTGAAGCCCGCGGTGCTGCGCTTGTTGACGTTCGTCAACCACGCGAACATGGGCGACTATCAGGCGGCCATCAATAATTTCCTGGCAGGGCAGGGGACGGCGCCGGATATCACGGCGCATCCCTTGCAGACAACCGTGAAGTACGGTTTTGGAATCAACTTTGAGCAGCCGGTGAACGGCTGGATCGGCGTGTTCGGGCGGTGGGGCTGGAACGAGGGGCAGCACGAATCGTACGCCTACACCGAGGTGGACCAGACGGATCAGATTGGCGTGGGCGGGAACGGAAAGCGCTGGGGGCGGAAATATGATCGTATGGGGCTGGTGTTTGTCTCCAATGGGATTTCGCGGGTGCATGCGGAGTATCTGGCGCTCGGCGGGGTGGGATTTTTGTTAGGCGATGGAAGGCTGAATTACGGGCGGGAAAATATTCTGGAAGGATTTTATACGTTGCATCTCTGGCGGGGATTTTATCCGGCGTTTGGGGTGCAGCATATTAATAATCCGGGGTATAACCGGGACCGCGGGCCGGTGGTAGTGCCGACGTTGCGGGCGCATGTGGAGTTTTGAGGGGCTTGCGGATTGGAAATGTTAACGGAGAGGCGGGGCTTGCTGCGAGACGATAGCAGGCGGAGAATGGGCGAGTGGTATGCTTTTCTTGCGGGTACGCGTCAGAGAATCAGCGTAGCGCTTTTAGATAATAATCGGTGCGGGTTCGCATAGAATGCAGCCGCGATAAAGCGTGAGCGTCATGCGGGGACGCAGCCCCGCCCACGGGAATGCCAGGTTGATGAAGGCGAAGAGCAAACGATTTAGCCGCGTGGATTTGACGCCCGAAAAAGGTGCGGCGCAGCCCCGCCCGTGCGGAACGCTTCTGCAATGGGCCCTTGGCGTGCTCGTGATTTTGTGCCTGGTGTCCGCGGCGTGGTATCCAGCCGAAGCGGCGCGGCGGCGGGATGCGGAGACGCGGGCCGCGGTTGGGTCGCCGGGTGAAATTTTTGCGATTGCGGATTTTGATGGCGATTCGCTGCCGGATTTCGCCACGGTGCAGCCGGGGCCGGCGACGGCTTTGCGGACCAGCTACTGGATACATTTTGCGTTCAGCCAAGGCGGCCAGCGTTCGTTCGTGGTCTCGGGTCCCACGGGCGGATTGCAGATTGCTTCCCGGGACGTTAACGGCGACAACTTTATCGATCTGATCATTTCCACGCGGCTGGCGAATGAACCGGTGGCGGTGCTGCTAAACGATGGGCGAGGAAATTTTCGTTTGGTGGATGCGGAGAGGTTTTCCCAGGCGATTTGGGAAGCGCGGGAGGAGTGGCGCTCCGCGACGCTGCGCTGCGGCGGGACGGAAGGCGCGCTGCCCAGCGCGGGTTGGGCGGGCGGAATTTGCCTGGGCGAGAGACGTGCGGATTTGCAGCCGGTCAGCGCTGGAGTTTCCATCCCTTCGGAGAAACCGGATTATTTTGTGTTACCCCACGAAGACCGGGGACGCGCGCCGCCGACGGCGTAGTCCGCGACCAGAGGAAAATATTCCATCTCAACAAGGCCATTTGGCAAGTTGATTTCCTACGTGGAGGCATGCGGGTTCGAGGTGTAGGCGCATGTGAGCGGTATTGTGGTTATTGTCGCGGGGACGTGAAATGTTGAAGGCAAGCAAAGCAGAGAAGCGGGTGCTTGGCGTGGACGCCCGGGCGAGATGGCGCGCCGCATGCTGCGCCCCTATACAGGTGTTCGCATCGGGCGCGCTGGCGGCGGCAGCGCTTGGGTTGTTGTTGACGGTTCCAGCGGTTGGCCAGCAGGCGGCTTCGCCGGCGCCGCAGGAGCCTGCTGCGCAAGCGGCACAGGCGGCACAACAAACTCCGGGCGCGGCGGGGGCGCTGAGTTGGGAAGAGGTCCGGGCGAAATTTGAAGCGGCGAATCCATCGCTGCTGGCCGGAGCGATCGGGATTGAAGAATCCAAAGCCCAGGAGGTGACGGCGTACTTGCGGCCGAATCCGAGTTTCACGGCGCTGCTGGACCAGATCGATCCGTTTACCACCAATCCTTCGCACCCGCTGGCGATGGCGCTGCCTTCGGGGACGATTACCTATTTGCACGAGCGCGAGCACAAGCGGGAATTGCGGCGCGACAGCGCGAAGGAAGCTACGGGGATTGCCGTGTCGCAGCAGTCCGACCTCGAGAGAAATTTGCTGTTCACGCTGCGGACCGCGTTTGTGCAGACGCTGCAGCAAAAAGCGGTGCTGGACGTGGCGCGGGAAAACCTGACGTATTACGACCATGTGCTGGGTGTGGATCGCGAAAAATACAAGGCCGGCGGAATCGCGCAAGTGGATTTGGACCGCCTGGAATTGCAGCGCGTGCAATTTGAGTCGGATTTGCAGGTGGCGCTGGTGAATTTGCGGACGGCGAAAATTCAACTGCTGACGCTCCTGGATGACCGGACGCCGGTGGAACAGTTTGACGTGATCGGGCTGTTCGATTTCAACAATCAGCTTGCGGGACTGGATGAATTTCGGCAGATCGCTTTGGACAACCGGCCGGATTTGCGTGCGGCGATGGCGGCGGTGGACAAGGCCAAGACGGATCACCAACTGGCGGTGGCGAACGGCTCCACGGACCCGACATTCGGTTTTGATGGCGGCAAGAATCCGCCGATCGAGCATTACATCGGGTTCAGCGTACAGATTCCGCTGCGGATTTTCGACCGCAATCAGGGCGAGAAGCTGCGCACCAAGCTGGATATCGACAAGAACGCCCAGCTTTTGGAGTTGCAACGGGCGCAGGTCTTCAGCGATGTGGATTCCGCGTACGCCATGGTGGAGAGCAACGTGGCGCTGCTGCAGCCTTACAAGGAGCGCTACTTGAAAATCGCGGACCGCGTGCGCGACACGATTTCATTTTCCTACCAGCATGGCGCGGCATCGCTGCTGGATTTTCTGGACGCGCAGAAGGAATATCGCGATACGCAACTGAATTATTTGAACCTGGTGGGTTCTTATCTGACGGCCGCAAGCCAGTTGAATCAGGCGGTGGGACGCGAGGTTTTGCAATGAGATTTACGATTGGGCGCCGGAAAGTTCCGCGGCGAAAAAGCTGGAGACTGGCGGGCGCGTGCGCAACATTTTTGCTGCTGGCGGGATGCGGCGACGAGAAGAAGGTGGACCCGGCCGCGGAAGCGCCGCCGTCCGCCAAGGTAGAAACCGCGGCGGATGCCAACGTGGTTACGGTGGACAATCCGGAGCAATTTCCGCTGATGGCGGCGGTGGCGCGGCAGGCGACGTCGCAACTCGTGGTAACCGGAGTGGTGGCGCCGGATATTTCGCGTACGGTACCGGTAATTTCGATCGCCACGGGGCGCGTCGTCGATATTAAAGCGCGGCTGGGCGATACGGTGAAAAAGGGCCAACTGCTGATGCGCGTGCAGAGCGCGGATATTGCTTCGGCGTTTTCGGATTACCGCAAAGCCGTCGCGGATGAACTGCTGGCCAACACCCAGCTGGACCGCGCGAAATTGCTGTACGACAAGGGCGCGATTTCGCAGAACGATTTGCAGACGGCGGAGAATGCGGAGAATAAAGCGAAGGTGGATGTGGAGACTTCGCGGGAACATTTGCGCGTGCTGGGCGCGGGAATCGAACATCCTTCCGGCGTGGTGGATATTTACGCGCCGATTTCCGGGGTGATTACCGATCAGCAGGTGACCAACGCGGCGGGGATTCAGGGACTGTCGGCGACGGCCAATCCCTTTACGATTTCGGATTTATCCTCGGTGTGGATTTTGTGCGATGTGTATGAAAACGATTTGGCCAACGTGCATCTGGGCGAGACGGCGGACATCCGGCTTAGCGCGTATCCCGACAAGGTGTTTACCGGAAAAATCAGCAACATTGGCGCGGTGCTGGACCCCAACATTCGCACCGCCAAGGTGCGCATTGAAGTGAAAAATTCCGGCCTGATGAAGGTGGGGATGTTCGTCTCGGCGACGTTCCACGGACAGAAGGAAGAGACGCACGCGGTGGTGCCCGCGTCGGCCATTTTGCATTTGCACGATCGCGACTGGGTTTATGTGGCGGCCGGCGACAAAAGGTTCAAGCGTCTGGAAGTGACTTCCGGCGTAACGCTGCCGAACAACATGCAGGAAGTTTTGTCCGGCGTGCAGCCGGGGCAGCGCGTGGTGACCAATGCGCTGGTGCTGCAGAATACGGTCGAGCAATGACCAGGTTTGCGGCGGGACTCAGCACGGGATTTTGCAAGGGTGACTGCGCGGGCGGATTTCTGTCGAGGCTCACCCGATGATTCGTGGTTTTGTCGATTACACGCTGAACAATCGCTTCATCGTGTTTACGCTGGCCATTCTGCTGTTGCTGTGGGGCGCAATTTCGTTTCGACAATTGCCCATCGAAGCCTATCCGGACGTCGCGAATAATTACGTGCAGTTGATTACGCAATGGCCGGGGCGCGCGGCGGAAGAGGTCGAGCAGCAAATCACCATTCCAGTGGAAGCGGAGATGAACGGGGTACCGCACCTGGCGCACATGCGGTCGGCGTCGCTGTTTGGAATTTCCAGCGTGATGCTGATTTTTGACGATGCCTCGGACAACGATGCGAACCGCGTGAAAGTGGTGGAACGTCTCACGCAACTAACGCTGCCGAATAATCTGCAGCCGCAGATCGGAACGGATTACAGCCCGGTGGGGCAGATTTATTGGTACACACTAAAGAGCACGAATCCTTCCTATGACGTGATGGCGCTGAAGTCGCTGGAAGACTGGACGCTCGAGAAGCAATTCAAATCCGTGCCCAACGTGGTGGACGTGTCGAGTTTTGGCGGGATCACGCGTGAATATCAGGTCCAGGTGGATCCCGCGAAATTAATCTCTTACGGACTAAATATCGGGCAGGTGGAAAGCGCGCTGGCGAATAACAACGTGAATGCCGGCGGGAGTTTTGTGGAGTCCGGGCTGCAACAGATTAACGTGCGCGCGGTGGGACTGTTCACCAGCGTGCAGGATATTGGCGCGACGCTGGTGAAGGTGCAGAACGGCACTCCGGTGCGCGTTTCGGACATCGCGACGGTGAAGCAGGGAGCGAAGATCCGGCTGGGACAGATTGGCAAGTCGTACCGGCACGAAGACGGAAAAATCGTGGACGATCCGGATGTCGTCGAAGGCATCGTGCTGTTGCGCAAGGGCGCGAACGCCGATGAGACGCTGGTGGCCATTCACGACAAAGTGAAAGAGCTGAACGAGCATATTCTGCCGCCGGGCGTAACGGTTGTGCCGTTCCTGGATCGCAGCGACCTGCTGCACTACACCACGCACACGGTGCTGCACAACCTGGCGGAAGGCATTCTGCTGGTCTCCCTGATACTGTTTTTATTCCTGGGGAACATTCGCGGGGCGCTGATTGTGGCGCTAACCATCCCGTTTTCGCTGCTCTTTGCCTCCATCTGCCTGGACCTGAATAAAATCCCCGCGAACCTGCTGTCCCTGGGCGCGCTGGACTTCGGCATGGTGGTGGACGGCAGCGTGGTAATTATTGAAAACATCATGCGGCACTTCAGCATGAATGCGAAGTCCATCAAGACGCCGATGGAGCGCATTCGCGACGCGGTGTTTGAAGTGTTGCGGCCGGTATTTTTTGCGCGCGCGATTATCATCACCGCGTATCTGCCGATCTTCACTTTGCAGAGCGTGGAAGGGCGATTGTTCAAACCCATGGCGTGGACGGTTTCGTTCGCGCTGCTGGGCGCGCTGGTGTTTTCCATCGGCATCGCTCCGGCGCTGGCGGTGTGGCAGTTCGGCAAGGGGGTGAAAGAGTGGCGCAATCCGGTGATGGAGTTTTTGCGCGAGAGATACAGCGTGCTGGTGCGCCTGGCGATCCGGCGGCGCGGAATTACGGTAGGAATCGGCGGCCTGGTGCTGGCGGGGGCGATATTTTTGATGGCCAGCGGCGTGATTGGCTCGGAGTTTTTGCCGCACCTCGATGAGGGCGCGATTTGGGCGCGCGGAACGCTGGCGCCGAGCACCGGCCCGACCGAAGGCACGCGGGTGATGAATCAGGCGCGCGTGATTCTGGCGTCGTTCCCGGAAGTCACCAAGGTGGTCTCGCAGGTGGGGCGTCCGGACGACGGGACGGACACCACGGGATTTTTCAATACCGAATATTTTGTGGATTTGAAACAGAAAAAGAATTGGCGGCCGGTATTTCACGAGGACAAGGACGAACTGGTGGCGGCCATGGATCGCGAGTTGTCGAAAATTCCCGGCGTGCTGTGGAATTTTTCGCAGCCCATTTCCGACAACATGGAAGAGGCGGTGAGCGGCGTCAAGGGCGAGCTGGCGGTGAAATTGTACGGCGATGACTTGAAATTGCTGGAAGGCAAAGGAGACGAGATTGTTGGTGTATTGCGGAAAATTCCGGGCATCGAGGATTTGGGATTGTTCCGTGTGCTGGGGCAGCCCAATTTGAATATTGTGATGGACCGCGCAGCCGCGGCGCGGCATGGAATTAATATGGCGGATTTGCAGGATGCCGTGGAGACCGCGGTGGGCGGGAAAGCGGTGACGCAGGTGTTGCAGGGCGAGCAGCGCTACGATTTGGTGGTGCGCTACCTCGCGCCGTACCGCGACACGCAGGAAGCGATTGAAAATATCCGGCTGGTGACGCCGACGGGAGAGCGCGTAGCGCTGGCGCAACTGGCGAAGATCGAAGTGAGCGACGGAGCTTCGGAGATTTATCGCGAGGCGAATTCGCGCTACGTGGCCATTAAATATAGCGTGCGCGGACGAGATTTAGGCGGAGCGGTGGAAGAGGCCATGCGCGCGGTGGAGAAAGACGTGAAGCTGCCGGTGGGTTACCACCTGAATTGGGCCGGGGAGTATGAAAGCCAGAAGCGTTCGCAGCGGCGGCTGCTGATCGTGCTGCCGATTACGATTCTGGTGATTTACGTGATTTTGTACTCGATGTTTGGCTCGGCGAAATGGTCGATGTTGATTTTAGCGAACGTGGCCATGGCGCCGATCGGCGGATTGCTGGCGCTACTGGCTACCGGGACGCATTTCAGCGTGTCTTCGGGCGTAGGATTCTTGGCGCTGTTCGGCGTATCGGTGGAAACCGGCGTGATCATGGTGGAGTACATCAACCAGTTGCGCGTGCGCGGGCACTCCATTGAAGACGCGGCCGTGGAAGGGGCGGTGTTGCGGCTGCGGCCAATCATGATGACCATGCTGGTGGCCATGCTGGGGCTGCTGCCGGCGGCATTGTCTCGCGGGATTGGATCGGATTCGCAGCGGCCGTTTGCGATTGTGATTGTGGGCGGCTTGGCGGGCGCGCTGTTCTTGAGCATTTTTCTGTTACCTGCGCTGTATGTTTGGTTCGCGCGCGATGGAGACAAACTGCCGGAGCCGGAAGGCGAGTTTGCGGAAGATTCGTGAGCATGGGTACGAAGAGGGAAGATAGGATCTGAAGCTTCGCCACTGCAACCGCCGCCGTGCGCGGCTGGTTGCGAACAAAGGTTGCTAACAAAGCGTAAGAATGTTGCGTCTGAATCAAGTACAGTACTGTGCGGTGAGGGTTCCGGCGGGGCCATTCATCCTTCCAATTGTTCAGGAGAAATTATGAGCGGGAATTGCGAGCGTAGCACGACGATCTCCGGAGCGCGGCTGGGCGTTCGGAGACGGAATTGTTTTGCGCGGGCATGCGCTGCGCTGGTTCTGGTGGGTGTGCCGGCGCTTGCGCCCCTGGCGGTCCGCGCGCAGACCGTGGATGAGGTGATCGCCAAAAATATTCAGGCGCACGGCGGGCTGGAAAAAATCAAGGCGATGAATACGCTGCGCAATGCGGGGAAGATTAGCTTTGGGGCGATTCGCGCTACGGTGCTGCAGGAAAATAAGCGGCCGGACAAAGTGCGCGAAGAGGTCGGAATTCAAGGATTGGCGCAGGTGCAGGCGTACGACGGAAAAGTTGCGTGGCAGGTGTCGCCGTTTGAGGGGCGGAAAGATCCGCAGTTGATGACCGCGGAAGATGCCAAGAGTCTGATTGTGGACGCGGATATCGAAGGTCCGCTGGTGGATTACAAAGCGAAGGGGCACAAGGCGGAATTGATGGGGCACGATTCGGTGGAGGGCACGGATTGCTACAAGGTTAAACTGTCGATGAAGAATGGCGACGTGCGCTACTACTATCTGGATACAGATTCGTTCCTGGAATTGAAGCTGGAAGTGCAGAGCACGGTGCGCGGAACGCTGCAGGAAAACGAATCGTATTTTGGCGATTACGAGCAAGTGGACGGAATTTATTTTCCGTTTGCCATCGAGCAAGCGCAAAAAGGAAGTTCGCAGCGGCAGAAATTGAGCGTGGACAAGATCGAGATCAATGTGCCGATTGACGATGCGCGATTCACCATGCCGGTGCTGAAGCCGGAGGCGAAGGCGCCGGCGGCGAACAAGTAACGTAGCCGCTAACCGTGCCCCCAGGTTCAAGCAGGAAAGAGGCGGCGCAATCCGTCTGTCTGGGCAAGCTGGTGCGCAGCATGGCGCGCGCCTACAAAGGATTTTCCGTACCAAGAGGGAACTGAAATCATGAGCAAGTTTTTTCGCACATCCTTTTTTCGCACATCCGCAATGGTGGCCATCCTTCTCGCGGGAGGATTTGCGCCGGGCGTTTTGGCGCAAGATGCCAAGTTTGATTCCGACACGATTTCCGGGCTGGGGGCGCGCAACATTGGCTCGGCGACGATGAGCGGGCGGATTTCGGCGCTCACGGCGGTGAAGGAGGACGGGCGGCTGACCGTTTATATTGGCGCGGCGAGCGGCGGGGTGTGGAAGTCGACGAACGGCGGAACGACGTACAAGCCGGTATTCGACAAGACGACGGCGCAATCGATTGGCGCGATTGCCATCGATCCGCAAAACTCGAAAACGATTTGGGTGGGCACCGGGGAATCGTGGGCGCGCAACAGCGTTTCCATCGGCGACGGCATTTACAAATCGGTGGATGGCGGTGACAACTGGACGAACATGGGGCTGCCGAATTCCGAGCGCATCTCCAAGATTATCGTGGATTTCAAGGACAGCAACACCGTGTACGCCTGCGTGCCGGGAAAACTTTGGAGCGACAGCGAGGATCGCGGATTGTACAAAACCACCGATGGCGGGAAAGGCTGGAATAAGATTTTACAGGGCGCGAATCTTTCGACGGGTTGCGCGATGCTGTCGATGAGTTCGCAGGATCCTAAAGTATTGTTCGCGGGGATGTGGGACTTTCGGCGCAAAGGCTGGACGTTCCGTTCGGGCGGGGAAAATCCGACGGCGCCAAGCGGCAGCGGGCTGTTTATTTCCAGCGATGGCGGAGTGACGTGGAAAGATTTGGACGAGAAGTCCGCGGCGGGACTGCCGGCCAAGCCCTGGGGACGCATAGCGGTGACGGTGGCGCCGTCGAAGCCGAGCGTGGTGTACGCGATGATCGAATCGACGCGCAGCGCGCTGTTTCGCTCCGACGACGGTGGCAAGACGTGGAAGGAGGGCGACCGCAGCCAGTTGATGGTGTGGCGGCCATTTTATTTCGCGAATTTGATTGTCGATCCGAAAAATGAAGATCGGCTGTTCAAGCCGGATTTGGGGCTCATCTTGAGCGATGACGGGGGAAAAAGTTTTAGCGGCGCGGGAGGAGCGCACGGCGATTTTCATGATTTGTGGATCAATCCGGACAACACCGATCACATTATCGCCGGCGATGACGGCGGAGTGTGGTATTCGACCGACGGGGGAAATACCTTTTTGAAGGGGAACAATCTTCCGATTTCGCAGTTCTATCACGTGAGCACGGACATGGCGGATCCCTACCATGTGTTCGGCGGATTGCAGGATAACAGCGCCTGGATTGGCGATTCGGCGTATCCCGGGGGCATCAGCAACAGCCGCTGGCAGAATTTGTGGGGAGGCGACGGATTTTGGGCCTTTGCGGATCCCGCGGACGCGGACTATGCCTATGTGGAAGCGCAGGGCGGCGCCGTCGGACGCGTGAATCTCAAGACGCTGGAATCGCGCAACATCGATCCGCAGCCGAACTACGGCGAAGGAAAGCTGCGTTTCAACTGGAATACGCCGATCCACCTGAGCCCGAATGAAAAAGGGACGATTTATATCGGCGCGCAATTCTTGTTTCGTTCGCGGGATCACGGGCAAACGTGGGACCGCATTTCTCCGGACCTGACGACCAACGATCCGGAGAAGCAGAAGCAGGAAGAGTCCGGCGGCGTTACCGTCGATAATTCTTATGCGGAAATGCACACGACGATTTACTCGATCAGCGAATCGCCGAAAGATGGCCAGACCATCTGGGTGGGAACGGATGATGGCAATTTGCAATTGACGCGCGACGGCGGCAAGACCTGGACGAATGTTGTGAGCAATGTGCCGAATTTGCCGAAAGCCTCCTGGGTTTCCTGGGTGGAAGCCAGCCGCTACGATGCGGCTACCGCTTATGCGGTGTTCGACCGGCACACATTTGGAGATATGGCGCCGTATGCGTTCAGAACCACGGATTACGGCAAGACGTGGACGCCAGTGGTTGCGGCGGCGAGCGGGGTGCGCGGATTTGCGCACGTCATCAAGGAAGACACCGTGGTTAAGGATTTGCTGTTCCTTGGCACGGAGTTCGGACTGTGGGTTTCGCTGGATGGCGGAAAGCATTGGGCGCAGTATAAGGGACATGAATTTCCGGACGTGCCGGTGCGGGACATTGTGGTGCAGGAACGCGAGTCCGACGTGGTGATCGCCACGCACGGGCGGGGCATCTGGATCATCGACGACATCACGCCACTGCGGAAGTTGACGCCCGAAGTGATGGCGCAGGACGCGGTGTTCGTGATGGGCAAGCCCGCGCAGCAGCGCTTCAACGCCAATGGCGGCTGGGCGGAAGGGAATGGGACGTTTTTCGGCTCGAATCCGCCGGACGCCGCGTTGATTACCTATTATCAGAAGAAGCGACACATCTACGGAAAGATGAAACTGGAAATTTTCGATCCGCAAGGGAAGCTGGTGGATACGCTGGCGCCGAACAGCCGGCGCGGGATCAGCCGCGTGGAGTGGCCGATGCGGCTAAAGGCTCCGCACGTGCCGCCCGCGGCGACGGCGGCGTTTGAAGCGGCGCAGGGGCCACGGGTGCTGCCGGGAACGTACACGGTGAAGCTGACGCGCGGCAAAGAAGTTTATATCACACAGATGGTGATCACGCTGGATGCGCGGGCGAAATTTACGGAAGCGGATCGCGCACAGGATTTTGCGGCGGCGATGCGCGTCTACAATCTGCTGGGCGATATGAGTTTCGACGTGGACAACATCAACGCCGTGCGTGATGCGCTGTTGCAGCGCGCCGCGCAAGCGGGCAAGGACGCGGCGCTGGCCAAGCGTCTCACGGAGCTGGCGGACAAGCTTGAGGAAATGCGCAAGAAAATCGTGGCCACCACGGAAGGCGGCGCGGTCACCGGAGAAGAGAGAATTCGCGAAAAGACCACGGCGCTTTACGGCGAGCTGGTGGGCTACGAAGGCCGGCCGGGGGATTATCAGGTGGCGCGTATCGATTCGCTGACGAAAGAGTTGAAGGATGCGGCGGATGTTTTCGATGCGTTCATGGCCAAGGAATTGCCGGGCGTGAACAAATCGCTCAAGCAAAAGAAGCTAGAAGAGATTCATCTTTTGACGCGGAGCCAGTGGGATGCGGCGACGGCTGATTCCGGCGTTCCGGGCGGGGCGGGTTCGCATATGTTTTGGGATCGGGATTGAGTTTGCGCGGCGGCTTTTCAGGAGCTAAAAGCCCGATTCGGTAGGGCTCCGTTTACGGCTCGACTTCGGTCGGGCCCTCCCCAACCCAGTAGGCGGATAGGCTTGCCGAGATGGGCCGCAGCATGGCTGCGCCCCTGCAAAGTCTATCGGCGCCGAAGTACGGTTAGGCGTCCGAGGGTCGTTCGAGGTTTCCGTCGCAGGAGTCGCTTTCTCCAGCGACGAACGACGGACTCTCCCAGTGTTCCACCCAGTGCTTCACGCTCTCCAATCCCATCAATGTTCCGGTCCATCCGCAGTGGCAATGGGGATCGAAGAGATGGGCATCGGCGAGTTCGAGGCTGCTTTGCGTACTAGCGCAAGCGGCGGCCAGAGGACGGGCGCATGCCGGGCAGCGGAATAGGAATACGTGGGCAAATTCGACGTTTCCAGCCATTTGGGGACCTCCGGTACTTAGAATAGTCAAGAAGTCTACCACGGGTGATGCAGATTTCCAGTTACTGGCGGACGTGGGCCGGCACGGTCACTTGGGAGTGGTTTCGAGGCCTACCAGACGGATCAGCTGGGCCTGGAGTTTTGCGAGTTCGCGCTGACGCTCGTGTTCTTCCGCGGTGCGGTCGTTGAGCGCTTGTTTGAGCGCGACGAGATTGCGGCGAAGTTCCATTTGCGCGAGGACGAGGCGGCTGAGGGCTTTCAAGGCTTCTTTTTCGGTGGGAGAAAGATCGCGCGGGATTTGGTCGATGACGCAGAGAGTGCCCAAGGCGTAGCCGTCCTCGTTGATGAGCGGAACGCCAGCGTAGAAGCGGATGTGGGGTTCGCCGCCGACGAGGGGATTGTCGCGGAAGCGCTCATCCTGCAGGGCGTCCGGGACGACGAAGACGTCGTCCTGAAGAATAGCGTGGGAGCAGAAGGCGATGTCGCGCGAGGTTTCTTCGGCGGAGAGGCCAATGCGGGATTTGAACCATTGGCGATGTTCGTCGACGAGGGTGATCATGGCGATGGGAGTCTTGCAGATGAAGGAGGCGAGATGGTTGAGGTCGTCGAAAGAGGGTTCGGGATCGGTGTCGAGAATGGCGTAGGAGGCGAGCGCGGCGCGACGGGCAGCCTCGTTTTTGGGAATGGGTGCGGACATGATGGCGGCTCCTTGGCAGTAAGATAACATGAGTTCCGGGTTGGTTTGCTGGTTAGCAGGGAAGCGTGGTGGCTCCAGGACGGTGCAAAAAATGTGCGGTCCCGTCGGGGTTCCCGCCACGCCAGACTTGGAGGGGTCGCGTCGTGGCGGCCAACGCAAGCGTACCGCGCGGGCGACGGCAGCTGAGAGCGAATGCATTTACCCCCCGTGATTTTGCAAAGATGCTGATTCTTAGGTAGTTGAAGCGGGATTATATACTTCACTCCACAAGTGGGGTACAATGACCCCGCGCGAAGGAGTTCCTTGTGGACCTTCCCGCTACGAATGGGATGGTTATGGAAATGAAAGATCGGCTTTCTTTTGTCGTCCAACTGGTTGTACTTGGGCTTCTTTTCAAACAAAACAAAATTTTGGCGACGGCACAGCAGGGCAATGTGGATAAGTACAATCCTACCCCGGCTTTTTTTAGTTGGTCTAGTTGGCTGAGGAAATATTGGCCAATGCTGGTCATGGCAGTATTAATGCTGTCCAGTTGGATTCCATACTTGCTTGACGGTCGCAGGCGAAGTCATCAGGCGGCGGTTCTGGCGACGGTCATTGAGGAAAAACGGCAATTTAGTATGACTATAAATTCCTTGAATGGCGAAATTGTCGAGAGAGGTCGCCTACTGAAAGAATCGGTGGACAGAGAAAGTAAGTTAAGGATCGGGCTGGGGCGCTCTGCGCCAGAGAAGAAAGCATTAATTCCGAACGTGTCTCAAGGAGCAGGGAGCGCCTTTTCACTGAACCAATCGGGAGGCATAACAGCGGGAACCTTAAATGTGGATACTCGCAAACATCTAAAAATTAGCGACGTTCAGCAAACTGAGGTTACAAACGCTCTTAGAAATTTCAGCGGTAGAAAGGCCAGCATATTCTTTAGCAATCAGACTCCAGAAACTTATGCATTCGGTGAAAAATTAAAAATGGCGATGGAAGCGGCAGGGATTATGGTCGAAACAAGTGAAGGGACGACTTATATGCACGGAACCTTACCGCCCGGGGTTTCGCTGTATATTGGCGATGACAACGCAGATATCGCTAAAGCTCTAGCAGGCTGCTGAAAAATCGTGCTGAGCCAGCAATTTCTAGGTTGGTTTGAGTCATTCGGGAGTTTTAGAGTGTCTGAGGCGTGATTTTTCGTGTTACCAAGCGCCCAAAAGAAGCGTT
>Ga0182018_10000683_pt1 | contig 42492 bp, 31 predicted proteins | sample 812P2MmetaG_FD_120490 | JGI IMG/M metagenome (GOLD analysis project Ga0182018, IMG submission 120490) | Permafrost microbial communities from Stordalen Mire, Sweden - 812P2M metaG | ecosystem: Environmental > Terrestrial > Soil > Wetlands > Permafrost | place: Sweden: Stordalen | collected... | reverse complement strand
TTTGGATTGCTGGTAACAACCACATCCATGCGGATAGGCTTCACTCACGTGAAGTAACCCGCGTGAACGGGGACAAGCACACTTATCTTCTTAGCTGCTCGTCGCGCAGCTATAATGTCTGATCCCGGGGCGCCATTTTCTTGTTGCCCGGCAATCCGAGTCCGGCGATATAGGAAATCGTGACCCCGGCGGAGAAATACGCCAACGAAGTCTTCACCCCCTCGCAGCTAGGCGCGGTGGTCGCGAAGCTGGAACCCCGGCCCTATGCGGCCGCGGCCGGCGCAATCGTTGCGGGAGTGCTGGGCCTTGCGGTCGGCACGCCCTGGGGAGCGCTCGCCGGCGCCATCGCGGGCGGACTTTTCGGGTATTGGGCCGCGGGAAACAAGGTGGCTCCTCCCCACGAGGACGCGTCAAAGAAGCTCGAGTCCCTGCTGGAGGAGCGGCTCGACGCCGGTTTGCCCGGATTTTCGGCCGCCGAGCTGCTCCGCCTGCGCACGCGGGTCATGGCCGGCTGAGGAGGAAGGCACGCCCGCACCCGGAGCGAGGGGGCCCCGCAAATCTCCCCGCCATTCACGCAGGACGCCCATGGGTTCAATCGCGATAGTATTCCTCGGGGCATGGCTGCTTTCGACGGTGATCGTCCTGATACCCCAAGCCCGGGAGGCGATTCGCGCCTGGGACCTTCTTCAGCTCATCCCGGAGTGGCGGTTCTTCGCTCCCCGGCCTGGCCGGAACGATTATTTTCTGCTCTATCGCTGCCATGATGCGGATAGGAAGCCGACGCCGTGGAAGGAGGTCAGTCTCTCCCGCGATCGCGGATTCCACAATGTGATCTGGAATCCGTGCCGGCGCGAGCGCAAGGCCTGGCTCGATATGGTGAGCGAGTTGCTCGACGTCTATAAGGGTCAACCCAACGCGGGCGCCCAGGCCAGCGTCCCCTACATTGCGATCCTGCGCGCCGTGTCCCGCGAGGCGAAGGCATCCCATCCCGGCCATTCGGTCCAGTTCCTTATCGTGAGCAGGGATGGCCTGGCGGGCGCCATCGAGATGGCGCCCGTCCTGATGAGCTCCGTTCATTCGCTGTGACCGGCGTGCCTTCCGCCGGCACATGCCTGCTCTGGAGCGCGAGGCTGGTGTCGGTCGGCCTGGTCATATCCTGCCTTGAGTACATCGCCGAGCGCGGGGTCCTGTCCAACGCCGGCCTGATCGACTGGGAACTCGGAAGGACGCGCACGCGCCTGGGGGTCACGGGGCCCGGTGCCCGGATCTTCAACGCGCTTTTCAGCTACCCGAACGTCCTGGCGCTGGTCGCCTGCCGGCTGGTGCTCGCCGTCATCATGCTGGTTGCCGGGCCGGCCGGATGGATCGTGACCGTCCCCGCGTTCGCGCTGGCCGTCGCCTTCTGCATTCGCTCGCCCTATGGCAAGGACGGCGCGGACCACATGTCCAACATCGTGCTCGGCGCCCTCGCGGTCGCCGCCCTCGTCCCGCAGCCCGGGGTCCGTTTGGCCGCGGTCGCCTTCATCGCCCTCCAATGCGCGTTGTCGTACACGATTGCCGGGATCGCGAAGCTTCCGGAACGCCAATGGAGAACCGGTGACCACCTATGCGGCATCCTTGGGACGGAATGCTACGGCCTGCGGCCGTTTGCCCAGCGCCTCAACCGGAAGCCGGCCCTGGCTCGCGCGCTCTCGGTGGGGATCCTGTTCTGGGAATCGACGTTCATCCTCGGAATGCTGGCCCCGCGTCCCGTGGCGCTCGCGTACCTGGGCTTGGGGATCGCCTTTCACCTGACCATCGCCGTTTTCATGGGGTTGAACTCCTTCGTCTGGCCGTTCCTGAGCGCCTATCCCTGCCTGTTCTATTGGCTGGAAGTGCGGCCCTGGTGATCGCCGATGCGGGCGGATGCCGAACTCGCCAGCTGGTCCCAAATGACGCGACCCGTTCTTTTGGTTTGACTTCGACCATCATGTGGCCACTTGTGGCCACATGAACCGCGAACGCAGGGTGCGCTCAACCTACCCCGAGGCGAAGGCGTGTGCCCTCGAGATCAAGGAAGCCGCGGCAGCCTACGGGGTGGAATGCGACGTGGTCAACGTGCGCGAGGCGAAGGACCAGCTCTCGCGCCTCCTGGACCGCGCCGAGCGTGGGGAACAGATCATCATAACCAGCGATGGCCGGCCCAAGGCTATGATCGTGCGCTACCGGCCGATGACCCACGGGGCCACGTGGACTTCGCAACGGGCTCTCCGCCAAAAGACACCGATCTCCGAGGATTCGGCCACGATCATCCGCGACGGCGGCCCTTGAAGCCATGTACATCGACGCCTCGGCAGCCATCAAGCTCTATGTCGGCGAACCTGATTCCGAGGCATGCGAGGCGACAGTCGCCGGGATGACCCTGGTCTCATCCCGGCTCCTCTGCTGCGAGTTTCGATCCGCGCTTCTCGGCAAGGTATCCCGCGGGATAATTCCCGACGGGCTGGCGACCGAGGTGTGGCGGGAATTCGAAAAGGACGTCGCGGCCCGCAAGATCCTTTTCGTCTCCCTGTCCGACATGCTGTTCCAGGATGCCGCAGACCTCCTGGGCGAAGTGCATCCCGACGTGCGCCTGCGCACGCAGGATGCCCTTCACCTGGCTACCTATCTCAGCATCGAGACGGGCCGCCTCTTCACCAAGGACGTCCGCATGCTGCAAGCCGCGGTGCAGCTGGGCCTTCCCCTCGCCGGATAAGGCCGGATTGTCGGAACCCGCAACGTCCTGCAAGCCAAGCGGGTCGACAGCCTGTTGATCTCCGGAGGCAGCGGCTCGGAAAACGCAGGCTCGGATCCCCTGCTCGTCGCCCGGGTCAGAGTCAACAGGCAACCGATTGATTCGCCGGCCGCTCAAGCACCGGCAGCAAGCTGGTCAGCCATCCCCCAATAACACCCCATAGCGGCGCACGGCCGCTGCGCGTACCGTGCTGGGATCACTTGGCCATGTCCTTCCTTGCTCCCTCTTGGCGTTCTTCCGTGACCGCAGCCTCGGGCGATGCGGACCAACGGGTGGCGCTTCGCGATCGGTCGCACCCCAAGGCTTGATCCTCCATGCAAGACGCGAGCCCGCCAAGGCGAATGCCAACAGATCCGCAGAGGAGGCACCCAGGCTTGAAGATGCCCGAACCTCGCCTTCGCATGGATCGCGGGGAGGCGAATCTTCATGCGCATGGCAAATCGGATGATCATCTGACGGTGGTCTGCTTTGGGGCGTCGTCAGGCGGGTTCGAGGCGTATTGCACCATTCTATCCCTCCTCCCGTCAGACACCGGGATGGCCTACATCATCGTTCATCACCAGCCGGCCGACGGAAAATCGCTTCTCGTCGAAATTCTCCCCCGCATGACCGATATGCCGGTGGTGCTGGTGGCCGACGGTGAACGCGTGAGGGCAGACCACGTCTATGTGGTACCCGCCGGTATGCAGGTAACCATGGATGGAGACGAATTCCGCATTAGGACCCTGCTCAAGACCTCAGGTTGGCCCAAGAACATCACCATTTTCCTGCAATCCCTGGCAGACGATCGCCAGAAGCGCGCGATCGCGGTCATCTTGTCTGGATTCGACTCCGACGGGGCGGCGGCGCTCAAGTCGATCAAGGAAGCGGGTGGACTCGTGTTTGCACAGGAATTCCGAACGGCCAAGCAGCCGGACATGCCGCAGAGTGCCGTTAAGACGGGATGTGTCGACAGGCTGTTGCAACCGGCCGAAATCGCATTCCAGCTGGGACGCATCGGCGAGGAACGGGCTTGGCTCAAGGACAACCCCGGCGAAACCAAGAAGGAAACCACGTTGCCCAAGAGCGAACAATCCAGTCGCACCGGAAAAACGAAACGTCAGGCGGCACATATCGGGAGAAGCCACGGAAAACGGCTGTCGGCGAAAAAATCCTCGGAAAAGCGGGCTCGGGCCGCCGCCAGCAATCTTTCGGGCGGAGGAGAAAAGGGCCGTTCCGGACAAAATAAGGGTTGATTTGAGGCCGGTGCAACCAATCCAGCCGATGCACCGGCGCCGCACCGGCATGTAGCGCCAAATGGAAGTTGCTGCTGGAACATAGCTTGCGCCTTTCCGGCCCTCTCGGCGCCTTCGGACAGACCCAATCCGGCAGGCTACAACGTGATCCGTGCTGCCCTCCCACCCTTCACTGCGCCGCCCCCCCCTCCCCCGACGGAGGAGTGCCTTGGGTCCGACCCCTTTGCCTGCAGGCCGCCTTTGCCAAATGGTAGCACGGCCCGGATGGTCGTGCCCGAGCCCGACGCGGATTCGACGCTGAATCGGCCGCCGACCATTTCCACGCGCTCGCGCATGCCCGTCAATCCGAGGCGGTCGCCCCATTCAGCGGACGAGAGACGGCCAATATCGAAAGCTTTGCCATTGTCGGAGATTTCCAAACACGCGCCCCCCCGAACCTTGATTATGAGCACCTTCACCACGCTGGCGCGCGCGTGCTTTGCGACGTTGGCGAGCGCTTCCTGCGTGACGCGGTAGAGCACCGTCCGTTTGTCACCTTCGAAGGCCTCGACGCCGTTAAAGGCCGTGAATTGAATCTTCAGGCCCTTCCGCTTGGAGAATTCGGCGATGTACGTGTCAAGCGCCGGGATCAATCCGAGATCATCCAGCATCGGCGGCCGAAGTTCACGTGCAAAATCATGCACGACTCGCACCGATTTTTCCACAAGCCAGCGCACGCGAGTGATGCTCCGCCGGATACTTTGCGGATTATTTGCCGCGTTGCTGTCAAAGATCGCCAAATGGACGTTGATGCTCAACAGGAGCTGGCTGATTTCATCATGCAACTCGCGGCTGATCTCCTTTCGCTGGTTCTCCTGCACGAGAAGGATCTGATGGGACATTTGGCGCAATTTATTCTGCAGGTGGCGCGAGTGCCCCAACAATTGATGGGCGCGTTGCTCGCTCTTCCTGAGTGAAAGCTCCACGGCCTGGCGCCGGATGATTTCGCCCTGCAACTTCCGGTTCGTGGCGCCGAGGATATCGATACGGCGTTGCGCCTCCTCCGCCTGCTTTCGAGCCGTGATGTCGACGATCGCCATAAGGCACATTTGCGGCGCGGCGCGGCGGGAAACGGCCGACATCGCCTGCAGGTCGGCCCAGAAAGCCGCGTGATCGGCACTCATAAGTGACACCTCGCAGCCCCGCTTTTCGTGTCCCGCGAATATGCCCTCCAAAAAGACATTAAATGCCGGGCGGCACTGCGGCGCCACAAAGAGCTGGAATCGGCGTCCGGCTATGCGGGATCTCTCCGTTCCGAGCAACGCGGCTCCGGTAAGGTTCACCTCATGCACCAAGCCTTGCTCATCGAGGGAAAAATAACCCACCGGAGCGAAATCATAGAGATCCGAGAACTTCTGAAACCCAGCTTCAACATCGGCCTTGGATTGTCTCAGTTCCTCATTTTGCAGCTCCAACTCGATCTTATGGATCTGCAGTTCCTGCAGGAGGCGTTGCGTGTCGGCCCTTGTTTCGATTCGCCCCCGTTTTTTCGGCTGCCTACGCAGCCGAGATTCAGCGAGCCTGCGCAGCTCGCGGGCGGCTTTGGGGGTGTGGGCGGCCTTTTTTATCTTCTTGTCTCCCCTGCGGCGCCAGGCGCCGTCCGGATAGTTTCGACCTTCGCCTTGCGAAGGGGCGCCTTCGGGTCCCGACCCTTCAGGCGCTCCAGGGCTCGATCCAGCGTGAGGCCCTGCTCCGCCGAGTGCGTGGCCATTTCGCTTTGCCTCGCGCGCAGGCCTGCCTCCACCCTCTTGGCCGCTGTGATATCCGCGTAAGTGATCACGACGCCGTTAATCCGGTTATCCATGGTGCGGTAGGGCATGACGCGCACCGTGAACCAACGCCTGTCTTTGGTGGCGATCGATCTCTCGGAAAAGACCAGCGTCCGCAGCACTTCATGCGCGTCTTCTACCAGTTCCGGGTAGAGCAGGTCGGAGGCGAGGTCGGTGATTGGCCGGCCAACGTCGCTCGGGATCAACTTGATGATCGCCTGCGCCTGCAGGGTGAACCGCCGCACATGTAGATCGTTGTCTAGGAATACCGTGGCAATGTCCGTGCTGTTGAGCAAATTCTTCATATCATTGTTTGTTCCGGATAGCTCATCCAGCTTGGATTGCAGCTCGGCGTTGACCGTCTGCAGTTCCTCGTTAAGAGACTGCATTTCCTCCTTTGAGGTCGTGAGCTCCTCGTTTGTGGACTGCAGTTCCTCGTTGGAGGACTGCAATTCCTCGTTCATGGACTTGAGCTCCTCTTGCGACGTCTGCATCTGCTCGCGGGCCGCCAGCACCTCTTCGTGCGAGCGCTGCAATTCCCGCTCCAAATCCCTGTTTCCGTCGCCGCGGCCCGAGGTTTTTGCGATCCCGCCGACCGGCCTGCTATCGGCCGCGATGACCACGTCGGAAAAAACGACCAGCACCATCCCGCCGAGTTCCTCGGGTTCCTCGATTGCCTGCACCATGAGGTCCACGAACCGGGAGTCGGCGCCGATTCCGACCTTGATCCCATGTATGGTAACCGTGCATTTCTTCACGCGCGCCTTTTGGAGGGCGCCGGCCAGGTCGTAGCGCAGCCCCTCGCGGGCCATGGCAATGATGTTCCAGTTGGCCTTGCCGGCCGCCGGCTCCAGATATTTTCCTGTCCGGCCGCTGACGTAGAGGATGTCGCCCTGGTCGTTGACGAGGACTGCCGGCGGGGAAAAGCGCGCCAGGACCAACTGATCCCCCAGCGACTGGAGGCTGGGGGCGGGGCGGGGCGCCGCAAGCGGCGCGGATGTCCGTCCCGGCCGCACCGGCAGGGCTCCGGGGTGAAAATCGAGCTGCTTGCCCAGCAGAATGGATTCACTCCGTTGGAAAATACGCTCCTTGAGCGCCAACGGGGTGAACAATTTGGCGGAGCCTCCGATGCTTTCCGCGCTGCCGAGAAAGAGCACGCCGCGAGGATTCAGGCTGTAGTGGAAAAGCGGGAAAATCTTTTTCTGCAATTCCGGCGTCAGGTAAATCAGCAGGTTCCGGCAGCACAAAATATCCAGCTTGGTAAACGGGGGATCCATGATCAGATTCTGCGGAGCAAAGACCACCATCGCCCGGATCTCCTTGCTCACGCGATAGCCACCCTCTTGCTTGACGAAATACCGGGTGAGCCGCGCGGGCGATACGTCGGCGGCGATGTTCTCCGGGAAGAAACCTTGGCGGGCCTTGTCAATAGCTTCCTTGTCCAGGTCGGTGGCGTAGATCTGGACGGAAATATGGCTCTCGGGCTTGATCTCCCTGATCGCCTCGGAAAGCACAATTGCCAGCGTGTAAGCCTCTTCGCCCGTCGAACACCCGGCCACCCATGCACGCAGCGTGCCGCCCGCGTGCCGGCCAGAGAGCAGCGCCGGGACCGCTCGTTTCGCCAATTGTTGCCAGGCCGCAGGGTCGCGGAAAAAACTCGTCACCCCGATTAGCAATTCCTTGAAGAGAATGTCCAGCTCCTGGGGATTCGCCTGCAGGTACCGAACGTAGGCGTTGATCTTTCCCAGCTTATGAACGCCCAAGCGGCGCTCGACCCGCCGATGCAGCGTGCTCCGGCGATACAGGGTGAAATCATGGCCGGTACGGGAGCGCAGCAGGATCACAATTTTCTCCAGGGCACCCTGGGTTTTTCCATCAAAGTGCAGATCGGATTTGCCGATGCGCGGGAGTTGCCGGCAATAAGTGATGAGCTTATCCGGCAGGTCCTCGACGGGAGCCACGAAATCCGCCAGCCCCGCCTCTATGGCGCGGCGCGGCATGGATTCGAATTTTGCGGTGGCCGGATCCTGAACCAGCACGATGCCGCCCTTCTCCTTAATCGCCCTGAGGCCCAGCGTGCCGTCGCTGCCCATGCCCGACAGAAGGACGCCGACGCTGCGCTCGTGCTGATCTTCGGCGAGCGAATAAAAAAAGAAATCGATCGGCAGGCGTAGCCCACGGGGCGCGGCCGGTGGAAGCAGGTGCAACGACCCGTGGAGCAGCGACATGTCGCTGTTAGGCGGGATGACATACACACAGTCCGGTCGGACCCTGGTGCGATCCTTCACCTGCATCACCATCATGCTGGTGGCGCGCTGGAGCAGTTCCGGCATCATTCCCTTCTGCGTCGGATCCAGATGCTGGATGATGACATAAGCCATGCCGCTGCCCGCTGGCACGTGTTCAAAAAATTGCACCAACGCCTCCAGTCCGCCTGCGGAAGCACCGATGCCCACGATGGGGAAGGAACGGTACACGCTCCCCTTGCCTTTCACCGGTGACTTGGGCGCGGTTCTTGCCGCGTCACGGACCGACGGTCGCTTCAGAGTCTTGGCAGTAACCGACTTCTTCATGGTTTGATCATGCCGCCGCATAGGTGTGAATTTGGCTCTGAGTCAGCAAATTTGATACCCTGTGAGCTGTCGAGCCCCCCCCGCCGGGGGCGCGTATGGCCTCGTTACAGAATTATGATAGTTCGGGCTACCGGCATAGTTGGCGCGATTCCTTTGTAGTTTTCGCCTTAAGCCACTGTCAAAAAGGGTATTCTAATGTTTTCGAAAGCGATTTTGTAACGATACACTCATGCCTCTTCTTGAGGTGGTCCCCGGAATCTGGACAGGTCGGATCGTTAATTCCAAACCAGAAATGCGATCCCGCCAATTTCCACAAAACGACGTCACCATAGCCATGAATTCAAGGCAAAAGTTGCTCTAGAGGCCCTGAAGGGCATCGAGCCGGTGCACGCCATCGCGGTGAAGTACCTTCGCCCCTCCCCTCCACCCCTCCCAAATATCTCATTTCCCTTTCTGAATAGGGGAGAGGGTTTAAACCCTCTCCCCTATGACCCCTCTCCCTAGCCTCGAAACATTACATTTTAACCAGTATCTATATTGGACTTTCTCGTTTCAAAAAACAAAGCAAAGGAACCTTTCGGTTCTCTCCGCTTTATCCTTCCCAATAATAGCTTACCTAATACCGGGAACCTGATAAGTAACAAAATGAGAATAGTTGTTTCTACTGGCACGCCTCGCACGTGCCGCCATTGCGCATCGCCTCAATGGAGCAGGCGACCTTTTCCTCAGCCGTGTACTCCTTTGGAGCCGCAATTCCGTTTGGAAACGGCGGGGTTGACAGCAGAGCTGCTGCGTCCCGGGTGGCCGTCTCCCCCTTGGTCTCGCCGGCAGCGCCGCGCATCTCCTTTTTCACCTGGACCGTCGCTTTCTCGATGTTGGAGGCGCCGAGGCCACGCAGGTAGTAGGTCGTCTTCAGCCCGGCGTGCCATGCGTAGCGGTACATGTGGGAGAGCGTCTTCAGGTCCGGCGTCTTGATCCAGAGGTTCACCGACTGAGACTGGTCGATCCATTTCTGCCTGCGTGCCGCCGCGTCGACGACCCACTTGTGGTCGATGTCGAACGCCGTGAGGTACTTCTGCTTCAGGTCGGCGGGGACGCGGTCGATATCCTTCAGCTCGCCGTCGAAGTATTTCAGGTTGTCCATCATGTCCTGGTCCCAGAGACCCCGCGCCTTGAGGTCCTTGACGAGGAACGGATTCAGGACGATGAACTCGCCCGACAGGTTCGATTTGACGAACAGGTTCTTGTAGGTGGGTTCGATGCAGGGCGATGTGTTCGTGATGTTCGAAATCGTCGCCGTCGGCGCGATCGCGAGCACGTTGCTGTTGCGCATGCCGTGGGCCGCGATCTTCATCCGCAGCGGTGACCAGTCCATCCGCGCCGTGCGCGCCACCTGGATCGGGAGGCCCCGCTCCTGCTCCAGCATCTCCACGGTGTCGAGCGGAAGGAGCCCGCGGTCCCACTTCGAGCCCCTGTAGGTGGAATAGGTCCCGCGCTCGGCCGCGAGGTCCGAGCTCGCCTCGTAGGCATAGTAGGCAATCGCCTCCATCGCCTCGTCGTTGAACTCGACGGCCTCCTGCGATGCGAATGCGATGCCCTTCATGTAGAGGGTGTTCGCAAGGCCCATCACGCCAAGCCCGATCGGCCGGTGGCGCATGTTTGAAAGTCTTGCCGCCTCGGTCGGGTAGAAGTTGATGTCGATCACGTTGTCGAGCGCCCGCACCGCCGTCCGGATTGTCTCGCGGAGCCTCCTGTGATCTAGCGACCCGTCCGGCATCAGGTGGGTCTCAAGGATCACCGATCCCAGGTTGCACACGGCCGTCTCCTCCTTGGAGGTATTCAGGGTGATCTCGCTGCAAAGATTGGACGAATGCACGACTCCGGCGTGGTCCTGCGGCGAGCGGATGTTGCACGGGTCCTTGAACGTGATCCACGGATGCCCCGTCTCGAATATCATCGAGAGCATCTTCTTCCAGAGATCCAAGGCCTCTATCCTGTGCCCGTAGATTTTCCCCTCCTCCGATTGTCGTTCGTAATCCACATAAAGCTCCTCAAATTTCCGACCGTAGGTCTCGTGAAGGTCCGGCACCTCGTTCGAACGAAACAGGGTCCATGTGCCGCGAGCCTCCATGCGCTTCATGAAGAGGTCCGGAATCCAGTTGGCCGTATTCATGTCGTGGGTACGGCGCCGGTCGTCGCCCGTATTCTTCCTGAGCTCGAGGAACTCGAAGATGTCATTGTGCCAGCTCTCGAGATATGCGCAGCCAGACCCCCGACGTTTGCCGCCGTTATGCACCAGGGCGGCGTTCGTCATGTAGGTTTGATCGCCCTCAACCTTCAGATCGAAGACGAACGGATCGGCCTCGATGCCGACGACGTCCCTCACGCGTGAATAGACGCATCCATCGTGCGTGATCCAGTTCCTTTTTGTAAGGGGCCTGCATCCGACAAGCGCCGCAATCTCCAACACCGCGGGAATGCGAATATCATAGGTGTCGGTATGTCCGCTGAACTTGACCATGGATCCGTCGGAGCGTCGCCCTTGGTGCGCATTCTCTCGCCGGCGAAATTGCCCGGCCGTTGGGATTCCAAGGCGCAGGAGCTGGTAGCGGAGCCCCTCTATGAGCGGCTGGGAGGTGTTGGTGAAGTATATCTCGATCCCGCGGGAAACGCCTCCGTCGGTCTCGAGAAGTCCCTGGATCAGCGCCCGGGTATGCCCATGCTGAAGATGGGAGAATCGGCGGGAGATGCGCTTCTTGCCCTTCTGATCGTACAGATCGTCACGGCCGAACGGCATCGTTGCGGCGCCCGCACCGGCAATCCGTCCCGTCGTGCCATCACGCACGACCCCGCGGCCGGCCGCCCAGTGGATTTGGAGACAAGTGTCGCCGCGTCCGTTCTCCCATGAATGGATGCCCCGCTCGGCCAGGTACTGCCGGACGAACGTCATGTGCACGTCGAGCGTGGGATTTCCCGAGACGCCCCATTCATGGCCGTCCTTCGACATATGACCATCTCCCAACAATATGCCGTACATGCGCGCGTCGTCCTCCGAGAGGCCATCCACGGGGATGACCTGCACCGGGATTGTCTGCGCCACGTAGTCGCCCGGCCGAAGCTCGCCCGCGTCGATCCACTGGCTCCGGACCTTGCCTCTGTCCAGCCACTCCATGGTACGCGCACAGGCCTGCTCCATCGGGACGCCGCGAATGGCGAAGAACGGATGCCCGGCGGTGACGCGGATGGGCGTGACGGAATGCTTGATCTTGACCGCCACCATCGGACCGTGCTGGTCGTAGGCAAATTTCTCGGTCACCTCGCGATACGTGCCGCTGTTTCCCAGGACCAGATTCCCCACGTTAACGTCGCGAATGGCCATGGGTCCGTCGGCGGTGTACACGACGGTCTCCGGGGCAAAGCATTGGTTCACGGCCACCAGCTGGTCGTTATGAAGCTTTAGGAACGGTATGACGCCTTGCGACTCGCCGTTTGTCCCGCCGATGTAGGCTCCTGTGCCGCGCACGGCCGTCCAAGATCCACCGAGACCGCCCGCCCATTTTGAAAGGTAGGCGTTCTCGGCTATTCCCCGCTGAAAGATCCCCTCTATCGAGTCCGGAATGGTGTAGAGGTAACACGAGCTGAGCTGGCTGTGCAGGGTCCCGCTGTTGAACAACGTCGGCGTCGACGAGCAGAAACGCCGGGTCTTGTAGAGATCGTAGAGCGCCGCCGCCTTGGATTCGCGGTCCCCCTTCTCGTCCAGGAAGAGTCCCATGGACACCCGCATCCAGAAGAACTGCGGCGTCTCGATCCGCCGGGACGCCTTCGAGACCTTGTCGATCAGCAGGTAACGGTCATAGAGCGTCTGGACCCCCAGGAAGTCGAATTCAAGGTCCGACGATGGGTCCAGCCCTCCAGCAAGTCTTCCAAGGTCGTACTCCATGAGCCTTGGATTGAGCCGCTTGATCGCAATCCCATGCTCGATGTATTTCCTGAAGGCCTTCAAGTGGCATTCCTTCAGCTTCCCGATGCCGTCCCTTACGATGTTCCAGCCGAGGACCTCCTCGTAGATGTAGGTGAGCTGGATCCTTCCCGCGAATTTCGCGAAGTCCGCGTCCCTCTCGATCAAGGTCTTTGAATTGAGGATGATCGTCGAATCCAGGTCCTTCTGCGAGATCTGGTCGTAGACCGCTCGCCTGAGCTCGCACTCGATTTCCTCGCTCGAAAGGCAGAGGTCCAGCCCTGCCCGCGCAAACTCGATCCGCATGCGCAGGTCGGCGCCGTCCCAGAGCTCAGTATCCCCGCTCGCCTTCTTCACGACGACGAGCGTTTCCTGGCCGGCAGTCGCCTGTTCGGTCGCCGGGTTGACCGTCTCCGGCGTCCCGTTGGCCCGCGACGCGGCCCGTTCCGCCCGGAACAGGATATAGGCCTCGGCCACCTTGAAGTGCCCCGCTTTCATCAGCTCCTCCTGGACGATGTCCTGGACCTCCTCGATCCTGACAAAGGCCTGGTTGCAAGCCAGCACCCGGTCCGAGACGAGCTTCGCGATCGCCACGGCCGGCGCCGAGTCACGGGCCAGGGACAGGAAGGTCTTTCGCACAGCGATCTCGACCTTGTGGTCGTTCCACGGGACGACCTGGCTGTTCCGGCGGATCACGCGGATGGCGCTCTGGGCGGCCGATTCGCGGCTGACCGAGAGCTTGCGCGAGCGATTGAGCAGCAGGCTCTTTGCGACCATGTAGGCGTTGTTGTCGACGAGGGTCTTCTCGATCAGTTCGTAGAGCCCGCTGAGCGTCAGCCGGACCGGGTTGTGCTTGCGGCCCATCTCGTTGAGGTTGCCGGCAAGCTCCCGGCAGATCTGGGCGACCCATGCCCGGTTCTTGTCCGTGAAGATCTCCTTCTCACCCTGCGAAATGCAGACGTTTGTCAGCGCCTTCCCGAGCGTGTCGGCGACCTCGGTCATGTCGAAGCGCTCCTCCCCGTGCGGGCAAAGAAGGACGATGGGAGGAAGCGTTATCTCCTTGGCAGCAAGGACGTCGCGCCATGCATAAATCGGTTTTTGCTCGAGCGGGGCGTGGACCGTTTCCTTAAGGGCGAGGTCGTGGGCCAAGGGTGTATTATTCATGGGCTAAGTCTCAACATATAAGAGAGTTGCAATTGCAAAAATTAGGGCGGAGCGATGGTGAACCCCTCGCGCCCGCGGCGGCATAATGAGGGGGCCTCTAAAGCGATGAAGGGACGGTCGGCGCTAGTAAGCTCGGTTCAAACGGCTCGTTGGTCAGAGCTCGTCGTCCGAGGCGACAGTCAATGAGGAAGCTTTCTGGTATTCGGTGACCCTGCCCTCGAAAAAGTTCTGTTCCTTCGCGATATCCATCATTTCAGCAAGCCAAGGCAGTGGATTCTTGATGCCGCTGGAGAGCGGCGCCAGACCACAGCCTTCGAGGCGGCGATCGGCGATGTAGTCGATATAGGTTTGGAAGTCCTCGACGCGCAGCCCCACCGCGTTGACCGGCAGGCAGTCGCGTATGAAATCCTTCTCAAGCGCGATCGCCTCGCGCATCAGGCCACGCAGCTCCTCCTTGTATTCGGGCGTCCAGATCTCGCGGTTCTCCTCCACCAGGTCCATGAACAGGTTGCGGAAGACCTCGATGTGGTTCGACTCGTCCCGAAGGGTGTAGCGGAACATCTGGCCGATGCCCGGAAACTTGTTCTGGCGGTAGAGGGAAAGGATCATGCCGAAGAGCCCGTAGAACTGGGTCCCTTCCATGCACTGCCCAAAGACGAAGATATTCGAGGCGAGCAGCTTCTTGTTCTCCACGAGGGTGAGGTCCAGGTCCCTGCGAAGTTCGCGTGAAATCCGGGTTACAAACTCGTTCTTCCGGAGAATGGTCGGCACATCCTCGAACATGGCCTCGCATTCGTGCGGATTGATCCCGAGCGAGGCGATCATGTAGAGGAGCGAATCGGCGTGGATGTTCTCCTCATGGGCGTGCCGGCCCAGGACAAGCTTGAGCTCCGGCGCCGTGACAAGCTCCCGGACGACGTGCTGGATGTTGTCCCCGACGATGCCCTCGGCGGCCGAGAAATAGCCGATGCCCATCCTTATGATCCAGCGCTCGATGTCCGAAACGGCCTTCACATCCCGCCACTGCTCGATGTCCTTGCCCATCGGGATGTCCTCAGGCTCCCAATGGTTGGCCTTCATCGTCCGGTAGAGCTCGTAGGCCCACTGGTACTTGAGCGGCAGGAGGTTGAACGTCATCGTCGCCCGCCCGTTGATCACGCGCTTCGCCGCGAAAGCGGCCTCGGCCTTGTTCTGGTCGAGGACGAATGTCTTGGTTCCTACCTGGAAGATCTTTTGCATAGCCGCTGGCGTGAAAAAATGGTGCGAATCGGGGTAAACATGGGCTTTTTCCGACGCGCAATCAGACTAGGCGACCAAAAGTTGCTGGAACTTATTTACGCGTTGTTGACCACAACAGGATGTGGTCACAGCCCCGGACAGCCACAACCTATTGAGCTTTCATTTTCCGCCGTCAACAGGTTTGTGAGGCCTGAATGTTAATTTTTTTGTTGATTCGCGCCTTTCGGCCGGAAACCGGCTCGTCCGCCGTTCCGGTTGCCTAGTCCGGCCCCGCGGTCCCCCGCCCTTTTCCCGCCGGATCCGGGCCCCCACCCCGCCGCCTCGTATTCTTTCCCTCGATACGCACGGGCCCGAGCTGGTGGCCGCGCATCACCACGGGGTCCCGCCCTCCGCGGTTGAGCCGGTCCAGGACGCCGGCGAGGGCCCGTCGCTTGTCATCGGCCTGCGCGAACATCTCGAGCTGCGACGGGCCGCCGTCGACCCCCGACAGGCGCACGCTCACGAGCCGAAGCGGCCGCGGCCGGTCCCACGCTGCGCGAAGCAGCGGGGCCACGATCGGATAGAACGGAGCCTCGAGGTCGGTCGCGGCGTCAAGGCTGCGCCCGCGCGATTCCTGGTGGAAGTCCGCGTATCGCACCAGGACCGTGATCGTCCTCACCTTCATCCCGTCCGCGCGCACCTTCGGCATGAGCTCGTCGAGCATCCCCTTCGCGACGCGCTCGATCGCGCAGAAGTCCGCGACGTCGGCTGCGAAGGTCTCCTGCTTTGAGTAGCTCTTCGCATCCTCGCCCGCCGTCTCGACCGGGCTGTCGTCCTCCCCGCGGGCAAGCTCGAGGACATGGCGCCAGCCACGGCCGAAGATCCCGGCCAGTTCGCGTTCGCTGCGCGCGAAGAGGTCGCGGACAAGGCGGAGTCCGAGCCGCTCGAGCGACGCATCGGTCTTGGTCCCGATGCCGGGCAGCCGGCTCACGGGCAGGGGCGCCAGGAATGCCGCTTCCCCGCCGGAGGGAACGACGACAAACCCCCGGGGCTTGCGAAGCTTCGATGCGATCTGAGCGACAAGCTTGTTGGACGCGATCCCCATCGACACGGGAATCCGCATCTCGTCCCAGATCCGCCTCTGGAGGCCGCCGACCGCCTTCTCGAGGGATTCGGGTCCGGCGAACCCGCACGGCCCAAGATCCAGGTAACCCTCGTCGATGGAGTTGCGCTGGACGGCCGGCGTCAGCGCCTCGCACAGGTCGAACATCCTCCGCGAAACCTCACCGTAGAGGCCCGAGGTGTGCCGGATCATGACCAGGTCCGGGCACACGCGCAGGGCGCGGGCGGTGGGCATGGGCGTGTATACACCGCAAGCCCGCGCCTCGTAGCTGGCCGACGAGATGATGCCCCGCTCCCGGCCGCCGACGGCGCACTTCTTGCCGACGAGCGACGGATCGCGCGCCTGCTCGCACGATACGAAGAACGCGTCGGCATCGAGGTGGACGATCTTCGGAAACGCTTGCATTGCAGCCTGTTGCTACCGAGAGGGTCGCGCCCGGGCGGCATCGAGCTCGGCTTCGGCCTCGGCGGTGAAGCCGAGTTTTCCGAGGGCCAACCCGAGCTGATAGTGGACATCCCCGTTGTTCGGGTCGATGCGAAGCGCCTCGCGATATTCGGCGACGGCCTCCTTCAGCCGGCCCGCGCCGGCAAGGGCCAGCCCGCTGTAGGCGTGCGCCTCGGCATAACCCGGGCGAAGGCGGATCGCCTCGGCAATCTGGGACAGGGCGTCGTCCCACCGGCCCTGCTGCGCGAGCGCGAGACCCAGGTTTGCGCGGGCCTCCGGGTAGTCGGGCTCCAGCCTGAGACTCTCCCGGTACTCGGCCTCCGCCTCGGCGATGCGCCCGGAGTTGGCCAGGGCGTTCGCGAGGCCGTAGTGGGCCTCCGCATAGCCTGGCAGCATCCCGATGGCGTTCCTGAAATGGAGCTCCGCCTCGTGAAAATGCCCGGCGTCGTCCATGGCGGTGCCCCAGTTTTTCTCAGCCGCGGCGAACGACGGCCTTGCCCGGAGCGCTCCGCCATACGCCTGCGCTGCCTCCTTCCAGCGGCCCTGCCGTGCGAGCACGTTCCCGTAGTCGTTGAACGCCTCCGGATAGTCCGGATTCAGCCGCATCGCCTCCCTGAAGTGTCCGGTCGCCTCCCCAACCTGCCCCTTGCGCACAAGCTCGACGCCGAGATTGTCGTGCGCGAGCCAGCTGGAGGGGTTCCGCTCCAGGATAGACCGGTAGAATGTCTCGAGGTCCCTGTAGTTGCCGCATTGCCGCCATGTGAGCACCGCCAGGGCGGCCAAGCCGCACGCCGCCGCGACGATGCATGCTGATCTCGCCGTCGGGGCCACGCGAGCGGCCCCGAGCGCGAGGCCGGCCGAAACAGCCGCGATCATCCCGGCCGCAGCCAGGTATTGGAAGTGGTCCGCGACATAGGAGAAGACGAATGGATAGACATCGATGAAGCCGAGCGCGGGGAAAAGGGTGCCTATGAACAGCAGCGCGGCCGCCAGCGGCCCGCGTGAGCGGCCCCGGGCCGTGTAGAGCGCCACAAGCGCAATCGCGGCCGATGCCGGGAAAAGGTACTGCCATGGGGCGTGGGCGTCGATGGACCAGCGCGGATAGTTGAAGACAAAGCCGGCCGGCCACAGGATCTTCCCGAGGTAGAACCAGACGGCCCTGCCGGCCACGAGGGTGCGTTCGGCGACGCCCAGCCTGAAGGCGGCGCCGTTCGCGCCGATGAAGGTGCGCTCCACCCATGCCGTCATGGCGCCGGCCGCCACGCTCAGGCAGAACCAGGGCGCAAGCGGCAGCGCGTCGCCTCTCAGGGAAAGCCGCCCGCGCTTCCACCAGAGCACGACCAGGAGGGCGGCCGGAAGGGTCGCGGTGACGCTCTTGCAGAGGAGCGCCAAGCCGAAAAGCCCGATTCCGAGGGCGTACCACCGCGCCCGGCGCCCCTCGTCGAAACGAAGGTAGGCGAGGCCGGCCGCCAGGTAAAAGACGGTCGAAAGCGTGTTTTTCTGCTCTGAAATCCATGCCACCGATTCCACGCAGACCGGATGGAGCGCGAAGACGGACGCCGCGAAAAGCGCCCCGGGGACCGCCAGGCGCCGGAGGACGCGGTAGAGGAGAAGGACCGCCGCGAGGTGGAGCAGGACATTGGCGAGATGATACCCGAGCACGGAATCCCCCCAGAGGCGGTGCTCCGCCCAGAAGGCGCTGTGGAGGGCCGGATAGTACTGCTGGGTCGCCCCGGGCTCGAACCAGATCCTCCAGAGGCCGTGGAGCGAGCGAAGGTCAGGGCGCGTCACGTGCGCGTCGTCGTCCCAGACCAGGCCGCCCCGAAGGGCGGGCCAATATGCCGCGAACACCGCAGCGGGCAGCGCGAGCGAGACTGCGCCTGGGAATCCGGGTCGCCGCATGGGGAATTACCGTCCGGCCTTCCCTTCCCGAGTCAATGATTAGCCGTGCGCCGCGCGGCCTCGATCTCGGCCTCGGCCTCCCGCGCCCTGCCGAGCCTGGCGAGCGCCTGGCCCAGGTTGGCGTGGGCCCCGGAATAGCCCGGATAGATGCGCAGGGCCTCGCGGTACTCGCCGACGGCCTCATCCAGCCTTCCCAGCCTGAAGAGCGCGTTTCCGAGGTTGAGGTGGGCCTCCGGAAGCTCCGGATCGACCTTCAACGCGAGCCGGTACTGCTCCATTGCCTCGGGGAGCCTTCCCAAGCCGGCGAGTGCGAGCCCCAGGCTGTTCCGCGCCGACGCGTGAGCGGGATCGAGCTTCAGGGCCTTCCGAAACTCCCCCGCCGCCTCGTCCAGTAGCCCGGCCCGAAGGAGCGACAGGCCAAGGTTGTAATGGGCGCCCGCAAAACCGGGATCGATCCCGAGGGCGGCCCTGAACTCGTTGCGCGCGTCCTCGGTCATGCCGAGTGCGTCGAGGGCGTTCCCAAGGTTGGCGTGGGCCTCCGGCGAATCGGGCTGGACCCTGATCGCCGCCCGGAACTGCTCGGCGGCATCAGCCGGCTGCCTTTCCTGGAGGAACACCTTGCCCAGGTTGTTGCGGGCAAGCCACGCCTCCGGGTTGCGCTCCACCGCGCGACTCCAAAGGGCCTTCTCGTCACGGAACACTCCCGCGTAGGCGTGCGCATCGAGCGCCATCGCCACGATGACCGCGCAGGCGACAATCGCGAAGGGAAGCCTGGCCAGAGGCCCGCGCCCGTTCCGCCTCTCCGAAGACCCCTCCGCAGCCCCGTAGGCCGCGGCGGCCACGCCAACACACCCCATCAGGGGCAGATAGGCGAAGTGGTCCGCCCTCGGCGAGATCCTGAAGTAGGCCATCGGGACTATTCCCAGGACAGGGACAAGGTTGAGGAGAAACCAGCCCGATCCCAGGAGCGCATGGCGCCCCCACCCCGCCCGACGGAGCCAGAAGAATCCGAGGACGGCGCCGATTCCCAGCCAGGGCGCCCAGGCGGGCCAGGACGCCGGGGCGGCGGGATATATGGGCGCGAGCCCCGAGGGCCAAAGGGACATCCTTGCGTAGGAGACGATGCTCCACCCCGCCTGGGACACCCGCGCCAGGAGGCCTTCCGGTGTCCCGGCGAGCCCGATCGCCCGGGTCGACTGGAACCAGAGCGTCGCCAGCCCCATCGCGAACGCCGCGGCAAAAAACGGGGCCGTGGCGCGGAGGTCGCGGGCACCTGTCCGGCCCCGGCGCCACCAGGAGAAAAGAAGCAGGACCACCGGAAACATGACCGTCGACGTCTTGCACGCGAGCGCCGCCACGAACCACAGGAGCGCCCGGGCCTTGGCCCCCCGGCTGCCGCTGCGGTCGAACTCGACGTAGGCGATCGAGGCGAGGAGCAACGGGGGAAGCGAGACCGTGTTCTTGAACTCCGAGATCCACGCGACCGATTCCACGGCGAGCGGATGCACGGCGAAGAGGAGGCCCCCGAGGAACGCGGCGCGAAGGCCGAGCACCCGCAGCAGGCGCCAGACGAGCAGCGCGCTCAGCACGTGCAGCCCGAGGTTGACCAGGTGATAGCCGAGCGCGTGCGCGTCCCAGAGATGCCACTCCAGCCACTGCAGGCTGCTCTTGAGCGGGAAGTAGTCCATGCCCCGGGGATGGATCCAGGGCTCCCACCATCCGTTCGGATCTCGTAGGACCGCGTTCTGGGAGATCTCAAGCCCGTCGTCCCACAGCCAGCTGCCGCGAAGGCAGGGGGAGTATATCCAGCCTGCGGCCACGGCGATGCACAGGGCCCGCAATGCGTTTCTCATCGGGCGCCTTCAGGCGGCCCCAGGGCGCGCACGCGTTCCAGGTTCTCCCGAGCGTCGCGGTAGTCCGGCTTCAGCCGGAGGGCCTCCTCGAACTCGGCCTTCGCCTCGGCGAGCCTTCCGGACCCGGCGAGCAGGCTGCCAAGGTTGTTGTGGACGTCGGCGGCGCCCGGCTCCAGCCGGAGGGCCTCCCTGAACTCGCCGACCGCCTCGGGGAGCCTCCCGAGTTGCGCCAGCACGTTGCCGTGGTTGACCCTCGCGTCCGCAAAGTCCGGGCGCAGAAGGACGGCATGGGAGTACGCATCCGCCGCCTCCGCCAGGTTGCCCGAATTGACCATGGCGTCTCCGAGGTTGAACCAAGCGTCCGCGCGGCCGGGATCGAGCTTGAGCGCCGTCCGGAACTCGGCGGCCGCGGGAAGGTCCCTTTTCTGGAGGGCGAGGGCGTTTCCGAGGTTGAAATGGATCGACGGATCCGCCGGCCGGAAGCGAAGCGCGTCCTCGTACTGCCCAACAGCCTCCCCGACGCGCCCCGTCGCCACGAGCGAGTTGCCGAGGTTGTAGTGCGCATAGGCGTAGGCGGGCGCCAGGGCGAGCGCCTGGCGGTACTGCTCGATGGCCCCGCCCTGGTCCCCCCTTTCCGCCAGGATGATGCCGAGGTTATTCCAGGCGCCGGCGTTCGCCGGGACCTTCGCCACGACGTCGCTCCAAAACGTGTACGCGCTCCCATACACGCGAGTCCGGCGCGCCGTGAGGAATCCCAGGGCGAGGGCCAGCACGGCCACCGAGATGGGAAGCAGGCGCCGCCCGAGCACGGCGTTGAGCGCCAGCACGGCCAGCATCACCACCGCCGCAAGCGAAAGGTACATCCTGTGCTCCGCCATGATCTCGGTCGAGACGGGAATCACGCTGGAGCTGGGCGCCAGGATGACGAAGAACCAGGCCCCGACGAACCCCATGGGCGAGTTCCGGCGCAGGAGCGCCCATGTGGCCGCCGCCAGGGAAAGGACGATCCCGGCGCAGAGGGCGACCTCGAGCGGGCTTCCCTCGAGAATCCGGCCGTAGTCGCCGACAAGGGGCCGGGGCCAGAGCGAAAGGCGCAGGTAGAGCGCGACTGCCTTGAACTGCGTCGCCAGGTAGGCCCACCAAGGGACGCCGGAGCCAAATCCCGCGGTGCCGCCGCGCCCGCCCGCCCGTGCGACCATGAAGGCCAGGGGAATCCAGCAAGCCGCAAACCAAAGATAGAGGGCTTTGCGCCTGCGCCAGGCCTCCCCGAACGACCCGGCGACAAACGCCCGGTCATAAAGAAGGACGATGAAAGGCGCCGTCGCCATCACCTCCTTGGTGGCCACCCCAAGGAGGCAGGCCGCCGCCGAGACGGCGGCCCAGGCAGGCGCACCCGAGGCGGTCGCGGTAAATCGGACAAAGGCATAGAGCGTCAGCAGATAGAAAAGCCCCATGAGCGACTCCGCCCGCTGCACGACGTAGGCGACCGATTCCGTCTGGAGGGGATGGACCGCCCAGAGGAGCGCCACGGCAAACGCGAGCCGAAGGCATTCGCCCTCCCCGCGTGATCCCGCCGCGGGCGTCGCCAGGGTGCGGCGGACGATCCCGAAAAGCAGCAGCGCCGCCGCTGCGTGGATCGCCACGTTCAGGGCATGGTAGCTCCAGACGTCCGTTCCCGAGATCGCGTGGTTGATCGCGAGGGAAAGATTGAGGACCGGCCTGCCGCTGACGGTGCCCCCGGCGGGAGGCAGGAGGGCGGTCGAGAAATGCCGTATCGACGCGTTGCCGGGAATCGAGTCGACGTCATCGTACAGGAAGGGGCCGCCAAGGCTTCCGCGGTACGCCGCGGCCACCGCGGCGACGATCCCGGCGGCGCACAGGAGGAGGGCGGGACGGAGGCCGCGCGCCGGTGCCAGGGGGGGCATCGATGGAGCGTTCATGGGAAAGGCGATGGCAGCCTAATAGCGGCCCCGGGGCTCCGCGACAAGTCACCGCGTCGGGCGGGCTGCGGATGCCCGCGGGCCGCCCACGCAAGAACGGCCGCCCCGGAGGGGCGGCCGTCGCCATGCGATTCCCGGCTTGGGAACGATGTCAGAATTCGAGCCTGGCCCCGACCTGGATCTGCCAGCGCGAAAGGTCCGAGTAGATCGTCGGGACCCCGAGCGTTCCCGGGTTGAAGGTATAGATGTACTTGTTCGTCTTCGTGTCGTAACCGGTGCCGGCGATCTCCTGCGTCTCGAACGAATTCGTGTAGTCGTCCACGATGCCGCTGTGCTTGTCGATCAGGTTCGAGAAGTTGTAGCAGTCCGCAAAGAGCGTGACCCGGACATCGTGCCAGATCGGAATCTGCTGCTCCACGTGGAGGTTGACGGTCTCCTGCCAGGGCGCGTAGGCGCTGTTGCGCGGGGCGATCTGGCCGGCCCACTTGCTGAGCTGCGGGTTGCTCGCGAGGTAGTTGAAGAAATTCGCCTCCTCCGTGGGGCTTATCCATTCGACCTTCGGGTCGTTCGGGCCGGACGGGACGTAGAACAAGTCATCGTCGTCACCGTCGCCGTCGCCGTCGGCATTGCCGTGGAAGACGAAGCTGTAAGCCTGCCCGGTCTGGGTGATGAACTGCGCCGAGATGGACGTCATCGCGTTCTTCCTCCTGAAGAAGTTGTACTGGCGCGTTGCCGTGGCGACGAACTTGTCCGGCACCGAATACTGGGAGCGATACGCGATGTTGTCGTTCGGATTGATGTACGGCGCGCCCAGGAACCCCGAGGACGCGACGGATGATGAGAACGGCTGCACCTGGGTCGCGTGCGTGTGGGTGTAGGCCACGCTGAAGCCCCAGTTGTCGATCACCGGGCGGACCAGCTCGATGGTGTACTCCTGGCTTCCGCCCTTGTCCGTGTTGGTCAGCTCGTAAACGGCGCCCGTCTGGTGATTCTGGTACAGGGTTGTCGGCGAGCTCGTGACGCTCGAGTAGTATCCGGTGGGGGCGTTGGACAGGACATAGGCGTTCCCAATGCTGCTCATCGTGCCCGGCGTGATCACCCCGGCGTACCGCAGTCGCCCGTCGGGCATCGTGAGGGGGCCCGACGCGGGCAGGGCGTAGGGATTCACCTGCTGGTAGAGGACATCCTTCTCGACCTGCGAGTAGTCCACCTCGGCGGTGGCGATCATGCCCAGCCAGGGAAGCGTCCTGTCGATCGCCACGTTTTCCTTCCAGTTCGCCGGCCAGTGGAAATTCGGGTCGGTGTAGTCGAAGCTGGGCACCGCGGCCGAGGCGACGCCATTGGTGGTCGTGTTCAGCTGGCCCGCGTTGTTGTAGGAGTTCTCCACCCAGACCACGGGGTTTTGGCCCAGGAACAGGCCCGCGCCGCCGCGAATCTGCGTCGGCTGCGCGGTCTTGAAGTTGTAGTTGAACCCGACACGCGGCGAGATCGTGTAGTTGCCGTCCATCGAGATGCTGTTCGAGAACCCGTACGCCTTGAAGAAGACCGGGCTATATATCGGCGATTGGGGCAGGTAGGGGTCGTCCATGCGAAGTCCGGCCACGAGGGTCAGCTGCGAATTCGGCTTCCACGTGTCCTGGAGGAGGGGCGCGACGTCCAGCAGGTAGTAATGCGAGACGTCGGTGCCCAGCGTGTAGCCGGCGGCCGGCGTCTCGACGGTCGAGGTGGAGGGAACGTTGGCGAGGAAGTTCGCCACCGTGGAGTACGTGTAGCTGCCGATCACGTTTGGAATGAAGGTGTCCGTGTAGGCCGTGCGGTCGAACTGCGCGCCGAACTTGAAGGTGTGGTTGCCGAGGGAGTAGTCGCCGTAGATGTGCTCCTCCTGCTCCCAGGTGTAGATGTTGTTGTCCTGGTAGGCCGCGTACGTGCCCGAGAAAAGCACGCCGCTCGTGATGGGATTGACGGCGGACGGCTCGCTGGTCCCCGTGACGCCATCGACGGTGATCGCCGGCTCCTTCGGCCCGTTGAGGGTCGCCGTGCCGTTGTAGCGTTTGTAGGTCGCCTCGATCTCCGTGTGGAAGTTCGAGAGGATCTTGCTCCAGTCGCTGTTCAGCTGGGCGGTGTAGGACTGGTCGCTGCGGTTCGAGTTGTACCATGACGTTTCAAACGAGGTTTCCGACGCGCCGGAATAGTTGTAGAACACCGGGGCGTCGCCGATGGTGTGCCGGAACGTGAAGGTGAACTTCTGCGAATCGGAGATGTTCCAGTCCGCCTTCGCGACAAAGTTCTGCTCCCAGGTGTGGCTGATCGCGCTCAGCGAGCCCGGGTTGAAGTTGTAGCGCGACTCGAGCGTCGAGACGATCTCATTGTACTCGGTCGTCCCCGTGGTGGTGGTCAGCGGGTTGAAGAGCTGCACCGGCGGCGCCGCGATCTGTCGAAACGCCTCATAGCCCACGAAAAGGAACGCCTTGTCCTTCCAGATCGGGCCGCCGATCGTGAAGCCCGTCGTGTGCTGCTGCATGAGCTCGTGGGGCCCAAGCAGGCCGATCACCGGGTCGGGGCCGCGGAAATTCGTGCCCGTGTAGATCGCATAGATTGTGCCGTGGATATCGTTCGTTCCCGTCTTGAGCGTGATGTCGGTCACCGCGCCCAGGAAGCCGCTGTAAACCACGTCGAAGGGGTTGATCTGGAGGGTCAGGTTCGAGATCCAGTCGAACGGCACCGGGTTGCGCAGGCCGGCGTACCCGTTGGAATTCAGTCCGAAGTTGTCGGCCGCGGACACGCCATCGACCAGGAGGGCGTTCTCACGGGGATTCTGGCCGGCGACACTGAAGGTATAGGCGGGATCCGAGGGGCTCACCTGCATGATGACCGCCCGGGGATCCAGATTCTGGACATCCTGAAGGTCCCGCCGCACCGACGAGATCTGCCTGATTTCCTTCGAATTGTAGCTCGAGCCCGTGCCCATCGCGTCCGAATCGAACGTCGTGTTGGACCCGGTCTCGTTCACCTGGAACGCCTCAAGCTTAACGACCTCGGACGTCAGCGCAAAATCGACCGAGCTGGTGGTGCCGAGGTCCAGGTAGATATTCTTCTTCTCCGCCGTCGGGAAGCCTTCCGCGGTCGCGGTGATCGTGTAGGGTCCGCCCGAGATAAGGCCCGTCACCGTGTACTGCCCGGTCGGGCGGCTGACCGCCGAATAGCGCGTGCCTGAGGCCTCGAGGACAATCGACACGGTGGCGCCCACGATCGGCTTGCCATCCTTGTCGGTGATGAAGCCTGATAGCCCGGACGTCGTAACGCCCTGGCCGAACATCGCCGTCGTTGCCGTGAAAGCCAAGGCGATGGCCCCGGCCCAAATCCATCTCACAGATGGGCAATTCATATTCATAAGTTTGTAGCTTAAACCTGCGGTTCTAAATCGTGGCTGCCTCGGTCGGCGGCCAGTTGGATCTTGCTCTTGCCGATAGGGACATCGCTCTCCGTCATGTCAGTCAAGCATCGAAGTTGGAGAGTTGTTCACGTCGCCGAAATGTAACTGCGATCATGAGCCCAAATCGTGCCATATGCGCAATCCGCCTTCGAAGGCCGCAGCAAAATGCACGAATTCGCGGCGCCTCCACCATTCCCCGTCCTCATGATTGGACGCTAACACCAAGAATAAAAATAACTTACGAATGCCCCCAAAATCTTGGCACGAAGTAAGGTACGGATTCCGGCAGAATGAATGCAGAAGCCATCCAAGACGCCGATCTTGTCCAGAGGTTCAACGGCGGCGACGAGTCCGCCTTCACCGAGATCATGAGCCGCCACCAGTCGAAGATTTTCGCAGCCGCCATGAGCCTTCTTCACAACCATGCCGACGCCGAGGAGATCACCCAGGACACGTTCGTGCGCGCCCACCGGGGCCTGGCCCGGTTCCGCGGCGATTCCTCCGTCGCCACCTGGCTCCACAGGATCGCGGTCAACCTCGCGCGCAACCGGTACTGGTACTTCTTCCGCCGGTGCAGGCATTCCACGCTCTCGCTCGATGCGACACTGGGCGAGGAGAACGAATCCAAGTTCTCCGACCTTCTTTCCGCCGCAGACCCTGATCCGGCCCAGGAAAATTCGCGAAATGAGTTCGTGGAGGCCGTGGAGGCCTCCATGGAGAAGCTCGAGCCCTCCCATCGCCGGATCCTCACCATGCGCTCCGTCCTCGACCAATCCTACGAGGAGATCGCCGCGGTCCTCGGGATCAACGTGGGGACGGTGAAGAGCCGCATCGCCAGGGCCCGGGAGCGCCTTCGCAAGCGGCTTGCAGACGAATGCCCGGATTTTGCGTTCGAGACGAGCCCGACCGACTGGTTTGAACCGGCCAGGGGCGCCGGGCAGGCGTCCGGCGCGGCCGCCGGCTAGCCGGTCCGGAGGTTCAGGAACGCGGCCAGCCTCCCCACGGCGGAGGCGGTCCGATGTCCCCGGCGCACGCTCCGCGACACGACACGCAGCCGGCGCCCCTCGCGATCCGCCTTCATGTCGACGTGGCCGACGAGCTCCGTTCCCGACAGGACCGGCAGCGCATAGTAGCCCCGTTTCCGGATGGGGGCGGGCGTATACGCCTCCCACCTGTAGTCGAAATCCCAGAGGCGCAGGGTCACCCGCCGATCATAGATCAGCGGATCCAGCGGCGCGAGGAGCAGCGGATCCACCGCGGGCGGGACTTTCCCCGCGGGCTCGAACCAATGGAGATCCTCCAGGAGGCAGTGCAGCTGGGGGCACCCGTCGACGGCCACCGGCTGGACCAGGTCCTCCACGACGGCGAGCTCCGCCCTCCGGAGCGCGACGAGGCGATGCTGGCGAAGGCGGCTGAGCGCCATCCATCTCGCGGTGTCCGCGGTGGAGCGCTCGGTCTCGGCAAGGACCGCCGGCGGGAGCACCCGGTCGGGCAGGTCGTAGAGCCTTCGGTTGCTCTGGCGGCCCGCTATGAGCAGCCGGCCGTGGAAAAAAAGCTTCTGGAGGGTCGCCTTGGCAAGGGTCGCCGAGCCCCACACCCGCCGGCCCTTTCGGCTGTCGTCGAAAGACTCGGGGCCGACCGGGCCCGCGCCCGCGATCGTCTCCATGATGAGCTTCGCGAATTCCCGCTCCCGCGCGGTGAGGCGGCCCATCCACGCGCTCGTCCGGGTCGTGCGCGCGCGCATCGACGCGTGGAGGTGGGGCCACGCCTCGAGGGGGAACGCGACGAGGACGTTCGTGGACGGCAGGTGGTGCTCGAACGCGGTGCGCTCGGCGGCGGCGAGCCTGCGCCCGCCCTCCTGCCCGTGAAGGTGCCGCATGAGGCCGCCCTCCCGGTACCCGGCGACGCGGTTCCGAAGGATGTGGTCGTGCATCCGGCCGCAGATGTTGATCGGGTCGATCTGCACGTAGCCGTGGTGCGCGAGCACCGATCCGATGTCGGGGGCCGGGGAATCGATGAGGTGCGCCCGCCGCAGGAAAAGGCGGGCCTCCAGCTGCGAGACCTTTCGCGCGCGCGTCACGGGCTCGCGGGGCGGGTCGGCACCGCCCGCGGCGGAGGCCCGGCATCTGGCGCCGCGATCGCTGGGGGACGCAGCGCCCTGATCACCTGCGCGTAGTCGCCTATCCCCGCGAACAGAGCGGCCGCGATCGCCTCGCGAAACTCAGGCGTCGCAAGCTTCGCCGCCTCGGAGTCGCTCGAGATGAAGGCCGGCTCGACCAGCACGCCGGGGCAGCCCAGCTCGCGAAGGACGCCGAGGTGCTCGAGCTTCTCGCCGCGGTCCCCGTCGTGGAGCGCGTCGAGCACCCGGCGGTGGAGCGCCCCGGCCAGGATCGCGTTCCAGGCGTCGAACGCGTTGACCGGCGATACCTTGCCCTCGGAATCGTCGCTGTGGCCCGGGCTCCACGATTCGGCGGACCGCTGCAAACGGGGGGGGAAGCACAGGACCTCGACCCCCGTCGTCTTGGTGTTCGGGTTCAGCGAGTTGAAGTGGACGCTCACGAAGAGGTCCGCGTTCGCGCGGTTCGCCATCTCCGCGCGGATGGGCTTCGAGAGGTCGTAGTCCGCGTCCCGCGTGAGGACGACCGTGTAGCCGGCGCCCTCGAGGAGCCGCTTGAGCCTGAGCGAGACGTCGAGCGTGTACGTCTTTTCCATCGAGCCCAGGGCCTTGTTGGAGGCCCCGTGGTCCGTGCCCCCGTGTCCGGGGTCGATCGCGATGACCCGCGGCTGGCGCGGCGGCAGGCCGCACAGGTCGGGCCGCAGGCGCGGCAGGATGCGCGCCAGGTAGTCGGTCCGGCTCACGTAGAGCGCGCCGCCCCGCGCGACCACGGGGTCGCCGAGGAACACCCGAAGGCCCGCGAGGTCGGCCTCGCGGCTGTGATCCGCGAGGCGCGCGACAGGCCGGGCGCCATCCTTGAGAATCACCGCCGGCTGCGGGGCCAGGCGGACGACCTTCAGCCCGAGCCGGTCCGCGGCGTCGTCGACGCTCACGTAGTCGATGGAGCCGAAACGGACGGCGGCCGGCTCGGAACCCCGGGCGGCGGAGAAAAACGCCGCCGCGAGAAGAAAAACGAGGGTCGCCGGGCGCATGGCCGCGGCCGGATCAGGCCTCCGCGGCGCGCGAATCTGGGGGTCCGGCCTCATCCTCGCCTTCCCCGTCCTTGACGTGAAATTTCGCCTTGCGCTTGTTCGCGGGGAGCGGCGTCAGCATCACATGGATGTTGCGCCCGATCAGCTTGGGCTCGGCGTCCGGATGCCCCATGCCGGCCAGGTCGGCGACCGCCCGCTTCATCACCTCGAACCCGAGCTCCGTGTGCGCCATTTCCCGACCGCGGAACTTGAGGCGGAGCTTCACCTTGTTCCCGTGGTCCAGGAATTCCTCGGCGTGGCGGAGCTTCGTGTTGAAATCATTCTGCGCGATTCGCGCGGTGAACTCGATCTCCTTGATCTTGCTCGCGGTCGACTTCGCGTGGGAGTGCTTCTTGCTCTCCTCGTACACGTACTTCCCGAAGTCCATGATCCGGCAGACGGGCACGGGCGTCGCGTTCGGCGCGACCTCGACAAGGTCGAGGCCCACCTCAAGCGCGAGGTTGACGGCCTTCGGCGTATCCAGAATCCCGAGCTGCTTGCCCTCTGGCGATATCACGCGCACCTGCGGGACCTTGATGCGGTGGTTGCGGCGGATGCTCGCGAACGGATCGTTGTTGCGGCGCTGGTATTGCCCGTTGGAACGGTTGCCGCCGGGGGCGGCCGAAGGAGTCGGTATGGCCATCAATGATTACGCTGCAGGGCGTGTAGGGTCACCCGACGCTCGGCGGAAGCGGCAGTGAACACAACAACTAAACGCTGAAACTCTCCCCGCAGGAGCAGCTCGCCTTCGCGTTCGGATTGCTGAACTTGAAGCCCCCGGCGATCAGCTGGGTGGAATAGTCCAGGAGGGTCCCCCTGAGGTAGAGCGCGGTCCTGGCGTCCACCAGGACGGCGACCCCGGACGAGCGGACCAGGATGTCGCCGCGGCGGGGCTCGGAGGCGAACTTCAGCTTGTAACTCAAGCCGTTGCAACCGCCGCCGGTGATCGCGACCCGCAGGAATTCCCCCTGGTTCTCGCGCGTGATCAGCGCGCGGACCTTCTCACCGGCGGAGGCGGTCAGACGGACCAGGCTCTCGCCCCCCTCCCGGATCAGGGGCGGGGCGGCAGGCGGGGCCAGCTCGGTCGACTCGGGCATTGCGCACAGACTATCGCCCATTGCGGGCGCGAATCAAGCGCCGCGCGACGGCGACGGCGTTGGAGAAGCTGCGGAAGCTCGCCGTCCCCTTGCCCGCGATCGCGAACGCCGTCCCATGGTCGGGGCTCGTGCGCACGTGGGGGAGCCCTAGGGTCACGTTCACCGCCTCGTCAAAATCGATCACCTTGAGGGGGCCGAGGCCCTGGTCGTGGTAGAGCGCCACGGAGACGTCGAACTCGCCGCGAAGCTGCCGCCCGAAAAGCGTGTCCGCCGGCTGGCAGCGGGAAAGCCCGGGGAAGCGGCCGCGCAGGCCGTCGAGGATCGGGTCGATCGTGTCGCGCTCCTCGGTCCCTATGAGGCCGCCCTCGCCCGCATGGGGGTTGAGCCCGCAGACGCCGATGCGGGGAGCGGCCACGCCCTCCGAGCGCGCGAGCTCGTCCGCCGCGGCCACCGCGCGCCCGATGCTCGCCGCGGTGAGGCGGGAGGGCACCTCGCGCAGCGGGATGTGCCACGACACGAGCGAGATCCTCAGCCTTCCCCCGCAGAACGCCATCGTGGGCTCCCCGCCCCAGCGCGCCGCGAAGAACTCCGTGTGCCCCGGGAACGCCCAGCCGATCGCGGCCATGCGCTCCTTGCTGACCGGCGCGGTCACCACCCCGGCGAATTCCCCCGCCGCGCACATCGCGGCGGACCGCTCGAGCGCGGCCCACGCGACCAGCGCGCTCTCGCCGTCCGGCAGCCCCGGCCGCGCCTCGTAGGCGTCCAGCCCGACGGCGACCCTCGCGGGGCCGCCCGCGAGCGTCCCGAGCCAGCGCGACGGTCCGATCACCGCGACGCCGGCCGCCTCCGACGGATTCGCGGAAAGCCATGACGCAATGATCTCCGGCCCGATACCGGCGGGGTCCCCACAGGTGATTGCGATCTTGTCGGTCAATGGGCCCGGCTCGCCGGTCAATCCTCGTCCCCCTCGGGGGCCGGCTCCGATCGCCGCGCCCGGGCGATGCCGCGGGTCCCGGCCGTGATGAACTCGAGGAAGCGCGCCGCCTCCGCGGACTTGAAGGAGCCCCCGGAGAGGGCCTTGGCGGCGATGTCGCGGATGTTCCCCCGCTTGAGGTACACGAGGCGGAAGGCCTCCTTCAGCTCCCGGATCGCCTCCCGTGAAACGCCGCGGCGCCTGAGCCCGACTAGGTTGAGCCCTGCCACGGCGTCCCGCTCGGCGGCCATGACAAAGGGGGGGATATCCAGCGTGATCCGGGAAAGCCCCCCGATGATCGCGCCCTCGCCGACGCGGGTGAACTGGTGGTAGGCCGAGCCGCCCCCGAGGACGGCGTGGTCGCCCACGGTCACGTGGCCGGCGATCAGCACCGCGTTGGCGACGACGACATGGTCGCCCACGACGGCGTCGTGCGCGACATGCGAGCATGCCATCAGGAGGCAGTTGGACCCCACGACGGTGTGGCCGCCCTTCTCGGTCGAGCGGTTGACGGTGACGTATTCGCGCACGATCGTTCCCGCGCCGACCTTGACCCCCGTCGGGGTCGCCGGGTCGAAGCGCAGGACCTGGGGATCGCCGCCCACGACGGCATAGGGGTGGACGGCCACCCGGTCCCCGAGGATCGCGCCGGCCCTGATGATGGCGCCGGGGTGGATGACGCACCCGTCCCCGAGCTTTGCTCCCGGTTCGACGATCGCCGTGGGATGGATGTTCTGCTTCAAGGCAAACAATCTCAAAATAGACCGCCGGCAGTGCGAGAACGATCTGGCGGCCCGGGCCCTATTGCGCCGCCGGCCCGGCCTGGGCGGCGCGCGCCCTGCGGGCCGATTGCATGCGGTCGGAGAGCAGGTCGAGCTGGGCGTCCTTCAGCAGGTCGTAGATCTTGAGCACCCTGATCACCTGCAGCGTGTCGCTCTTCCCGTAGTTGCGGTTGGCCTCGATCTTCTCGATCAGGTCCAGGAGCATCGCGCGGAAGGAGATGATTCCGTCGACGCCGCGCTCCTTGAGGAGCGCGACGCTCTGGGACCGGAAGGGCTCGGCCGTGGGGAGCGCGGGCAGCACGAGGATCTTGGTGACGTCGCCGCCGACCCCGTCGCCCTCGGTGGGGAAGAGCCGCGCGGCCTGCTTGAGGACGTTCTGCTCCAGGAAACCGAAGATCTCCGGGGAGCCCTTGAGCATCGCCGGCGTGAACACGTCGGTGTGCCACGGCTTGACGGCGACGACCGCCTGGTGGACGAACTGCAGCTCCGATGAAAACAGGAGGAAGTCGGGCTTTCGGCTCGCCCTGCGCCACGCGGGGTTGTGGACCAGGAGGTCGATCTCCTCGTCGCCCGTCTTTCGCCGCGCCTGCACCTGGTACTTGCGGACCTGGCGGACGAAGAACCCGTTTTGCTCGAAGAACTCCCGGACAATGCCTTCGTCAATGGCTGACATGCATCATCCCTTAACCGGGGGAGCGCAGGAACACACGAGTTTTTTGCCCGGGTCAGGCGCTCCCCACCTCGCGCCAGGCCGACTCGACCGCCCGGGGAGGGACGTCGGCCCGGACGACAGCCTCGCCCAGGGATCTAAGGAGGACGAACCGGGGCGACCCGCCGCGCGCCTTCTTGTCCCTCGACATGGCCGCCATGAGCCGATCGGCCGCAAGCGGCCCCCGCAACCTCGTGGGAAGCCCGTGGGCCGCGACCACCGATTCCACCCGGGCCACGTCCGCCTCGCCGATCATGCCGAGGCCCCTCGACAGCCGGGCGGCGGCGCAGAGCCCGACGGCGACGGCCTCGCCGTGGAGGTACGCCCCGTACCCCGCGACCTGCTCGACGGCGTGCGCGAAGGTGTGGCCAAGGTTGAGGAGGGCGCGGCCGCCATCCTCCGCGCGCTCCGTCTCGTCGGCCTCGACCAGACGGGCCTTGATCGCGCAGCACTGCCGGATGGTCGGCGAAAGCCTGCGGTCGGCCGCCGTGAGCGCCGAGCGCTCGAGTCCCTCGAAGAGAGGGCCGTCGCCGAGCAGTGCGGACTTGACCACCTCGGCCATCCCCGCGGCGAACTCGCGCGGAGGGAGCGTCCTCAGGAAGCCCGTGGCGACGAAGACGCCGCGCGGCTGGTGGAACGCGCCGGCGAGGTTCTTGCCGGCGCCCAGGTTGACGCCGGTCTTCCCTCCCACGGAGCTGTCCACCATCGAAAGCAGCGTCGTCGGCACCTGGTAGTAGTCGATGCCGCGCAGGTAGGACGCCGCGGCGAATCCGGCCAGGTCCCCGACCACGCCTCCGCCGAGGGCGAAGAGCGCGCCGGACCGGTCGAGTCCCTGCGAGGCGAGGAATTCAAGCGCGCGGCCAAGCTCCGGGATCGACTTGGACTCCTCCCCCGCCGCCACGACGTGGACGGGCGAATCCGGGAAGAAGCTCCGGAGCGCCGTGGGGTAGATCCCCGCCACGCCCGAGTCGGTGATGACGGCGATCCTTCGGCCGGCGCCCGTGAGCGCGGCGGCCTGGGCGCGCAGCTCCGCCGTCAGATCCTCCGCGAAGTGGATCGGGTAGGAGCGGTCGCCGAGATGGATCTGGAGCGAGTCGGGCATTTCGCCGGGACAACTTGCCCGCCCGCGCCCGGTCTGTCCACGGATTTGAGGCCCGACGGGGATCAGGTCCCCTGCACGCCACGGGCCGCCGCCCTCCTCTGAAGATGGCGCGCGATCGGCTCCCGGACGCACAGATGATAGACGGCGAGGACAAGGACGATCCCCGCTCCCGCGTACGCCAGCCCCTCGGCCGTCGTCGGCACGGCCGGCCTGTAGATCGCCCAGGTCGCCCTCGCGATGCCGAGGTCGGCGTGCGCCGCAAAGACGAACGGCCTGCTCCAGGCGGAGGCCTGGCGGAGCGCCGCGTCGGCCGCCGCGAGCGAGTCCACGCGCGCGATCAGGGAGGCAACGACGCCGCCGAGCCGGCCCATCGAGGGATCCGGGTTCCGCGCCGCGCCCGCCATCAGCTGGTCAAGGGACATTCCCGACTGCGCGGCGGCCTGCCTGAAGTGCTCAAGCTGCAGCCGGGCCTCGTCGAGGTGACCCTCGAGCCTCTGGAGGTACTGCTGCATGAATTCCGGGAGCTGGGAAAAAAGGACCGCTCCGCACACGCAGAGGACGCGGTCCAGGAGGCGCTCGGCGCCCCCGCAGGCGGATCGGAGGATTCGGGGCGTGGCCACGCCCGTTTCTCACATGCCATGCGCGCCCTTACGATCCGAATCATCCACGAACCCCGCCGCGCCCGCCATGCTCGCCGCCGCGCCCCGCCCTCCCCCTCCGAATCCGGAGGGAGCCGAGCCGACAAGGGGCACCGCCTCCGACGGGATCGCCGCGGAGAGCCGCTCGCCGGCGACGGGCCCGTGCGCAAGGAATCCGGGGACGCCCCCCATTCCCGTCGCCTGCACGGCGTGAAGGGCAAGCCTTCCCGCGGCGGCCGCGTGCCTCCCGGTGGATCCTGCGGCCTGCGTCATGAAGAGCGCCCCCGTGGCGAGAAGCTTGTGCAGGAACACGGGCCCCATGATCGACACGACCGCGACCCAGATGACAAAGCCCACGCCGCCCACAAGGATCGAGAGAAGGGCGGCCATGTTGCCCATGAACCAGTTCCCGAGCGCCGCATCCATCGCGCCGAGCTGGGCCTCGGAGGGGCCGGCCGCCGTGATCGAGCTCCATTGCAGCACGCCGACCATATCCGGAACCCGGCTCGTGCCGGCGATCAGCGAGATGAGCGCGTTGTAGAGCGCGATCGTGCCGGTGTGGCCGATGGCCCATGCGAAGGGCCAGAGCGCGATCGAGACCATGTGCATGACATAGCTCTGCGCCGCCTGGCGGTTGTAGTGTCCCGCGGGCAGCGAGAACATCCCCGTGAACAGCGGGAGCATCATGGTCCCTGACACGGCGAGAAAGAACCGCAGCTGCTCCATGAACCACACGATCGCGGCGGCCGCGAGCAGCAGCAGGTAAAGCGGCAGGATCGTGAGCGCGATCAGCAGGCACTTGAGCATCGCCGAGCCGAAGCCCGTGGCCAACGCCGCCATCCTGACCAGCCCGCTCCACGTCTGCCCGGCCTGCGAGGCGTAGTCGGACGCGGTGTCCCAGACCGCCACCCCGAACGCCTCGATGTAGCCGAGCACGCTCCCGTCGTTGGCGCCGTCGATCAGGCCCCTGCGCCTCTGGGCCGCCGGGTTCGGCGGGGATCCGCCCTGCGCGAGCGCGTCCTTCCTGAGGAGGTCGAAGAGCGCGCTCAGCTCGGGCATCGCATACGCCGCCTTGACGCACGCCGCGCTAAGGTTGCGCGGCCCTCCCGCGGACGACGCGTAGACGCCATCGGCGCCCTCCATCGCGGCGCGCATCAGGAACGGGCCGCCCACCATGAAGGCTATCACGATCCAAGTCTTGGCGATCTCGCCCATCTTCCCCTCCCCGCCCGAGCCCTGGGTCCGCAGGACAAACCCCCAGAGCGCGAAGAGGGCGCCGAACGCGGTGAAGATCCAGCCGATCCTGCCGAGGACCGGCGGCTTGCCGTCGATTCCCTCGGTGAGCCCGCGGAAGATGGCGCCCCCGTCGTAGGAGCTGAACACGTCCAGCAGGTCCGAGGCCGGCGCGTCGGCGAGCGGGATGCTCAATTTGACGACCCTCCCGCGTCGGCGGTCGTCCACAGCCTCATTCCCGTGTAGTCGGGCCGGGCCTCGGCGGGCGCCGTCTTCTGCAGGGTCGCGACGCGCTGGGCCTCGGCGCCGCGGGCCCTCCCCTCGACATTCGCGTTCAGGAGCGCGGACTCCGCGAGCGTCCGCTCGTCAGCCGCCCTGGAACGCACGCCCGAGTCGGTGAGCGCCTGCCTGTCCGAAAGCGCAAGGTCGTCCAGGATGGCCCGGCGGCGGTCGCCCATCACCTGGTCCTGCGACTGGAGCTGGCTGATCTCGGCGAGGATGGCCTGCTTGCTCGATTCCGTCGGCGCCGTCCTGAACTGCGCCCAGGCGAGGGTGAGCTCCGATGCGACCGAGGCCCGCGCCTCCTGCTCCCGGGCCACCTGGCCGCGGATCTGCGCCGAGGCATCGGCATCCCGCGCAAACCGGGCATAGAGGGACGCGTCTCGCGGCTCGGACTGGCCAAACACCTCCATCGTGGCGCCCGGCCCGGTCGCCTTGAGGAGCGCGGCCGCGTCCTGCAGGCGCTGGGACGCGCCCAGCGCCTTCCATGCCTGCAACAGGTCCGCCTCGGTCTGCGCGCCCCCTGAAAGCTCGCCGAGGGCCCCCGATATCTCCGTCAGGTCGCGAAGGGCTCCCACAGCGGCCCGGGGATCGCCCGCGAACGTGCGCAGGTCGCTGACCGTCTGGAGCGTGCCCCTGGCCGCGGCCAGCTGGTTGTTCAGGCTGTCCAGCTCGGCCGCCCAGTTCACGGCCTCGGCGGGATTGGCGATCACCGTCACGAACGACGTGTCCGCGATTCCCAGGAATCCGCGCGCCGGGCGCGCGGCGAGGACAGCCAGGGCCGCGGCTGCGAGCGTCCTCGCCGCGCATTCGAGGGCGGAGCTCACGGGCCGGGCCCCCATGAAGGCGCGGGCGCGGGGACAAAGACCGGCACGGCCACCGTCCCCGGCGCCAGCTTCCGCCCGTCGCGCGCGGTCCCGGACTCCTCCCACACATAGTACTCGGTCCGCCCGGCCAGTCGGGATTCCCGGGGCGCCTCAAGCGCCTGCCTCGCCCAATAGAGCTGCTTGACCGCGTCCGCGGCCCCGCGCGCATAGGCCTCGTCGGCGGCGGTCCTGCGCGCGGAGCCGGCGGATGCGCATCCCCCAAGGAGGAGCGCGAGGACGGCGGTTGCGGCGCGCCTCATGCCTGCGCCCCTCCCGCCTCGGCGAGAACGCCCTCGTAAACCGACCCGTATTTTCCGAGCGCCTTCATCCTCCTGTCGAAAACCGAGCCCGACGACTCGGCGACGTAGAGCATCGCGGGGTCGACCTCGACGCGGACGGTCCCGCACACGGGGGCCGACGACTCCCTTGAGAAGTACGTGAAATACGAGGCCTTTCGCGAGCCCGCCTGGTGCTCGACGAGGGGGTGCTGGATGATCGCGCGCTGGGCCGCGCCCGGAAGGCCTATCACCCGCGCGATCCTGCGGACCTGGTCCGCGTTGTTCTGGCGCATGAGGAAGTACTGCTTGCACTGTCCGAACAGGAGGTCGGTGAGCGCGGGATCGATGTCGTCGATCTGCGAGGGCTCCTGGAAGGCGCCGATGAACACGCAGCGATACTTCCTCATCTGGGCGAGGAGCTCCTTCACGAACTCGGGCGCGCCCGGGATGAGCAGGATCCGCCTCAGCTCGTCCAGGAGCATCACCTTCGACTCGCCCCTGGGCAGCGTGAGGATGTGCTGGCGCACGTGGTCGAAGACCACGAAGCCCGCGAGATCCTTGAGCGTCCCGTCGGGAAGGCGGCTCGTGTCGAAGTGCAGCCCTGCGCCGCGGACCTCGATGTTCGTCGGGCCGTCGATGAAGGCGCCGACGACGCCCCCCGACCGCAGGCCCTTCGCGAGCTCCGACGAGAGGAAGTCGAGCTCCCCCGCGACGCCTGCGCTCCGGTGGTGGGACATCCGGCCATGCCTCATCAGGGAGACGAGCCCGTCGAACCTGGGGTAGTCCTCGGCAGCGAAGAGGCTGAACGCGAGCGCCTCGACGTTGCGCCGACCCGCCGGCAGGATCGAGTGACGCACGACGTCGTCCTCGCTCGGCGCCGCAAGCAGGTCGCAGGCCGCGGTGGGATCCGCGCGCTCGAGCTCACGCAGCGCGAGGTGGCCGTCGAGGAAGTCGTCGTCCGGGCCCCGCAGCCGTTCCGCGGCGAGCGACCGCCTCGCAAGGTCCCGCCAGCGCCCTTCGTCGGCGTTTTTCCAGTCCTCCGCGCGATCCTCGAAGTGGCTGCGGACATACTCGCCGATGAGGCCTTCCCGGCGCCGGTTCCTATCCTCGTCCCTGGATAGCCCGACGAGCTTCATGCAGGTCCTCACGACCCTCGACACCGTCGCCGACGTGAGCGGGAGACCGAGGGTGTCGAACGGATTGAGCGTGAAGTCGCCCGACTCCCGGAGGACCAGGTTGCGCATCCCGCACAGCTGCGCCTGCGTGACGAAGGCCATCCCCTCCTCCTGGTAAAACCGATAAGTCCAGTCGCAGTCCGACTGGCTCATGAGGTCCATGAGAAGGGCCGACTTCCCCGAGCCGTTCACGCCGACGACGATCGAGTGCTGGGGCGTTCCGTTCGGCGTGACGAGCCGCACGCCGACGATGCTCCTGCCGGGGCTGTCGTAGAGCGCCTGGGCCTCCTCGAGGTGGCCCGTGAACGTGGATGAGATCGGTATGAGGTCGGCGAGGTTGTGGTTCTCGACGTAGATGTCCCATCCTCGGTAGGTGCCGCCGAGGTTCCCGGGCAGCGTCTCGTAGAAGAGATGCCTCGCCTGGGCCGCGTTGTTGACCTGCATGAACTCGGCCCCGTCGATGCCCTGAAGGGCCGTCCGCATCGCGAGAGACTTGGCGGCGATGCCGTCGGGGGTGTCGGCCCAGACGCGCACGGCAAAGAGAAGGTTGAACGGGATCGTGACCGACGAGAGGAGGGAATCGATCCTGCCACGCCGCAGGCGTATGTCGTTCTCCACCCCCGCGGCGCGACGGTCCGAGAGGAATGCGCTCAGCTCGTCTATCTCCCTGCGCAGGCGCTCGATCTCGCCCCCGACCGGCAGCGGGCGGATTCCGAGCGTTATCGACGCCCCTCGGCTCACGGCGTCCAGTATGGGAAGGAGCATTCCCGGCCTGGTGCCGCGCGGAAGCTCGCGCATGACAAAGATCGCGTGGTAGTTCCCGTCAAAATAAAGCAGGCTGCTCCGGGCGCCCCCGTTTCCGGACGCGAACGCATCCAGGTCGCTCCGGAGGCAGTTGGCCCGGATGGAACGGTTCTCGTCGAACCCGGACATCCCCTCCTCCCCGGTGCCCGAGAACAGCCGCGCAAGGCTCGGATTGAGGAACTTCCTCAGATGCAGGGCGTGGGCGCGGTTGTCCATGGGCGACCAGCGGCCGAGCGGATGGATCATCGCGAGCATGCGCAGCTGCGAGTCGAGGCCGGATGCGGCCTGGCCGAGGAAGGCCTCGCAGGAGGCGACCGAGCGGACGTCCGCGGGGGAGAGGCCCTCGCACCGCCGGCCGATGTACACGTGCACGCGCTCGCGCCGGAGGCTGCCCTCGGCGAGCCTCTGCTCGTAGAATGCGCGCCTGACGGCGCAGGTCCTGCGGCACCACTGAGATCCGGCCCTCTTCCTGCCGGAATAGGCGTCCAGGGCCGACTCGAAATCGTCCTCGACCGTCCAGTGGACCTGGAGCGATGCCGTAGCCCCAACGACCGCCAGGAGGTGCGCGTTCTGGCGGCGCAGGTCCAGGATCGTGCGGTTGTCCGCGCTGCGCAGGTCCGGGACCTCGACCTGGGCCCCCCGGGAAAGGCACGTGCGGGCATCGAGCGCGGGCCCCCACCACAGCATGTCGCGCTCAAACCAGCCGACTGGAAACGTGCGGGCCATTGTCTGCGTTTCACCGGCCCCGGCCGGCAATGCCCGCGCGCATGGGGTGCTCGAGGTCGGCGGCACGCCCGGGCCCCGCCGCGGCCGCGGCGTGGATCACGATCCTCGGGCAGATCGGCAATCCGCGCCGGGGCGGATCGGTGAAGTCGAGCCTGAGGTCGAGCGCCGTCGCCCAAAGGTCGCCCCTGAAATGCGGGGGCCGGCCCGCGACAAGAAAGCGCAGGTAGCCGAAACCGCAGGCAAACGGGAGCCCGGCCATGATCGTCTTTGCAAGCCAGTGGGTCCCCGTGGCGCCGTCGCCCAGGAAGAACTTCAGGGCGAGGCCGATGCTCAGGACGAGCCCGGCAAAAAGGGGCCAGAGCGCGTTGAATCCCACTCCGTCGAGGCCCAGGTAGCCCACCCTGGCTTTCCGGCCGGTGTTGCTCGGAGTGTAGGGAAGCGAGGGTTCTTCTGGCTCGGTGGACATGGGCGTTCGCGATTGCCGGCGCTCACCAGGCGGGAAGATTTCCAAGGGTCCAGACCGGGCTGATGATCCCGATCCTTATCGAGAACCAGTAGACGCCGGCCGAGATGGCCGGTATCCCGATGGCCCACGCGGCCTCCTCGAGCTTGTCCTGCTTGTCCTGGGCCCGGTAGGCCCGCTGAGCGTGCTTCATCCCCTGCCATACCGATCCCGCCAGTCCCAGGGTGAAAAGCCAGCCCAGCACGTCGGTTGCCTGGAAGGCGGCTGCAAGGATGACGGGGATGACGGCGGCGGCCATAAAATAAGACATGTCTAATTTTATGTGTTAATCAAGCCATTTCCATTCTTTGCGGAGAATTTTTTACGGAGCGCCGGCAGGCTGGGGAGGATTCAGCCGGTCGGGCACCGGCCGCCGCCCGGAAATCCGGCGTGCGGCGCCTCTGTTCGACCACCCCCATCGTTTGGGATGCATGCTGCGGGCTTGACCGTTCTTGCTGCGCGAATAGAAGGAACGTCCGCAAAGTGCGGGTGTAGTATAACGGCTATCACGTGAGCTTCCCAAGCTTGAAATCGGGGTTCGATTCCCCGCACCCGCACCATTCCTAAGCTGTTGGTTAGAAATGGGGTCTAGTTGGGTCTACGCCAAAGTTTGGCTCTCCACCATGAAGTGGGGACAGGGATTGTAGCCGGACGAGGTTATGGGTTATCCGCACTGGGCGATGACGCGCAGGCGGTAACTGGAAAAAGATCTGAAGCCGTACGCTCTTCGCTGTCTTTGACGAAGAGCCCTAAAATTGCATGGCGAAAGAGGAATCCCGGGAAAGAAACCGATTCTTCTTTCAAATTCTAGGTAACTGGCGTTGCCTTTTTTCATGAGCACGGCAGTATAACCCGCAAAGGCAAAAAAATGACTTCCAAAAAGAAACCCGCGACGAAAGCAACCAAAGTTCAGCTCAAGGATTTGAAGCCAAAGAGGAACCCAAAGGGGGGGAAAGATGTTCTCAGCATCTCCCCCACCAACACCTGTAGTACCACCCCTACCTGTCGGACTTGAAGTGAATGTCGTTCGGCCCGAGCTTTATAAATAAAGCTTCCCGCCGGTTGGAACGCGAATGGAAGGGTCTTCGTGATGCCTACCTGCCCATTCGACCCAAAGGTTCGCTGTGGTGTTCTAGCCGCAAGAAGGTTCCCAACGACCTGCCGCAAGGCTGGAAGCTTCATGTATCCGCCACGATCCTCTCCGCGTGCGGCGTTTTTCGGTTGATTGCGCCTTACCTTAGGCGGCGAAAGGTGTCATTCAAGGCGCCCAACTCCCTATTTGAATTGGGAAGGCTGAATGCCGGGATATATTACGGCTTCAGTCAAGTTGGCAAGTTTGTCACCGTCTATCCGCCCTCCACAGAGGCCGCAGTCGCTCTCGCCCAAGATATTGACCGTCTAACGGCAAACCAGCCGGCGCCACTCGTCCCTTATGACGAGGCGTTACGATACGGGTCATGCGTCCACTACCGCTATGGCCAGTTTTATTCCAGCTTTCGTGTGAAAATTCGAAACAAGTCCGTGGCTGCAATTGTGCGCCCGGATGGCAAGCGGATTGCTGACCGCCGGGAACCACACACCGCAGTGCCCCCGTGGCTGGCCGACCCTTTCAGCCGGGGAGGGCGGCCCACTGCGCGGGCAGCCAGCACCCCGCTGGAAACGACCTATGGAGAGTATGAGGCGCTTGTCCAGAGAGGGCGGGGCGGTGTTTACCGGGCGCTCGACCTGTCGTCCGAGCCCGCAAGACCGTGCATCATCAAGGAAGGCAGGACGCACGGAGAAACAGATTGGCTTGGCCACGATGGGTTCTATCGAATCCAACGTGAGGCGCGATTCCTAAAATCGGTTTCTCCGGTTGCCAAGGGGGTGCCGCGAGTCATCACGACCTTTCGTGCCAACCAATGCTTTTATCTGGTAATGGAACCTGTCTTGGGAAAGCCCTTGCAGGCACTCATCGCCAGCCGGCAGCGCATATCGCCCTGCCGAACACTGGCGTATTGCCTGAACATGGCACGCATTGTTGCCGATATTCATTCCGCCGGGTGGGTGTGGCGCGACTGCAAACCAGCAAACTTCCTTTGCGGTGAGAATGACGAATTACGGGCGCTTGATTTCGAGTGGGCGTCCACGCTTGATGATCTTGACCCACTTTGGCCGGGAACACCCGGCTACGTCCCGCCGAAGCCGGATGCGGCCAACCCACAAGCCGACGATTTGTTCTCACTGGGAGCTTCCTTTGCGCACCTGGTCTCGAGAAAGGCTTCTTCGCCTATGCGTCCCGTTTCGTTCAAACCAAAAGCACTGTGGCAGAAGCTACCGGAGCCATTTGTCGAACTCACAAAAAACCTGCTGCATTCAGACCCCAAGGCACGGCCTACGGCACACACGGCTCAAAGAATCTTGGAGCAGGTGCTGCAGGATTCAAACTTTCGCGCTTCTCCCGCAAAATAGTAAGGCCTTTTTCGCCTGAAGTACCTCCTGGCGAGGAGGCCTGTGCCGTTTGGCAAAGGTGCATCCTGCGAACTTGTATTTAAGGCCGTCCCACCGGAAAGTCCAGATGCAGTGCAGCCTGCCACAGTACCCAATACGGAGCTCTAAGCCGGAACCATGCAGTTGGCGTCATGTTTAGCCAGCAAATGCGGGCCGATTTTCGACTGAATTGCAGTTGGGAAACGGGCTTAGTATCTTCTCCCAAAGACGCGACCACCAGTCGCGCTC
>Ga0182018_10000682_pt1 | contig 42500 bp, 46 predicted proteins | sample 812P2MmetaG_FD_120490 | JGI IMG/M metagenome (GOLD analysis project Ga0182018, IMG submission 120490) | Permafrost microbial communities from Stordalen Mire, Sweden - 812P2M metaG | ecosystem: Environmental > Terrestrial > Soil > Wetlands > Permafrost | place: Sweden: Stordalen | collected... | reverse complement strand
CGCTGCGGCTTCTCAGTGCACTTCCTACTGTACTTGGCACGACGTTCCCTCAAAGCGCGGTCGGCCGCAGTAGTGAAAGATCGACCCATCGAATATCGTGTACTGGCTCTTTCCGGGCTTCAATCTCGCATCGATGCTGGCCGAGCACGACTGCCCTGACACCATAATGTGCACAATGAACTGGTTATTCGGCAGATTCCAAGTCAGCATAAGACTACGTGGTCCGCTGACACGGACCTGAGTTGTGCCTCCCGGGGCTGCCGCCGGCCTCGCGCCAAGGCGGCCTTCGAAATGGATCGTGGTCGATAGTATGAACGCGGTCTCCGTGAGATCGGCGGTTCCGTTTCCATCAGTATTCAAAGCGCCGGTTATTCGCACGCCGATGGGGATGTTCTTTAGTTGGATCGGCGATTCGCAATCCAGTCGCCCGCTAGTGCTGACCTGGAAATTGACCGATGAACTTTGCGCCACCGCTGTGGCTGAAGACATCAGCCCAAGAAAAAACGCCAGCGCAAGAATGAGCGGCAATCGACACGCGGGATTCCGACTGTTCGACATAATCCCCCTCCAGTCTTTTGCAATGAATTTTACCGAGATGAAGCCTGACCCCATTGAAAGGCTAGCGAATTTCCAGCTTTCTGTGAAGCGTTCAGGGAGACGGCAAAACGCGTCTCTTGCACATTGCGGTTCGCTGTGCTTTCCCGGCTGCGCGAAAGTTGATTTCAAGGAACACCCATGCCCGAGCAATGGAATAAATACGGCCCGACCGCTGCGCGCAAACACGGCAAGCCGGGCCGCGAGGTGCGGCCGAAAAGCGTGACGATCGACATTCACGCCCATGTCGACGTGCCGGCAGCGGCCAAGTTCGTCGCGCCGCATCTCGATATGACGACCGTTCCGCTGGCTCACTTCGCCACGCCGGAGTCGAAAGCGCTCACCCAGAAGCAGGCCGCCGATATCAGCGCGCGCCGCGATCACAGCTATCGGATGGCCGATCTTGACGCCATGGCCATCGACATCCAGATGATCGCGCCGCCGCCGCTGCAGTGCTATTACTCGGTGCCGCTCGATATCGCAGTCAAGGCGGCGCAGATCGTCAACGACGGTATTGCGGAGTTTTGCGGCAAGTATCCGGACCGTCTCAAGGGTTTCGGCTCGGTGCCGATGCCGGACGGCCACGAGGCGGCCAAGGAACTCGAGCGCTGTATCAAGGAACTCGGCTTCACCGGCGTCGAGGTTTTGACCAATGTCGCCGGCAAGGAATTATCGGATCCGGCCTTCGCCCCGTTCTGGAAGAAAGCCGAAGAGCTCGGCGTGCTGGTGATGATCCATCCCAACGGCTTCACCGAAGCGTCGCGATTTCAGCGCTTCTATTTCAACAATGTCATCGGCAATCCGCTGGAAACTGCGATTGCGCTGCACTACCTGATTTTCGATGGCGTGCTCGAACGCCACCCGAAGCTGAAAATCCTCGCCGTGCACGGCGGCGGCTATCTCGGCGCCTATCCGGGCCGTATCGACCACGCCTGGGGCGCGCGCTCGGATTCCCACGGCGATCTGCCGCAGCCGCCGACGACCTATCTCAAGCGCGTCTATGTCGACACCGTGGTGTTCACGCCGTATCAGCTTGCCGAGCTGGTGCGCACGTATGGCGCCGACCACGTCGTCATGGGCACCGACTATCCGTTCGACATGCTGGAATACGATCCGGTCGGTCACATCGCCGGCGTCGAAGGCTTCGATGCTGCAACCATCGCGGCGCTGGCGGGCGGCAATACCAAGAGGCTGCTCGGGCTGTGATCTTGGATGTAGGATGGCTCTCGCGCGGCGATCCAAATCCATGCCTTCGCCGCCATGAGCGCATTCGTGCTCGGCGTGGTTCAGCTTGCCGCGCCGAAGGGCACGCTGCCGCATCGTACGCTGGGCTGGATCTGGGTGACGCTGATGCTCATCGTCAACATCACCGCGTTCTTCATCCATCAACTCCGGATCTGGGGTCCGTGGAGCCCGATCCATCTGTTGGCGATCTTCACCCTGATCATGCTGCCGCTCGGCGTGCTTGCCGCGCATCGGTATGCAGTCGAGCGTCACCGGCTCACCATGATCGGCATTTTCTTCGGTGCGCTGGTGATCGCCGGGCTGTTCACGCTGGTGCCCGGCCGCATCATGCACGCGGTCGTGTTCGGCTCTTAGACACCAGCAATCATTTCGTATCCGGCGCGGGCGCAGCAGCGGGCGGTGGCGGCGCAACCGGTTCGGCCGGCGCAGAAGCCGGCGGCGAAGGTGGATTATGCAGATGGGCGTAAACGTTGCCCGGCAGCACCGTCATCACGAACGAGGTCGGGGTCTGATTTGGGCCGAATGGCCCGGGGACCTGATTCTGTACCGGCGGCAAACTCTTGAGATAAGCCGCGACGGCCTGCGCATCGGCCTTTGTCAGGTTCGCATAATTCCGCCACGGCATCGCCGGCGCGAGGATGCGTCCGTCCGGAGCTGTCCCCGTCGTAAAAGCGGTGACGATCTGTGCCGCGGTCCATTTGCCGAGGCCGGTATCGTTATCCGGCGTCAGATTGGGGCCGACGAAGACGCCCAGCCCCGGAATGGCAAATCCCACGTCGGAGCCGCCGAGATACTTGGTCATGTCCGGCTTGCCGAAGAAATGCCCCGGCGTGTGGCAATCGGTGCAGCCGCCCGATGTGACCAGATATTTGCCGCGCGCGATCTGCTGCTGATCGGCGGCGTGGGCGGCCCCAAGCGATAGCGCGAAAAAAGCGCCGGCCAGCGCGAGCGCGAGACAAACCGAAGTGTGTTTTGGCACGTTACTCTGCTCGATAATCGGCCTGCCGATGCGGCCATCTTTGAGTGTCGCGGCGAAAATGTCCGTTTGTCAACGGATAACCGATGACGTGTTCGGTGTCAGCGTCGTCGCGACTTTTTGGCTTTGGCGGGTTTGAGGTGATGAACCGAGGCCGACACGCCGGCGCTGCGGCGCAGCGCGTCCTTAAGATTGGCCGGCCTGCCGTGCTTTTTCAAGAGATCGCGGAACGCCTCGTCGGCCAATTCCTGAAAGTCCTTCATCTGATCGCGGCCGAGGAGATCGATCTGCTGCCAGGTCTCCTCATCGATCTGCACGCGCTTACCGGGCATCAGCCCGCCTTTTTATGACGCGCATGTGACCGCGCGGCTTTTTTCGGGGCGCGAGCGCTCGACCGCGACGGTTTCCGCCGCGTGTTGCCGCCGCCGCCACCTGACTTCACGCTTTGCCGCAGCGCGTCCATGAGGTTGACGACGTTGGACGGCGGGTGCTCCTTCGGCGCCTCGATCTTCTCGCCTTTTTGCTTCTTGCGGAGCAACTCCTTGAGGGCGTCCTCGTACTCGTCCTTGAATTGCTGCGGCTTGAAATGGCCGGTCTTGGTCTCGACGATATGGATCGCAAGATCGATCATGTCTTTCGGGATTTTCTCGTCTTTGATGGTGTCGAAGTATTCTTCTTCGTTGCGCACCTCGTAAGGGTAACGCAGCGTGATGCCCATCATGCCTTTGCCGCGCGCTTCGAGCGCGATGATGTGTTCGCGCGAGGTGAAGACGATCTTACCCAGCGCCACCATGCCCTCCTTGCGGATGGCTTCGCGGATCACGGCGAAGGCCTGCTGCCCGACGTCGCCGTCCGGCACGATGTAATACGGGTCGCGCAGATAAAGCTCGTCGATCTCGCCGCGCGGCACGAACTCTTCGATTTCGATGACGCGCTTGCTCTCCAGCGCGACGGCTTCGAGTTCCTCCGGATCGAGCTCGATATAGTCGCCTTTGGCGACCTCGTAGCCCTTCACGATGTCGGCGTTATCGACTTCGTCGCCGGTATCGGCATCGATTTTTTTGTAACGGATACGGTTGCCGGTTTCTTTGTTGAGCTGGTGGAAGCTAATCTTCTCGCGCTCCGATGTCGCTGGGAACAGCGCGATCGGGCAGGAGACGAGCGACAGCTTGAGATAGCCTTTCCAGTACGCACGCGGGGCCACGGCAACACTCCATCACTTCGAGGAACCCGGATTCAACGATATCAGGGAACCCACGTTCCACAAGGAACCCGAGGTGGGCTGTTTCTCCTTTGTTCTACACGAGAACGCGCTTACACTTTACGATTGGATGATTCGCCAGCGAGGGTTAATGCCCGCGAGAAGTGCAGTAAGAACCAAAGCGCGGCTATTCCATGCCAAGATGCTGGTGACGCGGCTGGAGGAATGGTGCGTCGAGGCGGAATCGCCCGAGGAAGCGCGCGAGCTCCTCGCCGCCGGCGCCGGCCACCGCTGCGCGCCGGGCGAGAGCGTTGCGGTCGAGCTCGAGCATCTGCTCGACGATTAGGCGGCCGCCGCAGCGGGCGCGATTTTCCTGAACAGGACGAACTCGTCTCATGCCGATATAGTGGGATGATGGATCTCCCGCCGTCGCAAATCGGTCATTTCGTCATGCGACGGACTGACGAAGCGGTGAATTTGAGCGGCACTTCTGGTACGCCATGACCACGGCTGATGTTTTGGGCTCCGGCCTCTCCACGGGCGTCGTAAAATTCCTCGGCAAGGAGGCGGTCTATTGGCGGCTGCGCATCAAGGGCGCAGGCCTGCTCGTCGTCACGCTGGGGCTCTACCGTTTCTGGTTTGCGACCGACGTACGCCGCTTTCTGTGGTCGAACACCGAGATCGGCGGCGAGACGCTCGAATATACCGGGCTTGCCACCGAGCTGGTCGGCGGCTTCCTGCTGGCGCTCGCCATTCTGGTGCCCCTCTATACCAGCTTCGCCATCGCCGCGCTGGAGTTCAGCCCGCGCGTTCGTCTCCGCTGCGCTTGGCGCGATGCTGCTCGCGCTCGGCGCCGAATTCGCGCTCTATCGGGCGCGCCGTTATCGGCTCACGCGCACCGTGTTCCGCGGCGTGCGCTTCGATCAGCACGGCTCGGCGTGGCGCTACGCGTTCTACGCGCTGTTGTGGTGGGCGCTGGTCGTCGCCACGCTGGGGCTCGCTTATCCGTGGGCGCAAGCGAGACTGCAGCGCTTCAAGTTGCGTCACACCAGCTACGGCGACTTGCCCGGATCGTTCGCCGGATCGGGGCTTGAATTATTCTTGCGCGGCGTGCCGCTCTGGCTTCTGGTCGCCGGTCCCTTGCTTGTCGCGCTGGTGACGCTCGGCACGCTGATCGACTGGGATGCGCTCAATACCGCCATGACGGCGGGCGACCGGGTGACGCTAAGCCGCATCGAGAGCGGGGCCGATTTCCACCGCGCCATCGGTGTTGCCGCCGTCGCCTGTGGCGCTGCGGCGTTTGCAGCCGTGCTGCTTTATCCGTTGTTCCAGGCCGTGATGCTGCGCTGGTGGATTTCGGGGCTGCGGTTCGGCGAGCTGAAGGTGACCTCGCGCTTGCGCACTGGGCTGGTCTATAGGTCTATCTGCGTTTCATCCTCTACATTGTTCTGCTGTTGTTGCTCACGCTTCTCACCGGCGCCGCCTGTTTGTTTGCCGTCGCCGCTTTGGTGGGCCCGCGGCACGATTCCCAACTTGCCGAATTGTTGGCGAGCGCGATTACGGTCGGCCTTTACGTCGTGATCGCGCTTGGCGCATCGACTATCCATCAAGTCGTGGTCACGTTCGCGATGTGGCGGCTCGGCGCGCAATCGGCGGATCTGTCCGGCGCCGATGCGCTTGACTGCGTGCGTGCGAGCGGCGCGCCGAGCTCCGCGCTCGGCGAGGGCCTTGCCGATGCGCTCGGCGTCGGGGGCATTTAGTGGAGGCTGGGCCATCAGCGCCGTGCGGTCCGGCCGTCTATTTCGACGGCACCAGCAGCGCGCGCAATGTCGTGGTGGTCGAAGCCGGCGCGACGGGCTTGCGGATCATGGACGCCCATCGCCGCGCGCTCGACGAATGGCCCTATACCGAGCTGCGCCGCCAGTCCGCGCCCGATGGCATGCTACGCCTTGGCCGGCGCGGCGAGACGCTGTTGGCGCGGCTCGAAATCCGCGATCCGCAACTGGCCGCCGCGATCGAGGATCGTGCCGACACGCTCGACCGCGGCGGCGCGGCGGAACGGCGGCTACGCCGCAAGATCGTGGCTTTGAGTTTCGCGGCCGGCGTGTCGCTCATCGCGACCGCGATCTTCGGGCTGCCGGTTTTGGCGAGCCGGCTGATTCCGTTTGTTCCGTTGTCGGTCGAGCGCAAACTTGGCGATGCGGTCGACCGCGAAATCCGTGCTTCGCTCGACACGCAGCATCTCGGCGCCGGTTTTGAATGCGGCAACGGCGCGGGCGAAACCGCCGGGCGCGCGGCGCTCGACAAGCTCGTAGGTGAGCTCGAAGCGGCCGCGGCGCTGCCGTTTCCGCTCCGTGTCGAGGTCGTGCGCCGCGCCGAACCCAATGCCATGGCGCTGCCCGGCGGCCGTGTCTATGTCAATGACGGGCTGATCGCGCAGGCACAAACTCCTGACGAGCTGGCCGGTGTGCTGGCGCACGAGATCGGCCACGTCGCGCGTCGCGACGGCACCCGCACCGTGCTGCAGACCGCCGGCCTGTCGTTCCTGTTCGGCATGATGCTCGGCGATTTCGTCGGCGGCGGCGCCGTCATCATCGCCGCCCGGACCGTCCTGAAATCGTCCTATTCCCGCCGCGTCGAGGCCGCGGCGGATGCGTACAGCGTCGATCTCATGCAAAGGGCGAGCGGCGATCCGCATGCCCTCGGTTCCATCCTCTCCCGCATCGTCGCCGATAAGAATCACGGTATCAAAATCCTGCTCGACCATCCCGAAACCAAGGATCGGATCTCGGCGATCGATGCCGTTGCCGTCACCGGCCCGACGACGCCGCTCCTCGATGCCGCCGACTGGAGCGCGTTGAAGCAAATTTGCGCGCCTCTCCCGGCAAAGGATGCTACGACCGGCGCCGGTACGGCCAAATAGCCGGAAGATAGAGACGAAAACCCAACAGCGATGCGCCGACGTCACTACACCGAGGAATCGATCTCGCAGCTCGCCATCTGGGCGCGGCGCATTGCGCTGTTTTCGCTCGCCGCGACATTGGTCGCCGTCATCATCGTGCGCTCGGGCGCGCTCGATATCGTGCCGGCACTCTCCACGCTGGCCGGCGCCTTGGTTCTGGCCTGTGTCGCGATCCTGCTCGCCTTTGGCGCCGGCATCGTGATCTGGCGGGAAGGCATCGGCGGCGGCCGCTACGCCGCCACGGCGCTGGTCGTCGGCTGCGCGCTCATCGCCTATCCGGCCTATCTCGGCATCAAGGCCTATCGGCTGCCGGCGATCTACGACATCACCACCGATCCGATCGACCCGCCGCAGTTCGATGCGATCGCGCGATTGCGCCCGCGCGACGCCAATCCCATCACCTATGCCGGCCTCTACACCGCGGAGCAGCAGCACGCCGCTTATTCCGATATCGAGCCCGACGACACCACCGCGACGCCGCAGGAGGCCTACGACGCCGCCATGAAAGTCATCACCAAGCGCAGATGGCGCGTCGTCGATGCGCGGGCGCCGCAGGGCGGCTTGCCGCGCGCGATCGATACGCGCGCCGGGCAGGGCGCATCGGTGCGCGACGGCATTATCGAGGCGGTGGCGCGCACGCCGATCCTCGGCTTCCGCGACGACGTGGTGGTGCGGGTGCGCGCGACGGCCGACGGCGCGCGCATCGACGTGCGTTCGGCGTCGCGCTACGGCCGCCGCGATCTCGGCACCAATGCCAAGCGCGTGCGCAATCTGATCGACGATATCGACGATGTCTTGTCGTTGCCGCAGAAGCCGGCGCCCGCGCCGGCCAAGCCGCAGCCGCCGGCCAAGGGCAATCAGGCCAAGCGATAGGTGCCGGTGATCGACGGCGGTCCGTCGGTCGCAATGACGCCGCGCGCGGCCAGATCCTCGAGATGCGCCAGCACCGATAGCGCGGCCGCGCCGACGAGACGCGGATCGAGGCCGATATAGACCGCCTTGACGATGGTCGGGACGTCGGCCGCGCCCTTGCCGAGGCGGTGCAGGATCGAGGCTTCGCGGCCTTGGCGGTGCCGGATCAGGAATTGCACATAGCGCGGCGCGTCCGTCACAGGCGCGCCGTGGCCGGACAGATAAAGCGGCTCGCTGCGGCGCGCGAGTTTTTGCAGCGACGCCATGTAGTCGCTCATGGCGCCGTCGGGCGGCGCCACGATGGTGGTCGACCAGCCCATGACATGGTCGCCGGCGAACAGCAGATCGGCTTCCTTGAACGCAAACGCCATGTGATTGCCGGTGTGGCCCGGCGTCGTCACCGCTTCGAGCGTCCAGCCGTCGCCGCTCACCGTCTCGCCATCGGCGAGCGCTATGTCCGGGCGAAAGTCCATGTCGGCCGATGCGTCGAGACGGTTGGTCTCGCCGATATGAAGCGGCCGCGCGGGGCGATGCGGGCCTTGCGCGTAAACTTTTGCCCCGGTCGCCGCTTTGATTTTCGGCACTGCCGGCGAATGATCGCGATGGGTATGGGTGACGAAGATGTGGCTGACGGTTTCGCCGCGCACCGCGTTAAGCAGCGCCGCGATATGGGCGTCGTCGTCGGGGCCGGGATCGAGGATGGCGACTTTGCCGCGGCCGACGATGTAGCTCATCGTGCCCTTGAAGGTGAACGGCCCCGGATTATTGGCGACCATCGCGCGCACGCCGGGCGCCACGTCGCGCACCGTGTCGGGTGCGAAATCGAACGTCTTGTTGAAGGGCAAGCTCTTGTCGAGGGGAATATCGTCGCTCATGCGGGGCCTTATAGGGCCTGCGCGGCGCCATGACGAGGCAAGGTCTGAGCTACAGGTATCCGCAAATAATTAGAGCCCCGGTGCCGGGGAAACCTACATGTTTTTGACGGCCAAAAAATGCAAGTTGTGCCCATTTCATCGGTGTTTACCATGTCGCTAAGATTTGTCGCTATTCGCTTGCCGCCAAGGGGTGTCGCTGGTTATATCCGGGCCATGAGCAAGACAAGAGCACGGCACGGCACGTACATCTTCCAGCGCGGCTCGACATGGTACGTCAAGCTGCAAAGCCCCACATGCCGCGTAGAGAAGAGCCTACGCACGTCGGATTTCCGGGAGGCTGAGATAGCCGCCCTGCCGCTGATCGCGGAGCACAAAGCCGCGTTGCTTGCGAACAGGCCCAAGGTGACGCTGATATGGCATCGTGCTCACGAACCCGGCTTGCGCGTCATCGACGGCGAGCAAGCCATCGTCACCGAACGCGAACTGCAATTCATTGATGCCAGCGGCAATGTCGTTCGCCGCGAACCCAACGGCGGCCCGGCGCAGTTGCTTACGCCAGCGCCGTCGTCGGGCGTGCCGAGCTTCAAAGCCTTCGACGATGCCAAACGCCCGACGCCCGCCGTCAAGAACGGCGATGATGGAATTATGGAGACCTACCTCAGCCACCGCAACATCACCGGGCATAAGAGGCGCGAAGCGGAGGCTTCTTGGGCGCTCTACAAGTCGCTCATCGGCAAGCCGTTGAAGAACGCGACCCGCGACGACGGCCGATTGCTGGCCCAACACTTTAAGGATACCGGCAACAAAAGCGCCACGGCCGTCAAAAAGCTAGGCTGGCTACGCGCGGCGGTGCGGCTGGCCATCAAGGAAGGGCAGTTGCAGTTCAACCCATTTGCGGAGGTTGTGTCCGAAAACGGCGACGATGAACTGCGCCGCAAACCGCTCAGCGACACCGATATGGAGCTTTGCAAAAAGCACCTTGGCTTGCTCGGCGAGTCCGATCAATTGCTGTTCCGCTTCTTGGCGACGACCGGCGCTCGATTAGGCGAGGCGTTTCAAATCGACGGCGAGCAGATAGAGCGTGACGTGAGATACGTTGTGATCGGTTCCAAAACCGAGGCATCGCAGCGCCGGTTGCCGCTCCCATCTGCGCTAATCCCATTCCTGCCGGACAAGATCGTGGGGCCGCTGTTCGCGGCCAGTCCGTCAATCGAGCTTGCAGTGAAAGCTGCGTCGAAACGGCTCAATGATTTCCTTGACGAATGTGGATTGACCGACCGGAGCATCGTTGTCCACTCGTTACGGCATAGAGCGGCGGACAGGCTGCGCGCCCATGAATGCCCGATAGATATTCGCCACGCTCTGCTTGGTCATGAGACCCGTTCTGTCGCCGAAGGATATGGCGAAGGCTTCTCCGTCGTCACATTGAAGAAGTGGGTCGACAAGATCGGCTTCTAACGGTCGTCGCGTGGCGGCTCGGCATTGGCGTGTGGGATTTAGCGGCCCGCCACGCTGGATTGTCACGCTGCTAGGGCAGGCGTAAGATTTGCACGGGGCTTAGAGGGGTTGAGCCGTGTCCGATGACCACGAAAGTCGTTGGCGCCGCGAGTTTGAACAGTGGGGAGTTGACGCGGTTAGGAGAACCGTGTCCGGCACTAGCGGTTGGGATGAGCCACGCCGCCAATTTGCTTTCCGGTGGTTAAGGGAAAAAGAAGGCGAGACCGAGCATCGAGCAGAACAAGTGTACCATGACGCTCGCCAGACTCAGCAAGATACCCGCCGAACGATGTGGCTCGCCGTCGCCGCTATCGTAATCGCGGTCGTGAGCCTCATTATCGCTATCGTGAAATGATTGTCATGAAACTGCTATTAGCATTGCTTGTCTGTCTCTGCCCGGCTTTGGTCCTTGCACAATCTCTTTCTCCCCCTCCGAAGCCGCTACCACCGCCTCCGATTCTCCAAGACCCGATTTTGTCTCAATATCTCTATGACGAGCACCAGCAGCTTGAGCGCCTTCGACAACGATTGGCGGACACTGAGCGACGGCTAGAATTGGTTGAAAAAATTTTGGCCGATCAAATGCAGGGAGACATTGATCGGTTGACGATAGCACCCCGCCGACAGGCACCGCATTAAGGCGTGCGCCGTGGCGCGTGCGCACGGTCCGGTCAGGACCGCCATGTCGAACAGTAGCATCACGAAAATACGCCGCGCCGACGGAGCAGCCTATAAACGGCAGCAACAATCCCCGCAAACATCACTGTCAATAGAAGCTTTACGGGATCCAAAAACGACAGCAGAAAACCAGTAACGGGACCGCTTATCGGATAAGCCTTTTCATATCGGTAGAAAACATCCTCGCGCTTTATTCTTTGCCGCAGCGCCTCTGCGACCGCGTCGGCATATCCTTGATTTACTGACCCATTAAACAGTGATTTTCCCGGCACAATCCTGCACGGATACATATTTTCACAGTACGCGCTGACTTCCGGCGCCTCAAGGACATGGTCGATAACAATCATCGCCAAAGTGGCGAGAATTATTCCAGCGATTATAAATCCAATCCATTCGCCAAGACGTTGCGTAGTCATGGCATCCCTCAATTGCCTTGGTCTCCTCTTTAATTACCACGATTAAGGTAGACGATAGGACCTGAAATGCGGCGCGCGGTCGGCGGCGAGCGCGTAGCGGATCGCGTCGTAGATGTGACTTTCGCAGGCCGGATCAACGTCGTCGGGTTTTTTGGGATTACGCGACAGGACCGGCAGCGTGCGGGCGGTGTTCGGGCAGTTTTCCTTGACGATGAACAGTCCTTTGCCTTCCCGAATTTTCGAGTCCGGTCGCGCGGCGGTGTTCATCAGGCGCTCGCGCACTAGCGTAAAGCCGGTCTCGCGTGATCCCGGCGGCTTGCTGACAAGCTCGAATGGAATGCCGGGGTGAGAAATCCCGTTGATGAGAACGCGCCCTTTGAATTCTTCTTGCGCGCTGTAGCCGTTCATTTCTTGGCCGATAGCGTCGTCGGCAAAATTCCGGCGGAACATGTCATTCCACTTCTTCGGATTTTGCACATCTTGGAAACGCCAACCACGCGCGATCTTGTAGTTCTGGATGCGCGTGGTGATTTCCGCGATGCTGGCATGATCGCCCTTGTCCGGTGTACCATCCCAACCGTAAAGCTCTCCAATCAAAAACAAGTCACCCGGCAATGAACGCCCGACACGTCCATTCTTATATTGAAAATCTGTGCCGTCGCTTTCGGCGAACGCCAGCCACGCCCAAGGCCGCGTGCTGCCCAAATCGAAGCTGGCGAATGTGCGCCACGTCGCCGGTATCTCGAAGTCGTCGATGAAGATCGTATTGGAGTGCTTGAAGAAGATCGCATCCATCGCACCGCCGCTAACGATGCTCCAATTATTATAGACCCAACTTTGACGAAGCGGCTCGTCACCTTCCGTCGAAGTCATCAGAGTCGAAATATAATTCGGGGATGTCCGCCGCAAAACGGTGTTATCGAAGTAGGTACTGAAAAACATCCTCCGTGTCTCGCCATTGGTATCGACGATTTGTGGTCCGCATACGCCCTTCGGAATTCCAGATAGGCGGAACCGATGCGCCACGGCGTTGTGCGCCGGGCCGCCTGCGTTGCAACTGGACAGCATGTGACGGCGGAAACCGGCACTCTCAGGCAGAGGACCACGAAGGCACGCGAACATAGTGAGATACGCCTCAAGGTCTTTTTGCAGAGTCAATTCCTCGACGGCGCAAATAGCGAACTGCTTGCCCATGAAAAGTTGCTTGGCTTGCTCCTTGTCGAGTAGGTAGTTCAGTTCCAGCTTCTCGCCGGATTTCCACTCAAATATGTGGTTCAATTTGTTGTAGCTCATGGCGCGGCCCCACACCGGACGCGCCAGCGTTTCAACCATCTGCACAATGTCCGTCAACTCGCGCAAGCTAGAGCGCAGCAAGACGCAGGAATAGTTTTGTCCCCAACCCCTGCCAATGCCCGACAGAATTTTCAGAATGATGATTTCGGTTTTGCCCGAGCCCCTCGTCCCGCAAACTGATATTTCGGTGGAGTCGTCCTGCATGAACGCAAGCTGCGGTCCCGGCTGCGCGGCGGCGACACAAGGCAACAACTGTTTTGACTCACGCACGAACGGTCGATAAAGCCCGCTGGCGGGATCATGCTGGAATTCGTAAACCGCTGAACTACTCATGGCCCAACTATCCTAAATCCGCCAACAGGTGGCCTGCCGACGCCGACTTTTTCCTGCGGCTCATAGAGCGAAACTGTTGACGCGATCCCCTGCCCCGCGACCTTCGCCGCTACCTGTTGGGCTACCGCCTCGCGCTCTTCATCGGTCGGACGCACCGGCTTCGGCTTAGGCGGCTCTTTCCAAGTTGGGCAAAGCTCAAACAGAAAGTCATTCCGAAAGCCTTGTTCAAGGAGCGTCTGCGGATGCACTGCGACGACTTCGATCCCGGCTTCGATGAAGGCACGATGCTGCGGCGTCCCGACGACCACGACATCAGGCTCTTCGCCAGCGATGGGCGCTAAAAGTTTTCCGCTGGCATCCCTGAACAGCACGCAATCCCGAACCAGTGGCTTCATCCATTTCTTGTCGAAGGTTTCCTTGTCGAGGATTTGGGGCACTGCCAGAACATTCGTCGGCCGCTGGCGTGCGTGCTCGGGAATGACCGCGCCAAATTCATTGTCGCGCGCGCCGGGTGCCGACAGTTGCGCTTGGGCGGAACGGCCTTCAATGAACACCCCGCCGGAGACGTGGTGCTCATGCTCGATCCGCTCGCCGTAAATCTGCGGCAGGTAGGAGGCGAGTACCTTGTTCAAGAGCATCGGGTTCGGCGGGCTGGCGTCCATGGCCTGAATGAGCTTGCCGTCTGGCGTGCGCGCATAGACATCGGCGCGGCTGCGGCTGGGGTAAGCGACTTCCCAATCCCAATCTTCCATTGTCTTGGCGTCGGCGGCTGCGGCCTCATCGACGACCCATACAGGGGCACCTTGGAAATACTTTGGGGTGCGATGGCCGAACATCGCCAATTCGAGAGCCGAGCGATCAAGGTCGAGAAGGAAGATTTTCTTGGCCGCCCGGACGTGGTTGCTGAAACTGTCGGTGCGGCCCAACCATTCGACCTGATGAGCTTGGGGGTCCTCGTCGGCCTGCCGCAATTTGAGGAACAGGCTGGCTTCGCTGATCCCGGAAGCGCGTGCCGCCGCGCGCAGCTTTGGGCGAATGGCGAGTCGGTTGAGAACGAGTTGCCAAGTCTCGTCAGTGATGCGATTGCGTGACATGTGAAGCTCCCCCGCCGAACGTGCGGCGCTGGTATCCGATCAGCTTTGAAGGGGGACTTCGACCGATCCTCTACCACGGAAACGCTATAAATTCAACTCCGGTCTTGAGCACGTTGATCGCCATGCGATGCGCAAGCTCGTCAGAGCGAACGTTCCTCGAATTCTGAGTCGCTCTGAAATTTTTGGGTCGGCTCTCTCAGAGCAATAGGGCTAAAAAGAATTCGGGAGGGGGTTCTGTCGATTTCCAAATCAGGCAGTGATGTCAGGCTCTCACACACGTTTGCCGCAGACCGGAAGTGCCATGGTTAATGGCCCGGTATCTCAACCCTCTATTGTAGGACCCAATAATACACGCGGGGGTGGAACCGTCCTTAATAGCATCCCGCGCTCCAATCGCTACGCCTGCAACAGGGGAAGTCGCCATTGGAATTGCTGAGAAATTCGAGTCCACTGTCGCCAACTGTCGCCAATCAGCGGCCGTTCTACCGGCGCGTGCGTTAACGAGAGGCGAGGTTTTGGCTGAGATTTGCGCGAAATAAGATGGTTAACGAATAGGGCCAGCGACCCCGAAATCGGGGGTATCGGCGCTTGCGGATCGGCTGCCGCGACGGCCGATTTGTCGGTCGCTCGGACGCTTTGGGGTCATGTCGCATTGAATGCGACATCGGTGTGCGACATCAATGCGACGCAATGCGACAACCCATTGATTTTGCTTGTCGCATTGACCATCACCAATGCGACATTCGATGTCGCAACACAAAAGGGTAATAAAAGGCGTGCGCTACGCGCTCGCACGCCTTACGGCGCTCGCGCTTCGCTCCGCTGAGACCAAAGGGAAGGGGATCAATCCTCTATCGGATAGTAGCCCGCTGTGCCGCTGCGCTGCCCTGGCACGCTGTCGCGATATTTCCAAGTGCGATCTTCGACGCTATCGAAGGCGGCTTTGATGTCGGCTGCGTTCAAGTCCTCGATGCCCGTGAGGCGTTGGAACTGCGGCACCACTTTCTTGATCGCGTTGTTGCCGTGCATCTTCGTGATCCGCTTGCCTTCCTTGAACAGCGCCAGCGCCGCCTCGATGATCTTCTCGTTGCGGGTCTCGTCCGCTATCGGATCGGCCTCCGGCGGCGACCACGGAGCTGCTACGCCCATATCGTCGGCCTGCATACCGTCGCGGGCGTTGTTGAGTGACACGCTTGCTAGGAAGCGCCAAGGCGAGACGCCGCCATTGCGGCGCGCCATGTTGGGCTTATCGCTGTCGATCCTGATGTACCGCCAGCGGTCGGACTCTGGGATGTGGAGCTTCTCCGCTATCTCCCCCGACATCGTATTGTAGACCCGCACGTCGCGGGCGGCATCGACGATAGCCGACGCACCACGGGCATCGGCTGCGGTGTAGTCCACACCCTTTGCGACCTTGCGGGTGTGGTGGATAAGGTCGGTACAAAGATCAGCCCGCTCGCAAACGAGGTTCCAACCCTCTTTAATCACGCGGTCAATCTTCGTGTTGTCATTCTCGCTGATACTGTGCGAAGCGACGAACGGGTCGATGATTAGCACGTCGATGCCGCGCGCTCGGCTTTCATCAATCAGCGCATCGACCAGCGGGATCGCCATCTGCATTCCGTTCTTGCCGACTTCGGTCGCGATCTTGATCGGCGTGTTGCGGCCGTTGTCAGTGAAAAGATGTTTGCTGTCATCGAGCAGGGCGAGCGCGGCGGCATTGAGCGGCGGCGCGCCTTCCCAATCCTCGCCCGGTTCGCTGTAGAACTTGATCGCCGCCGCAAAGCGCCGGTCAATCTCTTCTTTCGGGTCTTCGCCGTTCCAGTACCACACCTTAAGCGGGCGCGGGTACATCCAGCCGAAGTTGAACAGATCGGTGCGGGTCGCCATCGCCAAGCTCTCGGCTATGATGTTGGTTGATTTACCGCCGCCGCCCGGCGATATGTCGGCGACACAGAATTTGCGAATGTAATGTCGGAGGAAAAGCCAATCACGCGGCGGAACTGATTTCGGATCGCGGCGCACGAACGGCGTCGCCGACAAAATCAATTTAGGTTTGGGCGCGACCGCTTCCGGTTCCCGTTCATCAACATCTACAGGGTCATCCTCGAAGTCAGCTTGCGCCGATCCTGCACCGATTGCCGACTGGCGCGACTTGTACGCACTCTCGACTTTGGTGCGAAGGCTTTGCCGACCATCGAATGACCACGGCGGAATGCACGCGCTGTTGAAATGCTCGTCCATTAGATCGAGGCAGGTTTCACATGACACGCCAAGATCGCCGACCTTCATTGCAACTTGCACAGTCCAGTTGTCGCCATAGTCACCTTCGATTGCCGGGCCGTTGTACTGCACACCGTCTTTATTGCGCATGACCTTGCTGCGGGCAAAGTCCTTCAACATAGCTGTGGCCTGAGCGATAGCGGCATCGCTGTCGATGTCGGATGCTGGCGCGCCGTTGTCGTTCGCCGCTGTCTCAATCTTTTCTTCGACCAGCTTGCCGATGAATGGCACGCCGTTGATCGGCAGATCGTTGTCGGGCTTGTAGAAGCCGGTGACCTTCACGCTCTTGCCGTTCGCTGTGACGTGCGAACCGGGGAGCACGATGTAGTTCGGAAGTTCGACCCCGGGTCGCAGATCGCGCTTCGGGTGTTTGGTCGTCAGCGGATAATGAAAGCCGCCAGTCGGCGTCTTGAGGCGCAGCGTGTCCGGCTCGTTGCCGTCGTTGTTCTCAATCAGGAGCTTAATCCAATTGCCGAGACCATCCTTGCCGTGGGCTTCACTGGTATCAACATCGGCCACGCTGTTGATACAGCCACCCCAATTGCAATTCGACTTCTCCCGAACCCATCGCTCGATTTGTTTCAGGTCGCTAGTGGCATCCTTATGACCGTTCGCACACCACGGGTCTTTTAGCTCGGCGTTGAGCGGGAAGATCGGGCCGAAGGTTTCGACTAGGTGGATTGCGAGCGCCATGCGCAGATTGACCAGCACGGCGGGAAGCTCGGCGGCGGGCACTTCTTTGAGCTTGCCGCCCTTCAAGATTTCTTTGACGTGGCGCTCGTAATCCAGTTGGGAGACCGCAGCCTTAAGGCGTCCGCCCGCGTGCTGGATGTCCGCATAGATGGTATTGACCGTTGCGGCTTTTGCGCTTGGATTTGTGTCACTCATCGGACTCGCTCCCCAGCAGGAAAATCACGGACAACATCATCCCGCTGGTCACCGAAATGTCCGGGGTTCCCGTAATCGACGTGCATGGTCGGCTTCGACCGAGGCTTACCGACGCGCTCCTTAAGCCGAGCCTCAAAATCGGCAACCAAGGGCGAGCGGACTCTCGATGGTGCCGGGGGTACGGGTGCAACCGGCGCAGCCTGTGGGGCACGCACATCCGTCACGGTGCCGTAGAATTCTGCGAGCGTGGGGATCGTCACCGCCGCGATTACCGCCGCGTAGTAAAAAGGGTTTAGATCATTAAGGGAGGTGGCGCGTCCGCCATGACGGTGAAGAATGGAGCGCACGTATTGAAAACCGTCGCGTTTCGAGCGGCCACTATAAAGAGAGGCCAACACAGCGCGAACTTGATCTTTGGTGATGATGCAGCTAGGTTGGGTCATGGCACAAATGATCCTTGTGTCAGTCCGGCTGCCTTGGCGGGACAAGCCGGACGAAAGTTGCCGAGCGGCCTACCGCTCGGCTTTTTCGTTTCAGGGGATGTTTTTCGCGAGGTTCGCGCACTTACGCAGGGCCGAATGGGCGCTGCTGGCAAGCGAGGCTCCAATAGAGTCCGCGAAGGTTCCTTACTCTGTTTCACATCGCGCTCAAAGGACATTTCTCCTTTTTCGAGAAAACCCGCAGATGCGCTAGGGGCGGCCTCACAGCGAGGCCGGTCATCTCCCACTACCGTCCTCTTGCCGCCGACTACGCGCCGCCGCTCGCCGCTCAGAGCGGCATTGGTGACGAGCTTGAAGCATAGCGCCTCTGACGGCCGCACCCCGGAAACGCCGACGCCGCTCTGCCCCTTCGGCGGCGCACCGGACGCAGCCGCCGTCGTTCGTATAGCGTTCGGAACCATGGCCGGGATGGCGGCAAAGATGACCTTGATAACGAGGATCGCCAAGCTCGATTGCTGTTTGCCGATTTGCGTGCGCAAACTTCCACAAGGCTTGTCGGGTCGCCGTCGCCAGCTTCGCCGCCGCCGTCGCCTTGGCGTCGGCACGGGTATCGCGCCACGGCTTGATTAGCTGGATGTCGCTTGATGCGTGGGTCATTGGGCAAGCTCCGCCCATAGGCGCTTAAGGAAGTTTTCCTTCGCTCGAATATCGCGGAGGATGTGCTCACGGCGGATCATGTCGGCGCGTGGTAGATCGCTGCGAAGCTCGCGCAATTCCCTTTCGTGCTTGTCGATCCTCTGCCGCGCGGTGACCGAGCGCGCCTCGCCTACAAGCCGTTTGCGCCGAGCGCGCCGTATCGTGCGCGAGTAGACGCTCTCGCCAGTGCGGTCATATGCTGCGTCAAAGTCATGCACGGTTCAGTCACCCTTCACCTGCGGCAAGCCGGACCCGGGGAACGCTTTAGGAGCGCCGCCGAGAACGCGCGCTGAAGACGGCTCGGCTCCTCGGGCGAACGCTCTGCCGCCGCCAGCACCCCGCCCACGATTGCGGGTGTGGAAGGCGTAGCTATCGACCGCGCTACCAAGACGCCGTTGGGCACCACGGGGCGGAATTCGTCCGGCTACACGATCAGCGCGTTCTTGGTTCGATGAAGCTATCGCTTCGCGCTGAAGCTGTTCTTGAGTGCAGGTCTGTCGCGTCGCTACTTGAAACCGCTGCAATGCGAGTGCCACGTTGCCGCGTGCCTCTCGTTGTGCATCGGTGGCACGGCCGTTCCGCAACTGCGAGTCCAATAGATTGCGTTGGGCTTCAGAGACGGTGACGAGGCGCGCTTGCGGTGATGAATGCAAAGTCCCCCTCGGTTCATCAGCGGGCGCGGCCTCGTCGACCACCACTGCCACCGTTTCCGGCGGCAAGTCGGCTAGAGGATCAGTGATGTCTTCGTTCAGCGTAACCTCTTGGGACATTTCGGCGACGGCGGCCGTATCATCCAAGGGATCGCGGAGCGACGGAAAGCGGGCCAGATTATCCATGTCAGTGATCCTTCCGCCATTGAGCTTGCGTCTTTCGCAACTCGTCTAAGAAAGTGTGCTTGGGCTTCTTCGCCTCGATAGCCTCGGCATCGTGAAGCGTGGTCACGGCATCACGGTTCGCTGCGATGGCGTTCGCGGCCTCTTCGTTGGCGGCATCAAGCCGGGCGGCGGCCGTCGCAAGGTTGTCGTAGGCCGCGCGCTGGTCGGGAGTGAGTACGGCCAACACGTTGTCGGGCAACGGTGTGAACTTGCCGGTTCGCATTTCAAATACATCCATGGTCATTCTCCGGGGGTGTTAAACGGCATCAGATGTTCTTGCGTCCGAAATACGTGGTCCAAATGTTGCGAAACCACTTCGTCCGGTATGCAGTCCGGCACATGACGATTTATCAGCAAGCCAAGACTCATCCACCAAAACAGCCATTGATCCGAGCCGCGCGGGCCACGCAGTTCGTCTATTGGTTCGACGATTTGCACTACGCGATCATTGGTCCACTTTTTAGCCATCGCCCAACGCCTCTGTCGTTAGCTCGGTTTGCGCACCGGCTGCGCGGCCGGGGTTCCGCTCTTCGCCGGGAGCTTGCCGACAGTCACGTCGCCGACTTTCGACGGCGTGGTCTGCCGCTTCATGCCCGGCGTTGTCCCGACTTTTTGATCGGTCGAGTACGGCCGCGTTTGCAATGACTGCAAATCAACGGACACGTCGCGGGCCGTACCATGAGCCGCAATGTCGCCGAGTAAATCCCCGGCGTCTGACTCGGCCGCTACGCGGCGAAGTTCATCCGCAAGCGGACTGGTACGAGATACGCCCGGGTCCACAGACACAGGCCCCCCGTCTTTCTGCCCATAGCCCTGCGGATCGTTCGGATCGAAGGACGAGGGTGACGGGTCTCTCGCGTTGCCGTAGCCGACCGCCGGGTCACGCTCCCGCATAGTGGGGTTGACGTATTTCCGCGTCGGCGCTGGCGTGAAGCCCGGTGCGCCAGTATTCGGCGCGTCGCCCTTGGCGGGCACCGTGACCGCGCGCGATTTGTTTTTGCTCGATTGGAAAGCCATGATCGTTCTCCCTGTTTAGTTTCCTTTGACTGGCGGTTCACGAATTTCGTCGTTGAAGAAACCGCCCAAGCTATCCGCGCCAAACCATTCGCGCGCATCGGCCAAACTCATGTCGTATTGCCACTCGCCAGCAGCGGGGCCTATGAAGCTGGCCGTCACCGTTCCGTCCCGATAGACCAGCGAGTCAAAGCACTCGCTACCGGACGTGTCGGCAACCAACGTCTTCGCGCGGGTCTGCCGCTTCGCGGGCGGCTTTAGTACCGCTTCCGTCTGCGCAGCTTGCGCCGCGCGTGCGGCCCGTGCGCGATCTTGCTGACGGCCCCACTCGGCTCGTTCGGCCGCTGTGTATCGGTTTCCCGGCGCTGGCCTGTCAAACACGCGCTTAGCCATTAGCTACCCTTTCCGGTGAAATCCGTAGCGCCCTTCGCAGATGTTTGGGCCAAGGTGGCATCATCAACGCCGACGCTTGGGCAGTCGGCGTGCGCGACAACAGGCGTGCGGGGTTGCTCGGTGTGCAGAGCATCCTTGAAGGCTTCGACCGCGCGGCCGTGTTTCATCTGGCCGCGATAGGTGCCGGTCGATTTGCCCGGCGCGAACTTCTTGCTGTCCGTATGAAAGTTACGCATGGTCAATCCTCCTTGACGGTGGCGGGGAGTTTGGTTGAACCGGACAGCACCACCCCGCCTATGATCCGATCCGCATCTTGCGGCTGATACGATCCGCGTTCGGGATCGGACTTCATGCCCTGCGCCAAGGCAGGCACAGGAAATTTCTTCGAGCCGTGTTGCTTGGTGGGATCAGTGGGGCGCGAGTCCGAAGCGTCCGGCGGATTGGCATCGCGCGGCGGAGCGCCGACGCTGGTATCCGTCCGGTTCGCCATGTGCGGGTGAATGGGCGCGGGACCATTGGCACGCTTTGGAACGCTTGAGCGCCGCGCAATGTCCGTGTTCTGCGATTGCAGATGTTCTAGCGTGCGACTGTCTGTCATGATCCCCTCCATGCACCATTCTTGAACTTGGCATCCATGACGCCAAATCTCCGGCACGTTGCCGCCGTGGCCTTGGGTCCGCATTGACCAACGAGGTTTGGGCCTCGGTAAATGCCATACCTGCCCGGCTGAATTTTGCCCGGCGTGATACGTGTCGTTTGACGAGGCGTCGGCGCGTCGGGGCCTGTGCGGTATCTGTTGCTCATGCGATCCTCTTGAACCCTGCCGCATAAAGATCGCCCAATTTCGAGCCGCATACAGCCGCAGTAGCGGCGGCCTTCTCAGGTCCCACAGCCCGGGTGTAACTAAATTGTTTTTGGATAGCCGCATCTGAAAAACGGCCACGACTATCTGTGTTGCCTTCCGCGTTCCAAGGATTGGTTTTATGATCGGCGCTACCGTTCAGGCGCTTCTTTTCGGACTCAGGAAGTCCATTGGCATAGAGCGCCTTCAGTTCGTTGAACCGCTTTTCACCTACGGCCTTGTACAACGTGCCTTCAGCGGTTTTGTTTTTGAAAATGAACGCCCGCTGGCAAAGGTCGCCGTCGTGATCGTTCTGAACCGCGAAGCGGTGCGGCTTCGTGGTGCGGCACTTTTCAACCCATGCCGGGATTTCGCTCGCCGCCGTCACCGCGAACGTTTGGACATCAAGCTCGAAATCCGGGAGTGCGGACCCAAGGCAACCGGCCAAAGTCGCGGCTTCTTTCATCTGCGCTTCAAGGAGGAAATTACGCGCCATTGGGGCTACTCCCTTCAAGAACGGAAACGTTTTTCGCCTCGGGCTTGTTGGTGCGCGGATTTGCGCCATGGTCGAACCCCACGCGCTGGCCGACTTCAAGCCGTAGCATTCCGCATTGAGAGACATGCACGAAAACGTCTTCGCCATTATCGCAGCGGATGAAACCAAATCCCCGGTCATCATTCCAAAATTTGCACCGGCCAAATTCACGTTCCGACATGACATGCCTCTTCCCGTTTACTTGACCGAGTGCGCGGCAGATTGCGGATGGCTTGTTCCAGTTCGGAGAACAGCACGATGCTACGCCGACCGATTGCTCGGGGCGTCACCGCACCTTCGCGGATCAATCGCCGCATGTGATGTTGGCCGATGCCGTAAGCCGTAGCTGCGGCACGCGGCGAAGCGCCACGTTGCACCATCTGATAGGGTCCTGATCGTCGGGGGACTTCGCCAAACCCATGTCCGGCGAGGTGATACGAACGTAAGACGACCGTTTACCGAAAGCAACCCGGTATTCACATCAAACAAAAACGGCGAGTTGTGCCCGCGGCCGTTGATCTTCTTCGCTGTCAGCCTAATTCAGCGCGGACGGTACGCCTATTCGGTCAACGCTTGGGATATGGCAAAGCAGCGAAGCGAGCGGCCAACATGCGCGGCTCCTGTCTCGTCAGAGCTTCAATCCAGACGTAACGATGCTTGGCCGGTTTGGCGACGCGCCTCCACGCGCCCGACTTCACGTCGGCCATACTGTGGCCGCGCTTGTAGAATGCCTTATCCGAAATCACGCGCCCATCAGGTCCACGGAAGTAGTCGCGCGCTCGCGGCGCACCGTTAACGGTTCGGCTTGGCGTCCGCCCGGTGTAAATCCAATTGCACGCTTGGTAGACGATCCCGATTTCTCCGGCGGACGGATCAGCGTAGGCGAAGAAGATTTTCCAGCCATGATCGGCTGCGGCCAGCTTGACCGCTCGCGGAATGAACCACGACGCGGCATGAGGGTGCGCCCAATGTGCGCACGCGCCGCGTTCCAGCACAATGATGTCATCGGCAAGTTTACTTGGCGTGCCGAACACCGCGACCGCCGCAAGCTCGCCCTTGGCGTTGCGTGCGCCGTAGCGGGCCAATGATCGGCCGACCGTGCCCAAAAATTCGTACCGTTTGATGAAGTCGGCCGCTTCGCGTGCGCCGATGGCTTCGATGCGATAGTCGATCACCGTATCCTGCGGACGCGGACTCGCTCGCGCTTCTTCGTCGCGCTTGATCTTCTGATGGCAGCGCGTCGGGTTTCGCTTGCGTCGGCTCAATGCCATGCGGCATTTATTCGAACACGTCTTTGCGTCCGACCGAGCCGCTACAAAAAATTCTTGGCAATGCGCGCAGTGCCGGGCGGGGAAAAATTCTTTGTATTCGGCGAGCTTCATTTGTTGCATTTAAGTGTAACAACGCGAACTCTTAAGAGGCGGATCGTTCGGGTGCGGCCGACGCTACGTGGCGGCTCAGTGCTGTAAAAAAGCGATCCGCTTCTCAGTCTGCCAGCACAGCCCGCATGTGCTGCACGACTCGGTGCGGCCGGTTTGCTCAGGACACAGAACTGCATCGGCCGGGACTTGAAGCGGATGCTCTACAGTGATCGTTGCGGGCACCGCAAACGATGCATTGCTGAACCGAACGGCGAAACGATCCCACTTGCGCGCTACCAGCGCGATCAACGCAGCGGCAATCGGATCGTCTGCATCGTGGCGTGCGGTGTAGCCAAAAATGTGTAATGCCAGATGTTGTTCCAACAAGCGCGCCCACAGTTGGACGTACTCGACCGAATAGAAATCACCGAGCATGTGCAGGCGCACAGCGAAACCGTCAGGGTGTTCGGCGGCGAGAAGCGCAACCTCGCGTTCTAGTCGCCATTCAAGATCGGCACCCGCTTGCACGCGATCCGCAAAATTCATTTTGTTGCCCATGCAACTCCGCCAATGGTGACATGAGGTCGGGCATGTTCGTCTTTCTTCTAAAGTCAGCACGTAAACCGGAAAACCCTTCCACCGCCCTTTCAAGATTTGAGCGCCGATCTTCCAGTTATTATCGCCAGATTTAAGCGCCCAGCGATTACGGCCGCCTCGCACCGTTGACGGAAAGAACGTTCTACCTTCGGTGAGCGCAGGGTGATCGAACGGCGGCATTGAGGCGGATTGGCCATTGAGCGGGCGCGATGGCCATCGGCTCTTCGTCGCGCGCAACGCTGTCATCCGGTGGCTTTCAGCTTCCCGCTTGCCGTTTTTGCAGCGGCAACTTCCCCAAGGAAATGCGCAACGGCATCCAGATCGTCGGCGAATGCGCCTGTTCCGGTGTACCGCTCCGGTGATTGCCCTTGGATCATGAGCACCAAGCGCAACACAAGAGCCGTAAATTGTCGCGCGCCTTCGTCCGCAGAACTGCTCACAAGTCGCGGCTTCGCCGGGTACTTCTTCCCGTCTTTGCCGAGCCGAGGTGCGGAATGTTCCGCACCTGATTTCTTGCGAGCGAGACGAAGCATTTTCTCGTCAATGCCGTACTCGATTGCTAAGGCGCGGTTCGATTTTCCGGGATTGGTAGCAACCGCAAACGCTGCGCGAGTCCCGGCGGGAACGTAGGCGACGGCGCAGCTACAAGCGGCGTCCGTCGTTGCGCCGCATTTCGAGCATTCGAGAATTTTCCGCTTCATAGGCACGGTTAACCGCTTCACAATCTTCCCCTCGACGGACCCGCTGGCCCATGAGAAAAGGGCCGCTGCGCTCTCACACGCGAACGGCCCTTAAACTCCGCCTCGAATGCCGGGCCGTGACCGAAGGCACGGCACCGCGCCGAATGATCGAGGGGTTAGGGTGCACGGTAGGCCCCAACGTCTTTCAGGACCTCTAGCGGAACCTCTAAGATTTTAATCGTCCGTACACATCTATCCGGTTAAAACTTCTATCCGTTTGACACCTACAGTGTCTAATGCTATCGGTTCTGGCAAATGGATTTGGTGTTTCCAACGTCGCTCGCTCAATTCCAACGGCTTTTCCCGGATGAGAAAGCGTGTGCCGCTTATCTGGAAAAAGCCCGCTGGGAAGACGGCTTCATATGCCCGTGGTGTAAAAAGAAGCGGGAGCCTTACCGCTTCGCCACTCGTCCCGGAGTACTGCGCTGCAAAGCATGCCGCCGCGACGTTGGTTTGACCGCAGGAACGGTTATGGAGCGCACGCATACTCCTCTGACAACATGGTTTTGGGGCGCTTATCTCATTTCGGTTTCGACGCCCGGAATATCTGCTCTCCAATTTCAGCGGCAATTGGGTCTGAAACGGTTTGAGACCGCCTTCCAAATTCTGCACAAGCTGCGCGCTGGAATGGTCCGCTCGGATCGGGACCGGATCGGTGGAAACATCGGCCGCGAAGATCATGTCGAGATTGGCGCGACGTGGATCGGCGGCGCGCTCCGTGGCAATGCCCGCGACGTTAAAGACCAAACACTTGTGGTAGCCGCCGTTGAGGTTCTGCGGAAGCCACAGAAAGACGGGTCTGTGCGACGTGGTAGTAGACGATATGCCGGACGGCTACGAATGGGAGTCGTCCAAAATCGCGACCGGACGGCACTGTGCAGCTTCGTTGAGGCGGCAGTTGAGCCACGAACTGTAGTGGTGACTGATGACGGCTCAGAGTATGCGACGCTTACCGAGCGCGGCTATCAACATCGTGTCGAAGCGGCCGAAGAGCGCCTGTCGATGGTTCGTCTCGTTTTCCTAAATCTGAAATCGTGGCTTAGCGGGACACACCACGGCGTCAGTTCGAAGCATCTGCAAGCCTACCTCAACGAGTTCGCCTTTCGCTTTGACCGGCGACTCGCCCCATTCAGCGCCTTCCGCTCGCTGCTCGGAATTGGGGCTGGCGCGGAGAGTCCGACCTATGATGAACTTTATTCGGGTGAGTGGAAGCATTCTAGGATTAGCGCGTAAGGCGTGTTGCCAAGTCGTGGAAAATCGGCCGCCGGACCTGTCGCCAATGGCTGTCGCCACTGCCGCCAATATATCAGCTAAGTGATTGATTTTAAAAATAATAGAGCCCCGGTGCCGGGAATGCCGGGGCTCTAGCAACCTCATTCAACACGTGAGTGAGACCGAGATCGCAAACAGGGCTATGCAAACTGTGGGCCAAGTTTGGGCCAAGTTTGCGATATGCCAAAGGCGGCAAAATGCGGCCAATTACGCTGCACAAACGGGCCGGATATCGGCGCTGGTCGAAGCGCGGGCGCTTGCTGGCTATTTTGCGGGCAGCGACCCTGCCCGCTCGTCCCCGCGTAAGCGGGGATCCAGCCACTTCACCTGGATTCCCGCTTGCGCGGGAATGAGCGGACTTTTGAATGCAGCGCCTAGAACGGCGTCCGGCTGCGCATGGCGGCGGACAGCGTGCCCTCGTCGAGGTAGTCGAGCTCGCCGCCGACCGGCACGCCGTGGGCGAGCCGCGTCACCTTCACATTCGCATCGTGCAACAGATCGGTGATGTAGTGGGCGGTACTCTGGCCGTCCACGGTGGCGGAGAGCGCCAGGATGACTTCCTTGACCTCCGGCGCGCTCGCCCGCTTGACCAGCGCATCGATGGTGAGGTCGTCCGGGCCGATGCCGTCGAGCGGCGACAGCGTGCCGCCGAGCACGTGGTAGCGTGCGTTGATGGCATGGGCCCGTTCCAGCGCCCACAGATCGGCGACGTCGGCCACGACGACGAGGGCGGATTGGTCGCGTTTGGCATCGGTGCAGACCGTGCAGGGATTTTGCGTGTCGATATTGCCGCAGGTCCGGCACACCTCGATCTTCTCGATCGCGGTCTGCAGAGCGGCCGCGAGCGGCGCCATGATCAGCTCGCGCTTCTTGATCAGGAACAGCGCCGCGCGCCGGGCCGACCGCGGGCCGAGCCCCGGCAGGCGGGCCAGCAGCTGTATCAGGCGCTCGATTTCAGGACCGGCGGCGATGGCGGGCATCGCTACCCGTCATTGCCGGGCTTGTCCCGGCAATCCCGATAAGCGCGGAAAAGTCTTGCAACAGGAATCGGGATGCCCGGGACGAGCCCGGGCATGACGCCGAAGTAACGTCTCAAACAGTACATCATTCTAAAACAATTTCAGCCCCGGCGGCATTGGCAGGCCGCCGGTGAGCGATTGCATCTTGTCTTGCAGCAAGGTTTCGAGCTTGCGCCGCGCGTCGTCATGCGCCGCGACGATGAGGTCTTCGAGGATTTCCTTCTGGTCCGGCTTGAGCAGCGTTTCGTCGACGTGGGCGCCGCGCAGATCGCCCTTGCCGGAAATCTTCAGGGCGACGAGGCCGCCGCCGGCCGCGCCCTCGATCTCGATGCGGTCGAGCTCGGCCTGCATCGCTTCCATCTTCGATTTCAGCTCGGTGGCCTGTTTCATCAGGCCGAGAAAATCAGGCATCGGTTACCTTTGAATTGTTTCCCGGGCGCAGCGCAGCACGAAGTGATGCGCTGCAGACCCGGGATCGTAACGCACGCTGAGTCTGTGACGATCCCGGATCAGCAGTGCACCGCTTCGCGCTGCACTGCATCTGGGAAACGCGTGACCCATCACAGTCATCGCTCCTCCTCGCCTTCGTTCAAAGGAGGTTCCTCCGGCAGGTCCTCGGCATTGATAGCCGCCGCGCCTGCCGGCGGGCGGACGTCTACGATCTCGGCGCCCGGGAAACGCGCCAGCACCGCCTGCACCAAGGGATCGCCGCGCACATTGTCTTTCAGCTCGGCCTTGCGCGTTTCGGTCTGGCTGCGCACCGACGGCTGGCCGGCCGCAGTTGACACCACCACCATCCAGCGCCGCCCGGTCCAGTCGGCGAGCTTTTTCGACAGGTCGCCGATCAGCGTCTTGCGCGCGCCGCCTTCCAGCGCGAGCTCGAGCTTGCCGTCCTCGAAGGCTACCAGCCGCACGTCGCGCTCGAGCGCGCTCTTCATCACGAGGTCGCGTTTTTCGGCGGCAAGCGCGATGAGATCCTCGAAACTCTTCACCGCGCGCATGGGCTCGGCGCTGACTTGCGCGATCGGCTCGTCCAAGGGCATTGCCGCGGGTGCTGCCGCCGGTGCCGCGGAAGCGAGCGGACCGCGCGAACCACGCGATGCCTCGGCGCGCAGCTCCGGACGCGGCGCGGGCGCGCCCCCTCCCATCCCTCCTCCGCCTGCAGAGGAGGGTAGGGTGGGGGAAGCGCCATTGCCGCGTGCGCTGTCGCCGAGCGCGCGGATCGCTTCGTCGGGCGTCGGCAGATCGGCGGCATAGGCGATGCGCACCAGCACCATTTCGGCGGCATCGACCGGCCGGCCGGCGGCCTCGACCTCGCCGATGCCCTTGAGCAGCATCTGCCAGGTGCGCGCCAAGACGCGCATCGAGAGCTTGGTGGCAAAGCCGCGGCCGCGCATGCGCTCAGCTTCGGTGAGCGAGACGTCGTCGGCCAAGGCCGGCACGATTTTGACGCGGGTGACGAAATGGGTGAACTCGGCGAGATCGCCGAGCACCATGGCGGGATCGGCGCCGGAATCGTATTGGTCGCGCAATTCCTTGAGCGCGGCTGCGATATCGGCGCGCATCAGCGCTTCGAACAGATCGATGACGCGGGTGCGGTCGGCAAGCCCGAGCATCTGCCGTACGTCGTCGGCGCGCACCAGGCCGGCCGACATTGTTGAATTGCCGGCTCCGCCGGCGTGCGCAATGGCCTGATCGAACAGCGACAGCGAATCGCGCACTGAGCCTTCGGCGGCGCGCGCGATCAAAGCCAGCGCCTCCGGCTCCGCCTCGATCGCTTCCTTAGCCGCGATACCTTGCAAATGCTTGACCAACAGCGCGGCGTCGACCCGGCGCAGATCGAAGCGCTGGCAGCGCGACAATACCGTGATCGGGACTTTGCGGATTTCGGTGGTGGCGAAGACGAATTTTGCGTGCGGCGGCGGCTCTTCCAGAGTCTTGAGCAGCGCGTTGAAGGCGGCGCCGGACAGCATATGCACTTCGTCGAGGATATAGACCTTGTAGCGCGCCGAAACCGGCGCATAGCGGATCGCGTCGTTGATCTGGCGCACGTCGTCGACGCCGTTATGCGAGGCGGCGTCCATCTCGATGACGTCGAGATGGCGGCTCTCCATGATCGCTTCGCAATGCACGCCGAGCACCGGCATCTTGATGGTCGGCGCGGTGATCGAGCCGTCGGGCAATTCGTAATTGAGCGCGCGCGCCAGAATCCGCGCCGTGGTGGTTTTGCCGACGCCGCGCACGCCGGTGAGGATCCAGGCCTGCGGGATGCGGCCGGTCTCAAAGCCGTTCGAGACCGTGCGCACCATCGCGTCCTGGCCGATCAGGTCGTCGAAGGTCGCCGGCCGGTACTTGCGCGCCAGCACACGGTAGGAGGCGGATGTGTTTGTCGCGTCGTTCATTGCAAACAAATGGAGCCTGGCAAAAACGTACCCCGGGTTGAGCGAAGCGAAACCCGGGGTCGGCGTGCGAGCGGGTCGGCTGTCCCCGCATTTCGCTGCGCTCAACGCGGGCTACATCTTCGGTGAAAAGGTGGGAGGCTGACGAGCGACCCGAACCGCGCTCGTTAGGGCTGCTTCCTTCCGGACCTGACCCGGTTGGCGAGTGGCTCGTCCACCGCCAACCTCCCGCTCCTATATTGGCCGCGCGACGCGGGAAAGCAAGCTTGGGGCTGGCGCGGACATGACACGCCTTAGCCGCGAAAATGCAGCAATGCGTTCATTGCTCAGTCAGCTTATATGCCGTTACATCGCGGTCGCGATTCGACAGGTTTGGCGGAACAAATTTGCCGCCAACAGCCTTGAGTTCTGAGGGATTTTCACAACCGATAAACCGGAGACACGATGTCACGCATGACGCTACGTGGACTTTTACGGGGGCCTTTATCCGGGCTTGCCATTGCCGCGATGTTTGCCGTGGCGGTGCCGGCTGTGGCGCTGGCCCAGGAGCACAAAGACGATCATCGCGGCCCCCCGCCGCATCCCGGTGGCCCGCCGCATCCTGCCTTCAAGCCCGCGTTCGTTCCGCACGGCCCAGTCGGCGGTGGTCCGCCGCATCCGCCCGGCCCAGGCCCGGCGTTCGCCCATCCCGGCCTCCGTCCCGGCGGTCCGCCTCCAGGATTTGCCCATGGCCCGCCGCCCGGCGGCGCGCAATTCACCTTCCGCGGCCGCAACTTCAACCGGGTCCATATCAATCCGTTTATCTATCCGAACGGCTGGGCCTACCGGCAATGGGCCGTCGGCGCGGTGCTGCCGCCGCTGTTCCTGTCGCCGGATTACTACTATCCGGAGTGGGCCCAGCTCGGCCTCGAGCCGCCGCCGCCCGGCGACCAATGGGTGCGCTACGGACCTGATCTGCTGCTGGTCGACACCACCACCGGCCAAGTCGTCGACGTGGCTTACGGGGTATTCTACGACGACTGAGGTTTTGCTGAATCGGATGCGTCGCGTGGAGCGCGGCGCATCCGAAACGCTTCACACTTCACACCGTCATGGCCGGGCTCGTCCCGGCCATCTCGATTCAGATGGCACGACGTTGCCCCGACAATCGGGATGACCGGGACAAGCCCGGTCATGACGCAACGGAAGAATACAAAATACGTTTCCCGGATGCGGTGCAGCGCGAAGCGGTGCACCGCTGATCCGGGATCGTCCCAATCTCGGCACCCGTAACGATTCCGGTTCAGCAGCGCACCACTGCGCTACGCTTCGTGCTGCGCTGCGCCCGGGAAACGCGGCGCGTAGGGCGGGCGGCAAGTTGATGGATAAGCGCTTTATGAACGGCTCTCAATCGCAGGTGAGGCCGAGATCGTAGAGCTCTTGATAATGGGCCATTGCGGCATTGAGAGTGGGAACCAGCGACTCCGCGGAGGGATCATCTGGTGACAGAATATAGCGACAGAACCACGGCGTACGGCCCACGCCCTTGCAATCTTCATCCCAAACAATTTGATCGTCTTTGTGCTGAACGGACGGAATTATGAGCCGCCCCGGCGCTAGCTCTTTAACCAACGTATCCGCGATTTGCTGCAGAAACCAATGCGTGCCCAGCGGCTTTGGCATCGCTACTCTCCAACATTTGATCCTGCATCGTGATCAGCGGACGTTAACGCTAGGTTAGCCCGTACGGCAGATTAGCCGAAGGCGTAATCCACCGCCTCTCAGCGATCGAATGGCGGATCACGCTCCGCTATTTCGGCCTGCGCACTGCGACAACCTCGCCACATCATTCCGCCGCGCTCGCCGGCGGCAACGCGATTGTCTCGACCTTGGACAGATCGAGTTTGCGGGACGCGTGGTCGATATCGAGCCCGACGACGTTGCCGTCGGCATCGAAGTCGGCGACCAGTCCCTGCACAATCTCTCGCGCCTCAGCGCCGGGCGCGTCTGTCAGTTCGATGTAGAGGCTGTCGGTCTCGGGATAGTAATGCAGCTTCATCGCTGATCCTCGCGAAAATTGCGGTCAAAGAACGCATTGTGGACCGTCTCGCCGTCGTCCAGTGTTACAACCCGTAGATAGCGCGGTCGAGCCTCACCTGCACCACGATCCTGCCCCAGAAGCGAATCCGGCCGTCCGCTTGAACCTCGTGCCGTATCGGCGCACCAATTACGTCTTGGCACCATTGGCGCCGAATATAGGGCCGCTTTCGCAGCACCTGTTCCTCAAAATAGCGCGTGGTCTTCAAAGGGATTCCTCAAGCCGGCCCAGTCTCGTAGACGCCTTAACCTACGATAAATTGCGTCACCCATCGTCCCCATTATTGTGACGACCCCGATGCCGGATTCGTCCGGCCCGGCGAGTGCCGCGGCGGAGCGCCGAGAGGCGAGCGCGCTGCGATCAGCGCGCTGCCGCACCCGATGAGGCTCGTTCGTAAGAACTTTTGCAAAACTCGGGCGCGATCGCGCCGCGAGAACGAGATCGCTTGTTCACCTCTCCCCGCCGCGCGGGGAGAGGTCGAGTGAGCGAAGCGAACGAGGGTGAGGGGGCCTCTCGGCGAGTCTGAGCGCTCGAGTCTGAGCCCAGCTGAGAGGCCCCCTCACCCCAACCCTCTCCCCGCGCGCGGGGAGAGGGAGCGCGAGCGCTTGCGGGGAAAGAAGCCAACTTGACCTGCCCGACCGGCACGGCTTCAATTCGGCAAAGAACACGCCCGGTCAAAAAACCGCCAAACGAGGAGCCCGAGCATGACCTTCCGCATCGCTGTCGTTCAACCGATCTCGCATCGTCCCGGCGAGGACGAAGGCAATGTCGCCGACGCGGTGCGCACGGTCGAGCGCGCCGCCGGCGAGGGCGCGGATTTCGTGTGCTTTCCGGAAACCTATCCCGGGCCGTGGCGCATCCCGGCCACGTTCGATCCGACCGCGGCGCTGGCGGAGGCCGCGGCCAAGCACGGCGTGCATGCCGTGTTCGGCACCATCGAGCCGATCGACGCCAAAATCGCAGGGAACGCGGCTGCGGCCTACAATCTGATCGTCATGGCCTATCCCGACGGCCGCGCGCCGGCGCGCTATCGGCGCACCCATCCGAATGGGCCATGGATCTATACCGGCGGGCGCTCTTGGGAATTCCAATATGTCGCCGGCGACGACTTTCCGGTGTTCGGCACCGTACACGGCAAGGTCGGCCTCGCCATGTGCAGCGAAGTCTATATGCCGGAAGTGACGCGTGCGCTGGCGTTGCGCGGCGCGGAGCTTATTTTCATGCCGGCGGGCGTCGACAAAAACCGGTTGTGGGCGACTTGGCGGACGCTGATCTGGGCGCGCGCCATCGAGAATTTGGCGATCGTGGTGACGACGCAGAATCTGTTCGACCATGAGCAGCGCGGCCTCGCCATGGTCGCTTCGCCCGAAGAAATCTTGTTCGAGAGCACGGCGACAGGAACGAGTTTTGTCGACGTGTCACTCGACCGCGTGCGCTATCTGCGCACCACGCGCGACGAGGTCGGCTCGTCGGCTGTGTGCGGTGCCAAACAAGGCGTGCTCGGCCCGCAATGGCAGCGGCCCGAGCTTTACGGCGCATTTTATCCGCGGCCGTTGCGCGAAGCCGCCGAATGATGCGGATCATAACTCCCCTCGTCATTCCGGGGCCGAGCCAACGGGTCCGGCCCGAAGTGGCCGGCCCGATGACAAGCTCCGCTCGGAGCCCGGAATCCATAATCCCGGCCTGTGAATATGGATTCCCGACTCGCCGCTGCGCGGCGATCCGGAATGACGAATGAGCATCGTGACTAAGCACCCCGATCTCGGTCCGCCGCCAAGGCTCGGCTACACGCCCAGCCTGATCGACCGCGTGGCCATGATGCGCGGCAACGGCGCGGCGATAAAAAAGTTTCGCGAGGATCCGCGCGCCGGCGTCTATGTGACCGGCGGCGAGTTTGTCGTGCTCAAGGCCGCGATATTCAAGGACATGGTACTCAAGGACATGGTACTCAAGGACATGGGCGAGCAATGCGATCCGCTGTTCTCGCCCGCCGAGGTCTACGCGCTCGGCGCCACGGGCGAGAGCGTGTTCCTCGGCGTTGCCAATGATGCGCCGCGTTTCGGCTTCGCGCTCGAGCCGGAAACGATCGAACGGCTGAAGGCGCGCGCCGATCTGAAAATCACCGATCTGCGCACCGTCGCGGTGCAAGGCCTGGTCGGCGCCGAGCATCTGCCGCCGCTCGCCGAAGCCAAGGCGCTGCTTAACTGGCATGCGCGGCATCGCTTCTGCCCGAATTGCGGCGCGCCGACAAAAGTCGTGCAAGCCGGGTGGCGGCGCGATTGTCCGGCCTGCGGGATGCAGCATTTCCCGCGCACCGATCCGGTCGTGATCATGCTGGCGATCTCCGGCGAGCGTTGCGTGCTCGGCCGCTCGCGGCGGTTTGCGCCGACGATGTGGTCGTGTCTGGCCGGTTTTGCCGAGCCGGGCGAATCGATCGAGGAAGCGGTGCGGCGCGAAGTGCTGGAGGAAGCCGGCATCGCCTGCGGCCGCGTCAGCTATTTTGCCTCGCAGCCCTGGCCGTTCCCGTCGTCGATCATGATCGGCTGCCATGCGCAGGCGCTCTCGGAAGATCTCGTCATCGATCGCGAGGAGCTGGAAGACGCCCGCTGGTTCAGCCGCGACGAATGCGCCGCGATGCTCGCGCGCCGGCATCCGCAAGGCCTGACCACGCCGCCGCCGATCGCCATCGCGCATCACATCATTCGCAGCTTCGTCGAGGATGGCTGCAATGTCATCCGTTGACCGCGCGCCGCCGCGCATCCTGTGCACCGGCATCATCGTGCTCGACGAGGTGTTTCGCGTCGACGAATTCCCGCAACCGGACGGCAAGGTGCAGGCCAAGGGATTTTTCGTCGTCAATGGCGGTTGCGCGGCGAATGCGGCGGTGGCGATCGCGCGGCTCGGCGGACAGGCGGCGCTCGCCGGGCCGATGGGCGGTCCGGCCGGCGACGACGAGAACGGCGACCGCGTGCTCAAGGCGTTCGCGCGTGAGAAAATCGACTGCGCCTTCTGTCAGCGCGTCGATGGCCTGGCGACGGCGCTGTCGGCGATTTTCATGAATATGCGCGGCGACCGCACCATCGTGACCTATCGCGACGAGCGTATCGCCACGACCGTGCCGGCCGATCCGGACGCGGTTGTCGCCGCAGCCGACGCGGTGCTGGCCGACAACCGCTATCCGGCTTTCGTGCAGCCGATCTGCGAGGCGGCGCGGCGCCGCAAGCTGCCAGTCGTGCTCGACGGCGACCGGCCGACAGGCGAGGACGATCCGCTGTTTGGCATCGCCACGCATGTCATCTTTTCCTGGGAATGCCTGCGCGAGACCACCGGCGTTTCCGATCTCGGCGAAGGTCTCAAACGCATTGCGCGGAAGACCGATGCCTTTCTCGCCGTCAGCAATGGGCCGGACGACATCGTCTATCTCGAGGGCAAAACTTTGCGGCGGCTGCCGGTGTTCAAAATCGCCGCCGTGGATACGCTCGGAGCCGGCGACGCCTTTCATGGCGGCTTTGCGCTGGCGCTGGCGGAAGGCCAAAGCGAGGTTGACGCCATGCGTTTTGGCTCAGCGGTCGCCGGCATCAAATGCACCCGGCTTGGCGGCTCGGCGGGCGCCCCGACCCGGCCGGAAGTCGAGGCGTTCTTGGCCAAGCAGGCCGGCCCACACCCGCTCATTCCCGCGTAAGCGGGAATCCAAGTGGCTGGCACTCGCTCATTCCCGCAAAAGCGGGAATCCAGGCGGCTGGGTCCCCGCTTTCGCGGGGACGGGCGGAGACCACCGCCCGCTTGATTTAGAATATTTTTCTCTATAAACACATATCTCAGGAGATTGATGGAATATTATTCCGATGGATACCATAGACCGCAAAATACTTGCCGTTCTGCAGGAAAACGCCGCTCTTTCCGTGGCCGAGATCGGTTCGCGCGTCGGCCTGTCCTCGACGCCGTGCTGGAAACGCATCCAGCGGCTCGAAGCCGACGGCGTCATTCAAAAGCGTGTCGCGCTGGTCGACCAGGACCGCATCGGGCTCGGCATCAGCGTATTCGTCTCGGTCGAGACCGGCGACCACTCGCAGGATTGGCTCGACCGCTTCGCCAAGACCGTCACCGCCATGCCGGAGGTGATGGAATTTTATCGCATGGCCGGCGACGTCGATTACATGCTACGCGTCGTGGTGCCCGATATCGCCGGCTACGACGCCTTCTACAAGCGCCTGATCTCCACGGTGCCGCTGAAGAACGTCACCTCGCGCTTCGCCATGGAGAAGATCAAGTCGACGACGGCGATGCCGATACCGGAAATCAGGTAACAGGTAACAGGTATCAAGTATCAAGGTCTTGTTTCTTGATCCCTGATCCCTGATCCCTGATCCCTGATTTCCTGATCCCTGGAGTTCACGTCGCCGTGCGCGCGATCGAGGTCGATTGCCGCGGCAGCATGTAGCTTTGCTCGTTGAGCGTGATCGTCCCGGTCAGGACGTAACCATAGGTCGGCGCGTAGCTGTACTGAGTTTCGGCCAGTATCAAATAAGAGTTCGGCACCGCAAGCGCGCTCGGGATGTTCACGACTTGGCCCGCCGTGCGCGCCGTGCCGCCAAGCGTATCGCTCCACACTACCGAGGCTTGGCCCTGCGCATTGATCGAGAGCTCCGATATCACTTCCGTAAGTTCGTTGGCCGCGTACGGCGCGATGATCGCCGACCCGGCGTTGAGGATGTTCGACATATCGGCGTTGGTGATGCCGGTATATTGCGTGGCGATGTCCGCCAATGCGTGCGCGGTCAACGAAACTTTGCGGTCGGTGGCGATACCTTGCGAAGTCTCGACGCTGCCGAGGAAAAGCGTCATCATCATCGGCAGCAGGAGCGCGAATTCGACTGCCGATACGCCGCGGCATTCGCCGATAAATCGTTTCATGGCCGTGGCAATATTGGCCTTAGCGTGATTCATGGTGCGCCCCCTTTAAGACGATGCCGCGTAGGGTTCGTTTTTGAATACGGCGGTGGCGGCGAACAGATTATAGCCGCCGTTCAAGTTGCTCAGATTGAAGCCGAGCAAATTGACGAAGACCGGATATTGGTAATAGAGCCGCAGCACCACGATGTCGCCGGGGCCGCCGGGATTGTAGCCGAGCGCCGCCGTGTTGAAGACGCCGTTCGATATCGGCAGGCCGAGATTGACCGCGGCAAACGACGAATAGGTCTCGACGTCGACGGTGACGCCGCTACTGCAGTTGAAGATGCCCACGATTTGATCGCAGACTTGCGCTTTGAATTGCGCCGCGCTCCAGCCGTTGGTTTGCGCCTGGCCGGTGAAGATGAGCCGCGCCGACTTGGCTGCCGCGGTCTCCAGCGTCTGGCCGGCGAAGAATATCAGCGCCGTTTGCAGGATCGCGAACAGCCCAGCGATGACCGGCGCGGCAAGGAGACCGAATTCGAGCGTGGTTCCGGCTTCGCTTTGCCTGATGAAGCGGTGAATGAGCGGAGACGTGAACAATTGGAGAAGACGCGCAGCGGCCGGTGACTTCAGCCGAGCGAACGCGATCCGATCGAACGCTGTCCGGTAAAGCATGGCACCCTCAACCGATAATTTCGCGCGTCGGCGCGAAGCCTCACGGAAGAGCCATATCAACCGGCCGTTGGCGATTAATTGCGGTGACTGCCGAGAACGGCGGCCCTGCTTTAAGCCGTCGCTAACCGTGCCGCCCGGCCCATTACAGCTTAGCGCGAAGCGCCGGCGCCGGCGCCGGCGCCGGCACCCATGGCCTGGCTATCGCGCGTGGTGGTCTGGTTCAGCGTCTTGTTGAAATAGTCGGTGGCGAGGCCGGTCTTTGGATCGAAGTCGGCGGTGCTGGTGTCGCCCAGCGTGATCCGCGGCTCGCATTCGGGCAAGCAGCTGTAGGTGTTACGCGTGACGCCGCGATAGACCACGACGAGCGGCTCGGTCGGCCCCGTTACCTGGACGATCTTCTCCGTCAGCACCGCGCCGCTATGGTCCAGGACGATGAAATTCGTCGCCCCGAAGCCCTTGCCGGTAACGACCGCAAGGCCGCCGGGCTGGATCGACAGGTCGGCGATCAGCGGATTGCCGATCACGACCGTGGCGGCCCGTTCGGGAAGCTTCATGACCAGGGCTTGGTCGACCAGTACGGTGATCGGCTGGTCCGCCACGGCTCGCGTTGCGACTGCCGCGACAAGAGCCACCAGAAGCAGCGCTGCCCAGAGCCAATGCAGCGCCATCCGGCCAGCTTGGCCTCGCACGCACAACGCCGTCATCGATACTCTCCGAAACGCTACGCGGATTCGACAACCAACAGGCCTACTCCGACCTCTACAATTGACTGCAAATTTATGAATGAAGTGCAAACCGCGCGCCCGGCGCGGATGGTTGACGGCGCGGGTGACGCTTGATTAACGATGGCCGCTAGCGGCACCGGCAGGCCGGCCGCTCGTTAATGCCTGAAGGGATGCGCCAGCTGGCCGGGAAAGCTCGTCGGGAATTCGCGCTCGTCGATCCCATAGTGGTCAGGAAGCTCGCCGGCCGGCATGTAGAACGTGCCGAACAGCACGTCCAAGATCGGGAAGGTCGCGGCGAAGTTCTTCTCGCCGCCGCGATCGGCGGCGGTGTGGTGCCAGCGATGGAAGACCGGGCCGGCCATCACGTATTTGAACGGGCCGAGCGTCCAATTGAGATTGGCATGCACGAAGGCTGAAGTCGCGATGGTGAAGGGACCGAGCACGACAAAGACGTTGGGTGAGATACCGAGAAGAAGCATGATGACGTCGGCCGCCACGCTGCCGAGAAACAGATTGATCGGATGGAAGCGCGCCGCCGAGATCCATTCCAGTTCCTCGGACGAGTGGTGCACCGCATGGTACTTCCACATTGTCCGGCCGTGAAACAGGCGATGCGTCCAATACAGGATGATATCTTCGCCGATGAGGAAGATGACCATCTGAGCCACAAGCGGCAGCGCTGCGAGCGGTCCGTGCCCGTTATCGTAGAACGCGATCAGACCGTCGGCGGTGGTGATCCGAAACAGCAGCGCGGCGCCCACGATGAGCATGCCGATGCGCAGATAGCGCGTGATAACCGGAATGAAGAACCAGTAGCAAAGATCGGTCACCAGATCGCGCTTGTGCCACCACGCCTGGCCCGGATTGCAAGCCGAGATCCAGGTGAGAACGGTGAAGACACCCGCCAGTCCCAGCGAGATCGGAATGTTCTTCAGAAACGTCTGGCCGAAATTGATGAAGAAGGAGAGGAACTCTTGAGACATGCCGTGACGCCGTGTTGTTGAGCTTCGCGCGTTCGGTCCGCGCCGCTGTGTAGGTGATAGCGCGAGGCCCATTAAAACGCCGTGAACGATGGGCCACAGAGCATTGCGCGCGGCGACGATCTGACAGGCGCGGGAAGCACGCGCTTTGAAGCACGTTGCACGAGCCGCGCTTACGCGTGTGAAACCTATATTTGCTATGCATGCACCGACCGCAAAGTTGAATTGCTTGTCCGGCGGCAACGGTATTTTGGTTTATCGATCGTAAAGAAAAACAGGCGGCGCCAATTCGTCTGACGCGATCGGAACTTCAAGACCGGAGCAAACAATCCGGCGCAATACGATGTTAACTACATCGCGGAAAGCACGATTGCTCGCGGGTTTCGGCGAACGATTTAACCCCCTCGAAATTTATCCTCGATACGGTCCGACACGATCTAAGCGGTGCCAAAAATGCCGTTGGATCAGCTCAGACAGCCACGTGTGGAACTAAGGAGCCAAACCATGAAGACCCTTTTCTCTCGTTTCGTGAAGGACGAGTCCGGTGCGACGGCCATCGAATATGGTCTCATCGCCGCCGGCATCTCGGTCGCGATCATCGCCGTCGTCCAGGGCCTCGGCAGCAAGCTGAACACCACGTTCAGCAGCGTCTCCAGCGCCCTCAAGTAAGCTTCGTTCTTCTCGATTGCTACGAGAGGGCTCCGGTCGTGCGCCGGAGCCTTTTCGCTTTGCGGCAGGCCCTTGCGGCGCGCGCTAACCGGGTTTCAACCGGCGCGGCGTAATCCGGCAAGGAAACGAGATCGAACGGCGATGCCATGCTGACCGAAGCAATCAGATTGACGCTGTTTCCGGCAATGATGGCGTTTGCCGCGTCGAGCGATCTGTTGACGATGACGATCGCGAACCGCGTCTCGCTTATCCTGGTCGGCGGGTTCGCCCTGCTCGCCGCGCTCAGCGGATTGAGCGGCGCAGAGCTGCTGTCGCATGTCGAAGCGGCCGCCGCAGTGCTCGTATTTGCGTTCTTCTGCTTCGCCCGCGGCTGGATCGGCGGCGGCGACGCTAAGCTCGCGGCTGTGACGGCACTTTGGCTGGGATTTAGCCACCTCTTCGATTATCTCGTTTATGCGTCGATTCTCGGCGGCGCGCTGACGCTGGCCATCGTCCAGTTCCGTAATTTTCCGCTCCCCCATGTGCTCATGGGTCGGGAATGGGCGGAACGCTTGCACCGTAACGGCGCCGGAGTCCCCTACGGGATTGCGCTCGCCGCGGCAGCGCTCCTGGTCTATCCGCAGACCGAATGGATGACCGCCCTCGGTTTCTAATCCCGAATTTTCCCACGCTCCCGGGACTGCGTCTCCTCGCGTCAACGCAACATTAACGCGATTTGGATACGCCTTATTAACCATGCCTTGACGTTTAGCTGCTGAAATCCGGCATCGATGGCCGTTATCGGCCGTGACGTCACGTGGGAAGTGAAGCGTAATGAAAGCCGCGCGTCTCGTGGTTCTCGGTGTCGCTGTCGCCGCCGGCGGCATTGCCGCATTTTTGGCAGCCGGCAGCAAAGCGCCGCCGCCGCCTTCGCCGGCGCCGGTGGTGCAACTGCAAACGGTCGACGTGCTGGTGGCCAAGGCCGATCTGAATCGGGGTCAGGTGATCGAAGATCAGGATATCGCTTGGCAGACCTGGCCGGCCGATGCGGCCAATTCCAATTTCATCAAAAAGTCCGACCGGCCGGACGCCATCAAAGACTTTACCGGCGCCATTGTGCGCGTGGCGCTGGTGGCGGGCGATCCAATCCGCGATCCGAATGTCGTGATGGCGAAGGGCTCGGGCTTCATGGCCGCGGTGCTGCCGCAGGGCATGCGCGCCGTCGCGGTCGACATTTCGCCAGAGCTGGGAGCCGGCGGCTTCATCCTTCCGGACGACCGTGTCGACGTCGTGCTGACGCGCCACGACAAGACGGCGGAAAGAGTGAGCGGCGCCGAGAAAATCGTCAGCGATACGATCTTGAGAAACGTGCTCGTGCTCGCGGTGGACCAGTCGGTCGAGGAAAAAGCCGGCACCAAGGTCGTCATCGGCAAAACCGCCACGCTTGAAGTGACCGAGGACCAGGCTCAGAGCCTCGCGCTGTCGAAGCAGCTCGGCACGATCTCACTCACGCTGCGTAGCATTCTCGATTCCACTTCGTCCGTCCCCGAGGGCGACGATGACGGCAAGGACAAGGACCGCTCCATCAATACCGTGCGTTTCGGCGTGAGCTCGGAGGGAACCGTACATTGAGCGCGGGGAGAAACGTTACGATGACAGCAAAGGCATTGATCCGCGCGGGAGGCCTGGCGGCCCTGATGGCCGTGTCGTGGATCGTTCCGCACGCGCTCGCGGGCAATCTGGCCGTCAACTCCCCACCGACCCAGACTATCCACGTCACCGCGAGCGACGTTGAATCGCAGACGCTGACGCTCGGCGTCAGTAAGTCGGTCGTCATCGATCTACCGCGCGACATCCGGGATGTGTTGGTTGCCGATCCCAAGATCGCCAACGCCGTGGTGCGGTCCGCGCGCCGCGCCTACATCATCGGCACCGCCGTGGGTCAAACCAACGTTTTTTTCTTCGATGCCGACGGCAAGCAGATCGGCGGCTTCGACATAGCGGTCACGCGCGATCTCGACGGCATCCGCCAGGCGATCCGGCAAGTCCTGCCGGATGCCGAAATCACGGTCGAGGGCATCGGCGACGGTGTCGTTCTGTCCGGGAGCGCATCGAGCCCGGCCGAGGCGCAACAGGCTTACGATATCGCGGTGCGGCTGGTTGGGTCCGGCAGCGCGGATACCGCATCGAGCGGCAATAAGATCGTCAATGCCATCGTCGTCCGCGGCGCCGATCAAATCATGCTCAAGGTGACGGTCGCCGAAGTCGAGCGCGATATCATCAAGCAGCTCGGCATCAATCTGTCGGGCGCGCTGAACTACGGCACGGCCGTCGTGAATTTCAACAACACGAATCCGTTCTCGGCCTATGGTCAGTCGCTCAGCGGCTCGAGCATCGTCACCGGCATGAAAGGGGTCAGCGCTACCTTGCAGGCCATGGAGCAAGCCGGCGTCATTCATACCCTCGCCGAGCCGAACCTGACCGCGATTTCCGGCGAGACCGCGACGTTCGTGGCTGGCGGCGAATTTCCCGTCCTCAACGGCTTCAGCTGCTCGGCCGCTACCGCCGGCAGCAGCGTACAGACCTGTCAGCCTGCGATCGATTTCAAGAAATTCGGCGTCAGTCTCAACTTCACGCCGATCGTGCTCAGCGAAGGCCGCATCAGCCTCAAGGTGATGACCGAGGTGTCGGATTTGTCGACCAGCAACTCGCTGACCATACCGATCCCCGGCAGCACTGACAGCGTCACAATTCCGTCGATCCGCACCCGCCGCGCCGAAACCACGGTGGAGCTTCCTTCCGGCGGTTCGCTCGCTATGGCCGGCATGATCCAGAATCAGACGAAGCAGACAATCAACGGACTACCCGGTTTGATGGAGCTTCCCGTTCTCGGACCCCTGTTCAAGAGCCGTGACTACGTCAACCAGCAGACCGAACTGATGGTGTTGGTGACGCCTTACGTCGTGCGTGCGGTCGCGCAGAAGGATTTGTCGCGTCCTGACGACGGTTTTACCGATCCGAGTGACCCGGAGACTGTGCTGCTCGGCCGGCTCAACCGCATTTACGGAACTGG
>Ga0182018_10000680_pt1 | contig 42630 bp, 46 predicted proteins | sample 812P2MmetaG_FD_120490 | JGI IMG/M metagenome (GOLD analysis project Ga0182018, IMG submission 120490) | Permafrost microbial communities from Stordalen Mire, Sweden - 812P2M metaG | ecosystem: Environmental > Terrestrial > Soil > Wetlands > Permafrost | place: Sweden: Stordalen | collected... | reverse complement strand
AGGATGCAGAATCGCCCGGAAGTGCAGATACTGTTTACAGCCCACTGTACAGATTTATCTCCCGCCGCAACTCCCCGCCGAAGGTCGATCCGCTGGTGGAGAAGATAATTGCGGTGCAGCATCGGGTACGCGTCGAGGCCGTAGAGAACTGCACGATAGGACGCCTTGACACAGTGCTGAGGGAAGCCGAAGCAATCGCAGCCGAAGTACGGAAATTCGCCGCGCTCGAATCACGTCTGGACGCTGCAAGAGCGTAAACCGCAACGCAAAATCAACTTAGGGAGGATTGGTGTTATGAGTCTGCCAAATGGTCAGCAATTTCTTTCTCACACCCATCGCGGCTATCAGGTCGCTGGATACTACACGGAAGATCCCGGCAGAGGAAGAATCGCCCTGATGAAAAATGGTCAGGTCGCGCGCCAAGTGGATGTGCTGGCGTACAAACTATGGAACTATTACGCGCACGCAACAGACGTGATTGACGCCTACATAACGGAGATTGAAGAGGACTGCCACAACGATTACAACCCTGATTCACTTTCAACTCAAGTAGGCAATTTGCAACAGTCTAAGCCCCTCTGCGATACCACCATGACTCCACGCAATCCGTCCGACACCTGCATTTGCTTTCGCCGGACAGACCAGATGGGGCCGTGCGATGGGTTTCTCGCCGGGTTTACACCGATGGGTTCGATTCCAAGATGCGTCTATTGCGACCATGAAAGCGCCTGCCATCCTGAATTCAAGGATTATGAACAGTGCGACCGATGCCTTGCCGACGTGCGCGATTGCGTCTGCAAACTTTAGCGGCACTCTCTGCGCTCGAATCACGTCTGGACGCTGCAAGAGCTTAGGAGTTTTATATGAGCACTTTACGAAAAGTTGAGCGGCTAAAGGAAATTATGGCGCAATTTGTTGAACTTACCTGTCCAATCTGCCATGAGGATGATTTTGACGCTACCGGACTCGCGCTTCATTTCCTCGATTGCGATAAGGCTCGCGGCCTTCGGTTGGAGTATGCCCAGAAAGAGGCCGAGCGCCGCGATGAGTTTCTCTCGGCACGGAACAGCGCCCCTGACCGCGACTCGCTGGAATGTGAAGCGCGGTTCCGCGAATGGAATCAACCCCCAGATGAAGACTAACCCGCTCTATACGGAGCGCGAAGGAGGGAATGATGAACCGAATCGTAGTCATCGCACTACTCGCAGCCACAGCGCTGGCGCAGACGCCAGCACCGAATTTTGATCCTAACATGAACTGCATGGCGAAGGGAACATGTATCAGTTCGGGCCTTCTGTACTCAACCATCGTGTCGAACGTTATTGTCGCAGAAACTGACGAGCACGGTTGCGTTAGTGGGCAAGGATACACCTGGGACGAGTCTGTGAAGGGATGCGCGATCACTGTCCGCTTCACAGCGAGCAGGACGCTTACCTGTAAAATCACCGCGCAGGATGTCAACAAAAAACAGACGGTGACCTGCTGGTACACGCCAGCGAAGCCTCAGGATGTGAAGTAGAGGTAGTTTGCTGTTGCTGAAGATGGACGGTAGGGTACTATCGATCCATGTTCAGGATTCTGCGCAGCTGGCATACGGCATTCAAGGTTCGGATGATTCGGTACTTTCGCACCCGCGAGGTGGTGAAGGTATTCAGTGTCATGCATGCGGAAGAGCTACGTTTGACACCGATTGAGAACTGGCCTCTGGTCAAGGCTCGGCAAAATCAAGAGATACGGATGCTGCGGGCCGGCCAGAATCTCATCGTGGATAGGAAGTCCTGGGCGTTCCCATATCTGCCCAGCTCAGTGCAGCGGCTATCGATGCCGGTCAGCAAATCTACTCCATACAATCTGAGACGTTTTTCGCGTACTCCGGTCGCGCGTCGGGCTATCAATCTCATCAAGAATTCGGTGATTGCTCAGACATGGGATGTGCGTCCGATCGATGGGATTCCGGTAGACGATCCTGAGGAGCAGAAGGAACGCATTAAGATTGCTAAGGCATTATTTACCCACCCTAATAATGTGGAGAGTCATCAGTCTGAGCTGGAGATGGAGATTGAGGATCTATGCATCATGGGAGCATCTGCTACGGAGCTGCGTTTGACGCTAGATCCGAAGCGGCCGCTCAAGATGTGGCCGATGGACACCAGCACAGTGCGCATATTTGTTTCATGGTCAGAGTCTACTCCTGACTTGCCTCACTACGCTCAGATGACTGGGTTGCAGGGAGAGCGTGGTGCGATCTTGTTTTACGACGACGAGATCATGTATGTGAAGGACAATCCAGCGACAGATAATCCGTTTGGTCTGGGCAAGCTCGAGACTGCGTTCCAGATTTTGAACGACTTACTGGGCGTACAGCGTATGGCTGGGATGGCCGGCGCAGATCAGGTGCACAAGACATGGCTCTGGTGGGAGCAGCCTCAGACGGATGAGGCATTCCAGATCGTGCGTCGTCACATTCAGAATGAGTTGGAGGGGCAGGCTAAGGTGTCGCTCATCGGCGGCATGAAGAAGCCTGAGGTGATCGAGGTTACTCCGGTCACGATTGACAATTTGCTCTTGCCTTGGCAGGAGATGATGATTCGCATGATTGCGAATGCATTTGACATGTCAGCGATGGCGCTGGGCATTGAGCATGACGTGAATCGCGCAGTGGGAGATGTGCTGAAGGATTCTGACTTCCGCTCGGCTGTGGTGCCGATGGCGAAGAGAGTTCAGGAGGCGCGCACCAGAAAGATCCTGCACAATAAGCTCGGGTGGTACGATCTCGAGTATGTGTTCCTGAATTTGGATGATCCGGACTTGGAAACCAAGACGGATATGAACGCGCGCATGTACTCGGCCAACGCGCTCACTCCGAATGAATGGAGATTGAGTGTAGGCAGGCAGCCGCTGAAGTCGCCGTTCGCCGACCTGACGCAGTTCGAGGCCATGATGTTGAATCAGGAGTTGATGGCTCAGTTGACGGATCAGTCTGCACAGAAGACCTTTGATCGTCAGCAGTCTGCTCAGCAGGAGCAGGAGGCTCCAGGTGGTGCTGGCGGGCCTGGTGGTGCGGGGCCGAAGCCTCCGTCACAGGGATCGATCTCCCGCGGGGGACAGATTGAATCGCCTAAGCCTCTGGCGTTGCCGAAGTTCCCGATTGCAGGTACTAAGTGGAATGCTAAGCAGATTGCGTTGATGCCGGTTAACGATCTGGCGCAGCGCATTGACGGTGGCGAGTTGCCTCATCCTAAGAAGCTGTTGATCGATATGCAGAATCAAGATCCCAATATTCTTGATCAGATGTCGGATCAGGTGAAGGATTACTTCAAGCATATTCTGGACGATGAGGCATCAGAAGATCAGGATGAAGAGCTTCCACAGAAGACGCTTGACCAGTGGATGAAGGACTTGCGCAAGCGGGTAGCTAAGCAGGATAAGCGCTCAGACGATATGACGCAGTATCTTCAGGACATCAATCAGCGGTGGAAGCTGGCCTCGCCGTCGGCTCCGGGTGCGAAGACGTACAGGGCTGTGAAGAATCCTGGCAAGCCTGGACAACCGCCGGCTGCGAGATCGTTGTGATTATTTAGTCTCTAGTTTGCTGTTGGAGAGATGCAGGGGTGAGGGCATTCTTACCATCATGAACTACGGACTTCATCTATCGGGCGTTCAGATCGAGAGTCTCGAGGCTGACTCGCAGCATCCGAATAAGATGAAGTTTCGGGGGATTCTGGTTCGGTTGGACGAGGCCAGTTCCAAGCCACCGAACGGCGCGGCAGGCCATCGCATCTTTGTTCCGACGGCTGTGGCTCAGCGCAGGTTGAAGACTTTGATCGGTATGGGATTGAACTATGCTCCGGATCTGGATAGTCACTCGCAGCGGCGTAAGGTCGGGGTGATTAACAAGGCTTGGATCGACGGCAAGGATTTACGAGTAGAAGGACACGTATGGAAGCATGACTTCCCTGAAGCTGAGAAGGATCTGAAGCAGACGGGGCTGGGCATGAGCATGGAGCTGGGCGATGTTCGCGTAGACGATCCGAAGGCGGATGTCTGGACATTGGATGACTTCCAGTTTCTTGGCGCGACGATATTGTGGCGGGATAGTGCTGCATATAACAGAACACAAGCAATAGCGGCGAGAGCCGAGCAAAGGAGAGGAAGCATGCCAACCACGACGAAAAAGAGGACATCGGCTCGTACCTCGCACAGCAATGATCGCCTGGTATCGATTGCCGCGGAAGCTGCAGCTGGGGCTGTCAAGAAGTCCAGCCGTCAGATTCTCGAGGTTCTCAAGACTCAAACAGCCACCCTGAGCGAGATCACTGCTCAGAATGAGGAATTGGAGACGCGTATTGCGGCGCTCGAGAGCGGGGAAGTTTCCGCGGCTGCAGGCGATGCCAGTTCCAGCAGTTCCAGCGATGGTGAGGTTGGCGCGACCGCAGCCACATCGTCCAGCTCAGCAAGTTCGGCCAGCTCCAGCAGCGATGAGGACGACATGGAGACTGGCAAGGTGAAGGCCAAGGCTGCGCCATCTTCCAGTTCGTCTTCGAGCGAGGATGTTGACGCGGATGTCGACACTGGCGACCTGGAGGAGATCGAGAAGGACAAGGGCAACGCTGGACACGCCAACGAGGACGAGAAGAATCGCGGCGAAGACGGTGCAGGCGACCTGGCTAAGAAGGTAGGCCCGGACGTGAAGGCGGCTCAGGTCAAGGCTCTGCGTAAGAAGCTGCATGCCGAGCGCGAGACGAGTGCGCAGCTCCGTAAGTCCAACGAGCAGCTGCAGGCATCGGTTGCCAAGCTGACCAAGAAGATCGACAAGGTGTCCAAGCAGGTCACAGCTGCCAGCGAGCAGATGGGACGTCGCTCGGTTTCGCCGGAGATCTCTGCGATGCTGTCCAAGAGCAACATCAACGCGGCGGACTTGTTCGCGGCCGGCACCAAGCTGTCGGTTGAGGAAGTGGACGGCGTGATCAAGGCCAGCGGATTGAATCTGACCCCACAGGACAGCATGGCCATCAAGAACGGATTCTTGAAGTTCGGCCTGATGGAAGAGGGACGGGTAGAGCGCGGTAACAACCGCTAATAACGGCGGCATCAACTTGAAGGGAGAATTACAGACATGAAAGGCCATGCATCATTCGTTGATCCGTCGTTAGATCAAGTGCTGTCCCAGATCGGTATGGCTGGTCGCGGCGGCAGCCGTCCAGCTGGCGGCACAATCTCAGCGGCGGCGGACTACTTGGCTCCCGGTGCTATCGAGGTCAATCGGTATGCAACCGAGATCGTGGATATGGTACGCAGGCGCTTCGTTCTAGGCCAGCGCATCAATCAGACGCTGGCTACAGGTCAGCCTCACCGTTACTTCGAGCAGACGGCCATTCCGACGGCTACAGCGACCAATCCTCGCGCTCTGGTAGCGACTGCAACACAGCCGGTGCGTCAGGAGCGCGTTGTGGCGTTGAAGGCCATCGTTGCTCAGATCAACTACGGTCTGTTCGACGTGGAGATCAACCAGCAGCAGGGTCAGTTCGCGTATCTGGAGGCCAAGGATCTCACTGACACCGTCGATGGCGTTCTGAAGCTGCATGACCAGAACCTGTGGAACGGCAACGACACTGATCTGTTCCTGCAAACCAGCACACAGTACTTCGGCATCTCTGGCCAGATCTTCCAGGGCGCTGCGTCGAGCACTGGGTTGGGCGTCACCAGCATCGCGGCATCGGGTTCGCTGGTAGACGGCTATAAGCTGGCTGCGGCGAACATGGTCAATCGGACTGACTTCGAGGTTCGTCCGACAGCGATCTACGGCAACTCCACGCTGTGCAACCTGTTCGACCAGGAAGTGTACGACAACGGCCGGCAGCTGTTCTACAACCAGGTCGAGGTGCTGCCTGGAGTGATCGTCAACGGTATTCCAACACAGGCGGGCATCCTGCCGCTGGTGGCGGATCCGGCGATCAGCAATCTGGCATCGGGCGCGTTGACGCAGTACACGGGCTTCATCCTGTCGGACGTGGACATGATCAAGTACGCGTATTTGACCGATCCTCTGCCTCGCGTGTTCCAGCTTGGACTGTTGGGTTCGCTGAGCAGCCAGTATGTCGTGGTCAAGTTCGGTGCGCCTTATGTTGAAGGCCCCGGATATGCCCACCAGCCGGTTATCACTGTCCGGTAAGACGGAGTGACGGCAAATAACCGATGAGGCTCTGGCGAAAGCTGGAGCCTCATCTTTTTGAGGCGGATGATGCTTTGCAGAAATTGCGGATCGACTTCAGTACGGGATCTGGGATGTATTGGAGGCATGGCTCCGTTTTTCATTAAGCGTGTATTTCAGATTGATATTGGATTGCCTCCGGTTGCTATGCAGCAGTGTGCTGCCTGTGAGTTCATTCAGACTACGATTCCATTTAGTGCTGACACACTGGCTCGGCTGTATGAGGATTACAGGTCTGATTCCTACAATCGTGAGCGGATTGCTTATGAGCCTGGCTATGCAGCCGTCGCGGATAATATCGGCGGTGGATACATTGAGTCTGGGATGGATCGTGTAACGTCGCTGACAAGATGGCTTCAAGCGCGCGCCAGTGTAGGCGATTCGATGCTTGACTATGGCGGGGCTGACGGAAGATTTCTACCTGCATTGCCTGGAGCCAAGTATGTGTACGACATTTCAGACGTTACTCCGGTGGAAGGGGTAACTCGCGTGACGGAGTTGGAGTCCTACGGCTATGTTCAGCTTGCTCATGTGCTCGAGCATGTAAGCGATCCGCTTGGTTTGACACGCAGGGCCGCGGAGCTTGTGGATGCTGGAGGCTATTTGATGGTGGAAGTTCCACAGGATCTGCCGGATACTTTGCCTGGGTATCTGTTGCTGCATGAGCATATAAACTTCTACTGTGCGTCGGCGGTACGGTGTCTACTGGAGGCAGTTGGGTTGGAGGTCGTGGATGTAGGAGCAGTGTTTATCCAGAGCGCATATCGCAATCAGTTCTGTATCCGCGGACTGGCGCGTAAATGACACGATGAAGACGGAGGACGTTTCTTCTATAGTATCTAGACATGGAGGACGGTATGCGACAGCTTGGATTATGTCTGGTATTTTTGATGGTGTTGCTGGTCGGGTGCGGGGCTGGGCCGGTGGCAGGTATAGCGACTCCGATGACTCCGGAGCTTAACGGGCCGTGGAACTTCACGCTGGTTTCTCAGGTGACGAACAGGACGTATCAGGCGACGGGAGCGCTTTCGACTGGTGGTGGGCTTGTTTTGGGCTCGTTGCAGCTGACAGGGCTGTCATGCTTCTCAAGTGGGACTGCGCCTTATCTATTCGTGCTCGGGTTCGCTTCGATGGTTTCGCCGGCTGGGTTGCTCTACATTACGGCCGCGGCGACCAATTCCAACGCCACGCTCGAGGGGCAGACTCTGGTTATGTCAGGGACTTGGGACAAGGATGTGGTTTCAGGCGGCACATTCTCGGTCATCGGTGGCTGCGATAACGCGGATCATGGGACAATGTTTGGGGTTCCGGCTGTTCCTGGCCCTGTAAATTAGTCGAAATAAAGACTTGACACGTTTCCCGTATGGTGTTGTAATAGGGTTGTGGTTGAGGAGAACAGAATGCAGATCACGAAGGATGCAGTCAAAGCGGCGGTTAAGGCGAGTCGTACGTTTCCTAGTGCTAACTTTGGGCTACGGGTTGGCGAGAACTGGCCTGAGTTTGTAACGGAGGCTCTGAAGTCGGACACGGTGCGGCATATGCTGCTGGTAGACTTTGGATTGGTTAGTCTGGTTATGGGGCGACTGGCAGAGCGTGTAGCGGCAGCTAAGTCGGAGCCTGAGGCTTTAGCTGTGATCGATCCTACGTCGGCTGAGGTGTTCCTGCAGTGGATGTATGTTGGGGTTGAGCTTGGCAAGCAGTTAGCTGAGGCTGAGAAGCTCGAGACTATGTTTAAGGCTGAGTAGTTGGGTCAGGTTGTAAAAATCTGTTTTGGAGGATATCCATATGTTGGACAAGATCGTCACCATCGTTGTAGCGGTAATCTTAGCAGCTAGTTTCCTGTTCCCTGCAGCGGCTCAGGTATGCGATGAGTGGTTCGGCGGCGAGACGGATGATGTACGCGATGCGCGCGCTCCTTTCTAGGGGGTCGGCCATGTTGCATAAGTTGGCAGTCGGACTTGCGTGGTATGGCATCTACTGTCTGGTCTGCACGGCTCTCGGGCTGCTCTGGTTAGACTATCGATTGTGGAAGTTGAACCATAAACGGAATCGAGGGTTACGATGACTCCAGACTTACAGGCTCAGTGCTACGGGGTTCTGAAGTGGCTCATTCCAGCTCTGGTGGTGGCGTGGTGCGTCGGCTTCGGTCTGGTGTTAGCTTGGTTCGAGCGCAACGATTGAGTTTGCTGTTGCGCTGGGGCTGCGCACAGGGCATTCTAAGGGTGTGAACCTCTCTCATCTATCTACGATCTCTACAAATGCGACGTCGGGCCTCCTGTTGAAGACACAGGGGGCTTTGGCGCGTGCTATCGAGGCGTATTCAGATGATGAGGAGCGCGATAGTTCTGGGAAGTGGACGAGTGGCGATGATCGGCCTGTATCGAAAACCAACGATGTTACTGTTTTCAAGAAGACGGAAGGAAACGACAGTAAGCCGATCAAGCTGCTCCAGGTGAAGGACGGCGGCAATATCGACACCAGTAAATTGAGCAAGTCTATTTTCAAAGATAGTGATGGGATAACTCGTTTCGTGCTTGATCCTGAGAATGAGACGATGGTGTTCGGCAATACTGACAGCTATAATATCGATCACGGGAATATGCTTCCAGATGTGGCTGGGGATCGTGGGAGTTATGACACAGATTTTCCTCGCGGTATGATCGACTTTGTTAATAAGGAGATTTTGTTTTATGACATGAGCGATGAGGCTGCTTCGATAGCGGAGCAGTGGGATATGCATCCTAAGCAAGCAGAGACTCGAATTAAGAATAGTCAGGACTACGCAGAGCACTTCAAGGTCACTGTAGATGGGAAGCCTCTGAAGATACAGTGGGAACCGATTGCCAAGGTGTTAGGAGGCAGGGCGGAGGCATCGGTCTACGCTGAGGTAGCGGCGTTGCTCGGGTACTCAGATGATGAGGAGCGGGATGACCACGGCAAGTGGACATCAGGCGGCAGCCTGAAGCCCGCGGAGGAAGATCGCACACAGTGGCCTCAGCACATTCAGGATCTGAAGGTTCCGCCGGCGTGGAAGGACGTTCACTACTCGGAGGATCCCACGGCGGCTCTGCTGGCTGTCGGCAAGGATGCCAAGGGACGCGATCAGCGAGTGTACTCGAAGGATTTTCAGGACTCACAGGCTGCGCTGAAGTTTGAGCGGGTAGAAGAGCTGGGCAAGCAGCTACCCTTGATCGACCAGCAGCTCAGTGCCGATCGCAAGAGCGACGATGATAAAACCAGAGAGCATGCGGACGCGGCTCTGTTGGTTCGCACGATGGGAGTGCGCCCTGGCAGCGAGACAGATACCAAGGCTAAGGTACAGGCTTATGGTGCAACCACGCTTGAGGGCCGTCATGTGCGGGTTAGTTCGACGGGCAATGTCAGGTTGAACTTCACTGGTAAGAAGGGCGTAGGCATCAATCTTCCAGTCGAAGATAAACAGGTCGCTGCGATGTTGGCATCAAGAAAGGCTGACGCTGGCAACAGTGGACAGATATTCCCTCGCGTGTCGAATAGCAGTCTGCTCGACTATGTTCACAGTAATCTGGATCACGGTGGTTTTAAGAGCAAGGACTTCAGGACGTATCTGGGCACATCGACGGCGCAGGGGCTGGTGTCTTCGATGAAGGAGCCTGCTACGCCGAAGGACTATGTGAAGGCTGTTCGGTCTGTCGCATCGGCTGTGGCTGAGAAGCTCGGGAATACTCCCGCGGTAGCGTTGTCATCGTACATCGCTCCGCAGGTTTTTTCGGGGTGGAAGATGCATGCTGGTGTGACAGCAGAAGCGATGGAGTTGCCTCAGGTCTACTACGGCGAGGTGTCGGATAATCAGCGCGACTTCAGGGATGTGGCTGGGCTGTTTGATAGCAGTGATACGGATGATGGCGACGACAGCGATGGCAGCGTGGAGAAGATGCTCGGCTTTGATCCTGCGAAGATGGGGATTGCAGCATCAGTTTTACGGCGGTCTACTGTGCAGGAGCGCGCACAGAAGAAGCTGTTGTTTGTTCAGCGCGAATGTGCGACGCTGTTGGCGGAGTTCGACGAGGAGCAGCATCCGAGAGATGAGCATGGCAAGTTCACGGATGGCGGTCTGGACTTGTCGAAAGCTACGCCGATGAAGGATGAGGCTGCGTTCGATGCTTACTTCCGCGGCGGGCCGAACGAGGCGATTCTGAAGTCGATAGCATCAGGCGAGCCGATGGAGGCGTCGGATCAACGTGTCGTCAAGGCTTTGGATGACGCGATTGCGTCGTCTAGATTGACTAAGAGTTTGGTAGCATATCGCGGCCTGCGCGATTTGGAAGGGTTGGAGAAGGCTCTTGGATTTGCTTCGTCCGGTGGGTGGCATGACGATCTGGGTGTTGGTAAGAGTCTTGTAGATGCTATAAATAAATCTGTAGGCGAGGAGATAAGACCCAATCCGTCATTTTCGAGTTTCTCGACGTCGCCCGATTCAGCGATGACTTTTATGCCTATAGTAGCGAAGGTCAAATTCGCGGCAGGCGATCATGTGTATCGTCCTTTATCAGATACCTTCGAGCATGAGGTATTGGCTGGACGTGGAATGGTTATGCGGATTGCGGGCGGAGCGACGATAAAGACGGCGAAGGAAGGAGAGGATGCCGGAAGTAAGTACGTCCTATTCAACGTCGAGATTGTGAAGCGGGATGTAAAAGCGGCGTTCGATGAAGCTGAGCATCCTCGTGACGATCATGGCAAGTTTACCGATGGCGGCGAGACGACCACCGATCAGACGTCGTGGCACTTCGATGACTTTCATCCTGAGGATAAAATCAACGGCATACCTCTGTCGCATATGTCGAAGCCCGACTTCGAGAAATACACCAATCCCGATTTGAAGGAGACACCGCTGAAGGTCGGGCCTGGTCAGCATGCCGCGGCTGGCATAATCATGATCGAGCCTGGGAACAAGGTGTGGATTGTCACTCCGGATAAATACTTTGGCGGGTACCGCAACACGTTCCCCAAGGGTACACAGGAGTCGGGCGAAGCATTGCAGACCACGGCGGTGAGGGAGACGTATGAAGAGTCGGGGCTGGTGGGAAAGATTACAGGCGTGCTGGGCGACGTTGATCGCACTACGTCATCTACGCGTTACTATATCGGGGAGCGGGTCGGGGGTTCGCCTGCGATGGCGGGCGAGGAGACCTACGCGGTCAAGCTCCTAGACCTCAACGATCCGAAGACGGATGAGCGGTTGCAGGATGTAATGGGGAAGACCACCAAGGATGCGGACGTGCTCAGCATGATACGCGAGCATCTTGGCATCGAGCAGCCTGCGCAGCCTGAAGCTCCAGCGACGGGAAAGATGACGGCAGCCGACATCATGGACAAGAAGATCGGTGGCGCTCAGGGGTCGAATGTCGGCGGGTTCTATAAGGGCACGGATGGCGTGGACAGGTATGTGAAGCTCTACAACAATCCTGAGCAGGCGCATGGTGAGGTGTTGGCGAATACCATCTATCGGGATCTCAACATTAACGCTCCGCAGTCTCAGGTGTTCGGTCTGCCTAACGGCAAGGAGGCATTCGCATCGGATATAGTTCACGGTGGGAAGACGCTCGAGCAGACTGGTGTGACTAAAGAGAATGCTCGGGAGGTATTGAAGGGCTTTGCCGCGGATGTGCTCACAGCGAATTGGGATGTGGTCGGATTGACTTACGACAATATTCTGATGAAGGGCGGAGAGGCACATCGGCTGGATAATGGATCGGCGTTCCTGTATCGCGCGCAGGGGTCGGCGAAACCGGCAGCGCTGCTGAATCAGACTACAGAGCTGAAGAGTTTTTTCACAGTGAATAAAGAGTTCGCTTCGATGGCGAAGAAGGCCGGCGTTACTTCAGCGGATCAGGTTCCAGGATTCCGTTCTCAGGTGAAAGCGATTGCAGAGTTGCAGAAGGTGGCTGGTGGTTGGGATAAGTATTTAGATGCAAAAGCACCATACTTGAGTGCTGGAGAAAGGTCTAAGATAGGGAGCATGCTGACCAGTCGTACTGAGGGGCTGAAGGTGGCGGCTGGGGTCGGGGATTCATCTGCGTTGCATGACAAGATCAAGAGCTTGTTTTCAGAGGCGGAAGAGACAGTGCTGCGAGAGGTGGTTGCATGCAGTCGGTAATCGACAAGATCAAGGCGCTACCCAACACATCCACGCCTGATGGCATGTGGTCGACTCTGCGTCGGGCCAAGGAAAAGAAGTACGGCACGAAGGATTGCTGTTGGAAGAAGACCCCACTCAAGTTGCTTCCGAAGCCATCGGATGCTTTGGCGTTTAAGCAGCTACCGATTCCTTTGCGCGACAAGCTGGTGAACACGGCACCAATCAAGTCGTTCGATCCTCACGATCTGGTGACGAATCAGCCGATGGTCTATCAGGCGGACTTGGTTCACTTCGCCAAGCATGGCAAGGATCCGGAGCCGGTCATAATCTTGAAGTCGAAGGACGGGCTGTATGTCCACAATGGAAATCATAGGTCAACGCTGGCGATGCTTCAGGGCCGCAAGGTGAAGGCTCGGTATATCGATCTGTCTAAGATCGTTCAATTGAAGGGGAAGAATCCGGTACCGCGGGATCGGGCGGTAGATGCTTACAAGATGCGGGATGCTGGTGGGGCGTTTACCAGCGAGGAAGAGCTGAATAATATGGCAAAACGTGCCTCACAGCTCGTCCAGGCGGCGTTGCTGGCTCCTGGGATGGGGTTGGGTGCCACAGGATCGTCCCTGGGGCACAGAGCTGCACTTCTGGCCTCTAGCCTGGTGGACTTTGATGGGCTGGTAGGCGAGGTGTTCGCTGCGCAGGGTCATCCGTTTGATGGGGAGAAGGCGGAGGACGGTCATGGCATCGGCGACTGTAAGGAGTGTGGCAAGCCTTGGAAGAGTAAGGCGCACTGGCGGATTGCGGCCGGCGGGCCTGGCTCGGGCTGGACTACGGAGAACGGCCACGTCTCAAACCTGACTCCTAAGGATAAGGGGCAGAAGCTACAGAAGATGGGCTTCGAGCACAAGAAAGGACTTACAGACGGTAAGGAGATTTGGCGGCACAAGGACACTGGCACTGAGGTACATGTGTCGAAGTACAACACCACCAATCCTGCGAATGTGAACTTGAGAAAGTTTGAGGTCTATAAGCCGGATGGCACCAAGATTTTCAACGGCCATCAGTTCAGTAAGGCGACTGAGAAGATGCAGAACACTCCGATGCAGAAGTCAGAGATGAAGCCTGTTACGCCTGTCGGCAATGCCAAGCCTGAAGAGAAGATTCCGTCGAACGCGACGAAGACGGCTGAGCCTACGATTCCAGCGGGCGTAAAGAACACGGTGTTGCAGGATGCTGGGTTCAAGGTTTCGTATTCGATCAAGGACAGCAACGGTAATCCTGCATCAGACACATGGGTTCATCCTACGACGGGCGATAAGGTGAATGTGATAGTCTCTGACCCGACGCACAGTTCTTGGCAGTATATTCCTAAGGGCAACGGTGCAGGTTCGAGTGGCAAAATGGCGGATGAGCTGAAGCAGGCTATTGCTAATGGAGGCAAGCCACCGGCTGCATCGACTAAGATATCTACGCCGTCGACTCCGAAGGCTCCAGCAGAGCCTGAGACTTCTGGATTGATTCCGGTGACTAAAGAGTGGTGGGATAAGCTGGACAAGGTTGCATCGGACAACTGGGTTAAGGGCGGATCATCGAAGATGACTGAGTTCCCAGATTCAGGTAAGCCGAATGATTACCATGCGGATGGTACGGGGTGGTATGCCAAGGTTGCGGCTGAGATGGGCGTACCCTTCAGTTCAGTGAAGGACGCGGCCGGCAGGATCGATTCTTTACAGAATGGTAAGACTGCTGCGAGCGGAAATAAGATCGGGCCTTGGAGTCAGTCAGTAGTTAATAATGTAGGACAGGCTGGCAATGTGCATCCAGGTACTGCGATTGAGTATGCCCATGCGCAGCAGTGGATCAAAGAGAATGGGATGCCGAACGGCGGAACACTGGCGCGTGGATATCAGGGCATAGGTGCTATGGGCACGGCTCCGGGATTCGTGAAGTCCCAGGATCAGATTACGTTGCTGAATAACTTGGCTAAGTATCAGCCGAACGGTTTTGAGATTCATCTGCCGGTTAACGGGGTAGAGGGATTTTCGATTAAGGCGGGATGGCAGCAGTTCACGAATAGTAAGGGGGCTGTTGTACAGTTGACTAATGTCGACCCAAAGAATGTGATCTCAGGTTGGGGTACAGGCGGCATGGTGGATGCATATAGCAGTGAGAAGGAATGGCTTCTGGCTTTCAAGGATTCTGCTATGCCTATTAGGACGTATGCGGGTGGAAATGCGAAGGTTAAGGTTCAGTCGGCAGCAGTGTCTGCTACTGACAAGATTTTCTGGGCTACTCTGACGCAGTTGAAGAAGCATGGATGGAATTGGACGGTGAAGGGCAAGGTGATTAAGATCACGCCGCCAGCGTGGTTTACCGATCGTAAGAATATCGTGCTCGATCCAGACGAGATGCCTCAGTCGGTTAGCGTTGCATCATCGGACGAGGAAGCGGCCGTCGATAATATGTCGCCTGGCTCCATCGCACGTGAGATGATTCGGTCGAAGGCTCTGGGCGTATCGTCGGCGGCATACAAGCTGGCTGGAGTTACATCGTTCCAGGGCTTGCCGATCAGCATCGAGAACAAGAAGGGCGACACGCGCAGTGGTGTGGATGCGGATGGTGTGAAGTGGTCAGTGAAGATGCCGTTCGACTACGGTTACATCAAGGGCACCAAGGGAGCAGATGGTCAGCCTGTCGACTGTTTCATCGGGCCGTTGAAGGATTGTAAGTTTGCGTTCATCATCCATCAGACAAAATTCGATAAGAGCGGTTTTGACGAAGACAAATGCATGCTCGGATGGCCATCAGCGGAGCGAGCTGAGAAAGCGTACAGATCTGCGTACAACAACGTCGATTTGTTCTACTCTATGAGTGTGATCCCGATGCATGAGTTCATCAAGAAGGTGCTGGGCACAAAGAACCATAAGCGACCAGGCAAGATTCACGCGGGTCGGAGGGCAGCATGAGTGTTCCGGGATTTCAGCCTTGCTACGTTTTTCCCAGCGAGTTGCAGACCTACGGTTTGCCGACGACGGCTGCGCAGCCCGATATCCAGAATCTGGTCTATCTTGCGTCCAGCATAATCGACGAGGCTTGTGGCCGGGTGGATGGCGATGGTAATGGCTCTCTGGTGTTCACGACTTACACCCAGCGTATGCTCATGCAGACGAGGAATCGGAATCTCTGTCTGTTGCCAATGAAGCCGATCGTACCAGTCACTCAGGCTCAGATTGATGCTTTGACGGCTCAGGCATCGGCCAGTGGCAGTGGCGGGAACTATTATCTGACGGGTAATCTGCAGCCGAGTACGTTCATCGGGCCTATGGGAACGCTTTCGGGTATCGTAGGAGCCAGTGGACGGTATGGCTATACGCGGCAGGATATGTCAGTTGCGTATCCGGACTTGTTTGCGTTCATCAATCCGCTTAATCTGGTGACGATGTTTGGCGGGCCGGCTCCCTGGGTTGCGATTGACATCACCAACACGGATTACGATTACAAGACAGGAGAGGTGTGGGTTCCGGCTGGATTGCAGTTGCAGCGTTACTCGGAGATTCTGGTGGTGTATACCTGCGGGTTCGATCCTAACATGATGCCGCCTGGGATCAAGCTGGCGACAGCGTGTCTGGTGAAGAATGCCCTTGCGCGCGGAGATGGCACTACGGCGCTGACTAGTATGAGTCTGAGTCGTAGTGGGGCCAGTTTTGGGTTTATGGCAGGTTCGATTATTGACCCGACTGTTGACGGGCTATTGTTGCCGTTCAAGAAAGTTATGGCGTACTAGTGGGATACTCAGGACTCAATCTCGGCTTCGGGATCCAACGCTTGATTGACGCACAGCAGCGTTATACCCAAGCCTCGCGTGTTCCGATATTCATGCGGTTGAGGAATTTTACTCCGCCGACCAATGAGTTGTATGCCCAGCTCGGGTACACGATTACGCCTGTGTCAGGAGGAACGGGAACGTCGGATATCAAGATTGATCCGCCTCCATCATCTCGACTTGTATCGATGCATAACATCGGGATGTCGGGTGGCAAGCTGAGGTTCGGCGCGCGCACATTCATACTCTCAGGGACGTTCATCAATGCGCAGCAGGCGGCTTTGGGACTGGCTACGCCGGATGATCTATGGCTGTGCCCACAGTTCGTTGGCATCTACGCGTATGGAGTTCTCTGGACAGTGATGGAGTATAGTCCAGAAGAGTTGGGCGGTATCGCGGTGGTGTGGTCGCTTACCTGCAATGCTAACGAACAGAAGTAGGGGTAGTTTGCTGTTGATGTAGGGTTGGGCATGATTCTATTGTTGAGAAGCGATTGAACACTCTAGTTGAGGTGAGGCGATGAATCTGAGCAATGCGATGGCGCTGCGAAGTGAGGGCAGACAGATTCTGGCTGGTGTTATGCCGAAGTCGGACGCTAAGTACACGCCTGTTCATGCTGGCGCGCACGATCATCTCACCAAGATTGGTTACATGCACACTGGCAACAAGACCCGCGGCGGGATCACGACCAGCAATTACTTCAAGGCCAAGTTGGGCAACTCCAGAAACGTTGCGGTGCAGAAGGATGGGTCGTACATCAAGACTTCGAAGACGGCCAAGGGAACACGCCGGTCGCGTGGTAAGCTCGACGCATGCGGTCTGAGGATGAAGGCATCGGTTACGATTGAGGCGGAGGATTAATCATGGCGAACAGAACAGTATTGCTACGCAGACCGATGAGTCACGGTAACGGATCACGCATGGTGCGCGCGACGGTTCTGTCGGAGAACAATGGGGAGTTGCGTGTGATCGAGCAGGGATCCAACAAGCCGATCAACGTGAAGGCATCGGAGACAGTGGATGCTCCCAAGACATTCGGTACGCGACTGGCGATGCAGAGTGGAGTGATTGTCCAGAGATCGCTACCGGATAACGCCAGCAGTCTCTCGCGTATCTGTGAGAGCAGAGGTTAGGTACTACCCGGTCACCCGGCCGGCAAATCTGACGAGGAGAACTACATCATGGCAAGCACTACTTTGATCACCAACATGAAGACGGTTATCGCCAATGGGCCAAGCTCAGTGACTCAGGCGAATGCCAATGCTCAGGCCGGGCCGATCACGGACTATGTCGGCATGACCAAGAGCGTGCTGCTCACGCTGGACGAGGCTGAGGTCAAGCTGAATGGCGTAGCTGGCGTGGCAGGATTGCTGGCGTTGACCGATCCGACCACCGACGCGGCAAACTATACGCTGCTGAGCAACGTGCTGGCATCTCTCAGCTAATCCTGGGGGCTGGCAATGTCTGTGACGGCGACGATATCGGGGATAGACGAGCTGGTTGCGAGTCTGTCTGCGGTACCGTCGCTTGTTACGTCGGGCGTGAAGACGACGGACGAGTTGAACTACATCAAGGCTCTGGTATGGGACATGGGTTACGTCCATCGCAAGATAAACCCTGGCCCTAAGACATTGTGGTCAGTCAATGCATGGGGCGAGCAGAAGGTGCTCACCATTTACGCGCCGACTGGTTTCATCAGAGTGAATAGGAACAAGTATCTGGTCATCCTGAAGGACGAGTTCATCAAGGCGAATTTTGCTGGTAGGCCGATTTCGGAGTGGGGTATGCTGGCAGATAAGATGATGCGGAATGCGGCCTCACGCTGTGCTACGGTCATCTCGGCTGGCGCTCCGGTCGACAAGGGCGATCTGAAGGACAGTATCGAGGCTGCGATGCCTGGGGATTCTGAGTTGAGTGGCAGCGGCTACGGGAAGTATGGCACGGCGGTTTTGGATATGAGCAGCTTTCTGGAGGAGTCATGAATCAGGGTCAGTTGATCGAGGCGGGGAAGACTGTAGTCGTGGCGAAGAGCGTGATCCCGGTGCATAACGGACAGCACAAGATGTTGACTGATGAGGGCTTCCAGCATGTGCGCAACACTGGCGACCACAGTACTTATGTCAGTCCCAAGGGCGGTATCAAGATTCGGACGCGTGGCAACGGTTTCATGACGGCTGTACCGAATAAGAAGTAATCGTTATTCAGGGATGAGGAGTACATATGGAACAGTTGAAGCAGGACTATCGTACGAGGGACTTGTCTCGGGTGAAGTTGTACAACGTGGACTTCAGTGGGCAGGATCTTAGTCGTTTGAGAATGCGTCAGTCTGTCCTGCATAATTGCAATTTCGATAAAGCAGATATGACGGAGACGGATTGTGAAGGCACGGATTTCTTCGGCAGTACATTTCGTGAGACAGTGATGTATCGCACCAATGGCAAGGATGCCAAGTTCGCAGGGACAATTTTCGAGCCTAAGGATGCGTTCGGATTGACGATTACATGTTCCTGCAAGACGTTCGCCAACATGCACATTTCGAATATCTGGTGGTACAACTTCGTGATGTATGCATTGCTGATGAAGCCTGGCTCGGAAGAGGACACCAAGAAGCTGCACGACGGTTTGATTCTGTTGATCGGGCCGGAGCGTTATGTGAAGCTGAAGGCGTTGTTCAGTAAGAGGGAAATTTAGTGTCGAGTGTTCCCGCCAATCCGGTGATGGTCGATGGCCTGGACTCGTTCTACGCGTTCATCGCGGCCAACATCGCCAAGCTGACACCAGTTACTACTCAGGCAATCACTTTACAGGGAATATGCAACGCGGCGGACTGGCCTCAGCTCGAGCTGGTGGATGGTGGGCTGTATCTGCTGTATCTGACGTCGGTCGAGGTGCCGGAGCACAGTACAAAATCGCAGACGTACTTCGAGCACTATCTGCAATGGGCATGGGTGTTTCTCGGCACGGATCTGGCGGCGAATCAGGTAGGGGCTAACCGCGGAGATCGCTACAGAAATAACATAGCGATGGTGGAGATGCTTCGGCAGGCTCACTTCCCCGGATTCTGTCCCAAGCAGTTTTCTCAGTGTGATCCGGAGACGGGTGTTGTAACATTTACTGCATACACTCCTGTGGAGATGATTAGCTGGGGAATGCCAAGGCTCGGCACCAAGATGGCCAATACTCAGTCGGGTGTATTGTATGGTACGGCTCCATTGGAAGTGTACGGATTCTCGACAGTAAATCCGTTGATGAATCCTTAGTTGGTAGTTTGCTGTTGATTGCATATGGCTGGGCGGATAGCATAGGTTAGGTTTCGAGCGGTGTGCCCGACGAATCTGAAATTCAAGAGGTGACAACATGCTTCCACGCTCTCTTACGCAGCCCCTCCGCCAAGGTCAACTTACAGTTGGCGCAGGCTGGCGCGCATACTTCGCACCGTTCAATCAGGCGCTGGCGGTGACGACCAGTTCGACGCTGTCGGGGCCGTCCATCTATGACTTGCAGGTGTTTGCGAAGTTCCTTGACGCAAACTTCCAGCCGGTCGCTGGCTGGTATGATCTGGCTTACACCGACAACTTCAAGTTCACCCCTGGCAGCAAGATGGGGAACGTCGTTACCGGCTATCGCGGAGCCATTCGCGCGAAGTATCGCGCTGAGGTCAGCGAGAAGCTGTCATTCGAGTTTCAAGAGGTTTCACGCCTGTCGCTGGGTATCTCGACTGGCATGCAGATTTTCAACCTGTTAGCCACCACAGCATCGGCTTCCACGGTCGGGCCTCTGTCGGCTTCGGGTACTCCGGCCATCGCTATCGGTGCCAGCGGTTACAGCGCGACGGGTTGGGCTGGATTGACCTCCGGTCTGCCGACGTTGGCTGTTCCTGCGGGCAGCGGCGCGTTGTTCCCAGCCAACAGCTACATCGTCGCCGATCAGGACTACAACACGGCGAACTTCGGATTCACCGGCGACTCTGGCGCGAACGTGTTCCAGGGCGCGGTGACCAACGTCGACTTCATCCGTATGACTTCGGATTACGTCAATCGTGTGGTACAGGTGATCCCGGCAGCTACGAGCGGGTTGACAGGTCAGGATGCATTGGTTCTGGCGGCTCCGTTCGTCGGCGGTGGTAACAATGCTCTGGGTGCGGCCACTACGTCGCCGCAGGCGGGCGCGAAGGTTCAGGCCATCACTGGGTACGCAGCTCGAGAGGGCGGCACGTACATCAGAGAGTGGAGCGCGATCTTCGCTATGGATACTGTGGATGGTTCACAGATCCTGAAGTACTACCCGCGGGTCGCTCCTGACGCATCGGCAGGTTTTGCAAGCAAGGCGATTACTGGCGCGACCAGTTTGCAGCAGACAGGTTTGAGCTGCGCACTGGATGCGATGGCGTTCGACGATCCGCTGGATGGTGAGACGGTCGTAAGCTACACGGCTTACTTCCCGCATGCGACCACCACGCCGCAGATCTAATCGGCGACGAAGACGAGTAGGTGGGAGGGTGCGGGGCGGAAGCCGCACCCTCTTACCATATGATGAGGTACGACTTATTCTTAGTGAGGAGTACGACTATGGATGCGAATTGCGATGAGCCTTTTGTTCCGACTGCGGAGCAAATTGAGCAGGCACTCTCCGACGATACGTCGGATGTTGCAGAGCTTGCGGTACTGTCCACCCCAGAAGAAAAAGCCATCGGAGCTAAGCTGCTACCTGGACTGACTGCGAAGATTCGCGCGCAGGCACAGGCGGATGCTGCCAAGGAGATGGCCACCAAGATACAGGAATTGACTGCTAACAACACTCGTATGATGGAAGACGAGATTAAGAAGCTGCGTGAGTCTGTCAAGCCGCCCGACCCTAAGCAGATCGAGACCCTGCTTTCTCAGGACTACGGCCAGATGACGGTCGAGGTCATGGGGCGCAAGGCAGATGGAAAGAAGACGTTTATTCTGCGTGAGCTTCCACAGGCTTCAGAGAAGCAGATGTTCGACATAATCCAGAAGCGTGTGTTGCCTCATCTGAAGGAGCTTGCTGCGGTTGAGTGGGCAGCGGCCGCTACGCAGGGTGAGAAGTTGCAGAAGGTGTTGACGATTATTCCTGATGGGCTGGACATGCTGGCTGAGTGTTGTGCGATCTGCCTTGACCCGTTCAAGGACGAGGGCATCACGATGGACTGGGTTCAGGCAAATATGGGTTCGGCTCGAATCATGAACATCGTGGAAGCGCAGCTGGAGGTTTCGAAGATCCGGGATTTTGGATCGGCTGTCTACCGTCTATTGCCTCAGTAGTTGAGGAGGACAGTGTAGGCAGAAGCGCACTCCCGGCAGTGGCGGCGGCTGCATCGTGGATGGAGGCGCTCAATATGCCATCACGAGAAATCCGCCGCAGGTTTACCAGATCGGACATGGCCATTATGGGATGGCGATCTGCTGAGATGTCGGCGAACATGCGTGATAAAACTGTGCGGTCGGCTCCGCTTCCCTCTAGCATGGATGGTGTCGAATCACATAGTAAGTTTGAGAGTGTAGAGCATGATGCGGTGCTGAAGCAGATTGAGGATCGGCTCGGGGGAATTGTTTACAAGATGTGCGACGAGCGTGGCGAGATCGACTTGAGGCGTTTGACAGGAGAGGAAGCCTGCACGTATTTGAACGCGATAGGCGTTCCCGTTATTCGCATGTGAGGGTGGGATGGCAGCTGAAGGCGGTGTAACCAATCTGTTGATGTCGATGGGGTTAGACCTGTCGCCGGTGAAGGCTGCAGCTGAGACCATCAAGACCACACTGACTGGATTGAATGCCCTGGCCGATCAGGTGAAGGCTACGGCTGTGTCGGCTGCGTCTGCCCAGAGTGCTGAGATGGAGCAGCTACGTTCAGCGGCTCAGGCTGCAGTGCTTGTGGCAAAAGAGGCTATTGCTCAGGAGCGGGGTAAGGTGGCCACGCTGCAAACCCAGACTGTCGAGTACAAAGCGCAGATCACCGAACAGAAGGTTCTGGTCGCTCAGTCTCAGGCTGGGGTGGCAGCTGAGAAGGAGAAGACGGCGCTCATCCAACGTCAGACGGCTGAGTTGCGGCTGCAGGCTCTCCAGCAGAAGGCATCTGGCGGGGCTACGGGTGGTGTCTCAGGGGCGCTAGGCGGGCTTGGAGGGCAGGTTAGTAAGGGTTTACTGGGTGGAGGGCTTGCCGGCGGCGTGGCGGGCGGTCTGTTGGCTGGTGCGGGGGTTGCTGGCCTGATTATGGCGGCTGGTGAGGCTCTCGAGGCCTTTATAGCCAAGATGAAAGAGGTGGCAGTTCAGTCCAGCAAGCTGACAATCCTCCAGGACGTGTTTGAGGGGCTGGCCCGCGGTTCAGGGGTGGATGCGACTGTGATGATGCAGAAAATGCAGACGGCCACTGAGGGCTTGGTTACTAAGACGACTCTATTGAAGGCTGCGAATACAGAGCTGCGTTCCCCATTGCATTTGACGACTGACCAGATTTCGCAGTTGATGACTAGCGTGACCAAGCTGTCGGAGGCCGCGGGTAACACAGCGGAGACTGGTATTACTCGACTGAACATGGCGTTCCTGCGGGGACGTCCGATGATTCTTTCGACAGTGCTCGGGGTGCAGGGTCTGCGCGACGTGATGAGGGACATGCCTCCAGGACTGAGTGCGGCGGAAAGAACAACGATTCAGTGGACGCGCGCTCTGAAGATCCTCAATGATCAGGCTGCGAAGCTGGGCGATCTACCTGTGACGCTCGAGCAGGTAGAGACCAGGATGCATGTAGCTGTTCAGAATATGGAGATGGGGTTCGCACAGAGTTTTACTCAGTCTGCTGGGATGCAGTCGTTTATGAAAGTGTTGGACGCGTTGTCTTTGAAGTTTGGCGATATGGAGGGGCTGGGGCAGAAGGTGGGCGAGAGTCTAGGAGCGGCGTTCGGCAAGCTCGGCAACGCCATTCAGTTTGTAGAGAAGCACTTTGAAGGTATCAAAGATGCAGCTGAGGCTTTAGTCGGTGTCGGTACTATTTTGCTAGGACTTCATATCGCGGAGATGTTTGTAAGTTGGGGAACGGAGGCGGCCGCTGCGACTTACAGGTTAGCGGCTGCAGGTATTGCGATGTGGGAGAATGTCGGGGCGGCAGCTGCGCTGAAGACATCTTTCGCGGCTATTGGATTTACTCCGATAGGACTTGCGATTACTGGTGTGACTCTCGCGTTGTATGGACTGTACCGCGCACTGGATCAGGTCAAGGGTAGCGGGCATACCTGGGGTGACGTGGTTCACGGAATCGTGCAGAACATTGTAGACATGGGCAACGGATCGGCTAAGGGTTTTGGAGCAGCCATAGATGGTGCGACTAAAGCTCGACAGGCGGTCGAGAAGCTCAACGACATAATGTTGAAGGTTACCCAGACTCAGCAGGTATACAACACTGAAGCTGAGGCATGGGCAGCAGCTGCAGGACATGCCATCGCGCCGAATACTCCCACGAATACTGGGGCTACTCCGGCTGAGAAGGGGAAAGAGGCGCAGGCTCTGATGCAGGAGCGGATGGAGCAGGCCAAGGTTGAGCTTGACGCGAAGAAGCGGGGGATCGCGGATGAGAAGGAAGTGGACGACGAGCGGTATAAGTACGAGCAGGAATCGCTCGAGCTGCATTACGCCAACATGCGTAAGATCGCACAAGAGAATCGTGATGCGACCAAGGATGAAGCGAAGGCTGCATTCGACGCGACGATGGCTGAGTTGGACGAGCAGAAAAAAGATCAGGGCATGAAGCAGGCCGTCTATCAGGCGAAAGAGTTGACGGCTGTGATGAAGTATAACGACGCTGTACTCGGGGCCGACAGCACGTTCAACATGTCAGAGTTGAAGTTGAAGGATGACCATCTGAAGGACTTGCAGGAGGCGCATCTCAAGGGAATTCAGGACACGCTCAAGGAACAGAATGAGGTTACCAAGCGAGGCGAATCTGCGAATCAGGCAGGACTCAATCAGGGCACGACTGATCCTGATACATACATGAAGAATCAGCTCGCCTTTATTCGGGAGAAGGCTGATCACGAGATTGCGGCGGCGGATCAGGTCTACGCGGTCAATCAGGGTCATGCTGACGCGTTGAGGGTTCGCGCGGAGGCTGTGCAGGCTGCTGTGGATGAGGCCATTGACAAGGTCAATCAGCTTCAGGTGAGCGAGGCTGAGATTCGTTTGCAGGGAGTTGAGAAGAAGTTTCAGCCTCAGCAGCAGTATATTCAGGCACAGATCGGCGGACTGCAGCCCGGACAGAGTCCGGATGCTCTGCATGAGCAGCTGCTCACTTCTCTTAAGGCTGAGAGTGCTGAGATGGAGGTTCAGCTTCATACGCAGAAGCAGTTGACGCCTGGCTGGTATACGATTGCAGCGAAAATCGCGGAGATCAATACTCAGATAGCCAAGACCAATCTTGAGTTAGCGAAGTCTGCGGATCTGATGACACCGATCGCGGATGTGTTGAAGAGCATGACTGGTTTGATGGACTCGATTTGGAGTTCCAAGTTCGTGAAGGGGTTGTCAGGCGGCATGCAGGGCGGTATCTCGGCTTTGTCTGGATCGCAGCAGGCGGGTACTACGCTTCATGAAGCTTTGCATCCGTCGGCAGATAATCCTGATGACGGAGCGACGCGCTTTACCAAAGGGTTGACTGCGGCTGTAGGCGAGTTGACTAATTTTGCGGGTGCGCTGTCGAAGTCTACGACAGCTGTTGGCGGCATGATGGCTGGAGGTGCAGCTGGAGCAGGTGTCGGCAGTATGGTTTCCGGTGCGTTGGGCATGGCAGGCCCGATGGGAGCGATTGCTGGGGCGGTCGTTGGCTCAGTGATGGGCGCGATCTCCGGGCAGAAGAACGCGGAGATGTCCAGCGAGCTGAGCCAGATGAATTCTCAGTACACATCGCTCATGGACGCTTTCCATTCCAACACCGATAATCTGCAGACGACTATCAATGAGCTTCAGAATCTGATGGCGGAGGCGGCTGAAGAGCAGGCTAACTCTAAGAAGGGGGGACAGGCGTTCGGGTCGTTGATCTCGCAGTATAGCCAGGAGCTGTCTCAGTTGCAGGATCAGCAGTCATCGATTATCTCCAGCCTTGAGACACAGCTGGCTGTTTTCTCTACGCCGTCGGGCATGCAGTCGTTCCTGACCAATCTGAATACCATTATCGAGCAGTATGATAAGTTTGCCGGTGCTGCGGAGAATGCTTCGCAGCTGGCGCAGGCTAACTCATGGCTGACGGACAGTTTGTCGAGTTACACGACGCAGATGGAGAATACATTCGTCAGTGATGAAGAGGGCGGTATCAGTGATGCGTTGCAGTTGAACAGTCTGCTCTCAGAGCGTTCGACGATGATTAGTCAGCTTGGCAATTCGATTCAGAATGTGCTCGAGCAGGGCGTGTTGACTCGCCAGCAGACGGGTGCGCAGAAGAAGGGCCAGCAGATCTATCAGTTGGAATCCGCGGCCAGTCTGCAGTTGACCAGCATCAACAATGAGATTTCGCTCGAGCAGTATAAGGTCGGCATTGAGACGTCGCTTTATAATCTCGGCATGACTTCGATGGCGTTGCAGGGGCAGTTGCTGGCGTTGCAGGAGACTCAGGCTTCACAATCGTTGGCAGCGATTGCTGCTATGCAGACGCTGATGGATACGTTGAATGGCGGCGGGTACTCTGCCAACCTATCCAGCATCCTTACGTTGCTCGGCTACGGGGCAGCGGCTGGGAATATCCCAGGCAGCACGACGACGAGTCCTTACGGGCCGGTCAGTGGGGCATCGGTTGGGCCGTTGGATGCTCTGGTGTCGGCAGCGTATCAGTCACGCGCTACGCTGGGCTATGCGGGCTATCGCGGAGGCAACATCTAAATGCTGAGGATGCTTTACACAATCGGCGGCGTTGAGACAGACATCAGTAGGTATGTCGATTGGACAAGTGTGAGCATTACGGAGTCGATCAATGTTCCGGCGCAGTTGAGTTTCACTGCGAATAACTATGATCCTGGCTTTCCGACTCCGGTGCAGCGTGCGTATGTGAGGTTATACTCGACTCGCTTCAATCGAAGCCTGTTTACGGGGTTCATATCCAGTCAGCCGAATGTGGTGTTTATGGCTCTGCGCGCGCCTGGAGTGCAGTTGTTTGCCTACCAGATGCTTTGCACGTCGGACGAGCATCTGTTGAACATAAAAGCGGTACCGTTCATTCCTGCATTTGTAAATCAGACTCAGGGAGCGGTGCTGGCTGGCATCGCTGATATCCTCTGCCCTGGGTTCTACGACACATCGATGGTCGGCTCGGGGGATATCGAGCCCTACTTCCAGTACGACCCGAATCAGAGCTGGTGTGAGCTTGCTAAGACGTTCGGTGATGGTAGTCGCTATCGTTACAAGGTCAGGGATAAGCAGATTGTGTTCCAGCCTTATGGTGACGGGCCTCTCGGCATTGAGTACGACGAGTCGAAGACGGACAAGACATTCGATCCAACCAGTTCGGGGATGTCGACTCAGGTGTTGGCTGTGCCTACGGTCAATGACATCACCATCATCGGTGCTGCAGAGGCGGGGAATAATCGTGAGGACTATTTCATCGGTGACGGCTTCACTGGCAACTTTCCGTTGCGGCATAAAGTGTTCAAGGGGTCATCAGTTCTATTGCTGACGGATGATTGGACTGAGGCTCAGTTCAACACGCAGCAGTGGGGTACCAGCGATCCTGGAGAGCAGTTCAATCTTGGGGCTGGTGCTCTGAATATCGTGAGCAGCTTCGCTCTGCCTTTAGGACAGGCTTACATCCAGATGAATAATGCTCTGGAGTTGGCTGGCGGGATTGATCTAGAGCATGGTGAGTTCGGTTGGAATGATTACTCATCTGGGATTATCGGTGGGCTTTATACGCAGGCGCTCTACTCGACGCAGCCTTACGCACCTAGCGGTTGTCTGGGCGGGTTCTACATCTCCAGTCCGACGGGAGTCATCACCAGTGCGTCGGGTGCGGCCGGCGTGTATATGCAGCCGACGTGGGAAGGGCAGCCTGTAGGCCCACCGATCGTCTCGGAGGTCAATCACACTTATGTGCTGCAGACGGTGATCACGGCTCCGACGTATGTGCGGTACAACAGATTCTACCGATCGCTGGGCGGTAACTCTTACGGTGGAGTGGAGACGGCGGTTACGGGCGATGTGACGTTCATTGTGCAGGACTATAACATCGCGGCGGCGACAGGGTTCTATTATCTGCCAAACATCACCAAGGTATCGGTGTCGGCGGTAAACCTGCCTGCGTTCTGTGCATATGGTTTGGTGAATAATAACCAGCTGAATCTGACGGTGAGTTACACGACGTTGGCTTTGATGCCGTTGGGATCTCTCTCGGCATATGAGGGGCCGCTGGGGTTGTGGCAGCCTACTGGACTTATTTTGCCGATGCTTCCGCCTGGTAGTGGAGGATACATTGGGCCTGTTGCGCCTTGGCCGGCCGGGGCCAGCGGTAATATCTGGCTACCGCCGTTGATGCGTAACACCGCACCGCATCAGGAGGTGCTCGGGAACGGGTTCGAGCTACAGACTGCTCAGGTGACGCAGGGCAATGAGGCGGACACGCTGGCGTTCTATGCTCAGACGTTACCGGCTGCAGGGACACCGATTCGTTTCCATTCGTTCGAGTCACAGGCTGCGATCAGCCGGTTGCAGGCATCGGGGAGTATCGCGCAAGAGGCATACATCGTAGGAGATGATGGGATTCGTTCGGCCATCATTGCGAATCTAAATCCTCTACCGCGGACGAGTGAGGATTGCGATGCGGCTGCTCAGGCTTACTTGGATGACAGAACGCATGTGTTCTACAACGGAACCTATAACTGCACGTCATATTTTTTCAATGGCTTGACTTCAGATACACAGTTCTGGCCGACGTGTGGCCGTTATCTGTATGTGAATTCTCCGGCGCGCGGAATTGCTGAGCAGTGGATGCTGGTGACGCAGCTGACGATCAAGGTGTTGGATGCTGTGGGGAATCCGCAGCAGACTTTGAGCGGGTTGGGACAGGTCGGAGAGGTACTGGAGTTCTCTATCGGCTTCGGGGCTGACTTGCATTTGGAGAAGGTGCTGTTCAACTTCGCGGATGTGCAGCCTACTAACGTGTTGACTCCTACGGACACAGCGACTCCGCCGATCCCGATGTTTAGCTATCAGGTCGATAATGCGTATCAGCCCGACTTGAGTAGCATTCAGGTGAATCCGATCACAGACACGGCGGCTCAGGTGACGGTCTATGACACGCTGGTGGCACCGATTGAGATTCGGCTCGAAGATGCAAACTGGGGACAGGGCGCGACTCCGGATTATGTGGGTACGGTGACGACTCCTACGTTCTCTCTGGTGCGCCAGCAGTTCGAGCAGATTTGGTATATGCGGTTTGTAGATTCGACCAATGGCACTTACAGTCGGCGGTCGAAGGTGGTTCGGATTTACTACCCTGTGACTCCGTTGCCTCCGACGTTATTGTCGGCAGACTCGAATTTCTTGCAGTTCGATTTCAATGGTGATATTCGCAACGTGTACGGATTCGAGTTGCGTGCAGCTGAGGCGATCATTGGGATCCTAGGTTATACGGATGGCAGCGAGATAGGTTTTCCTGTCGGACAGGCTATCTATGGGCCGGTCGCATCTGTGTTCAAAGGGCAATGGACTGTTGCTGCTTATAACGTAGGGGATGTGGTGTGCGATGGAGGGATTGTTTATATCGTGCTTCTGCCTGGGGCGGGCGGACTTATTCCACGGCTCAATCCTACCTACTACGGAGTAGTCGCTCAGACAGGGCCGGTGTATGGCACTCCGGTACCGATCGTGCAGAAGCCTTGCGAGTCTATCGGGGATCTGTTGATTGATTTGACGCAGACGATCAACACGTATCCGTTCAGTGCCAATCGTCAGTTCTACGCTTATTTCTTCAATCATCAATGGTCGTACTCAGGGCCGACTTCTGTGAATGTGCCTCCACCGAATCTGACGATTGAAGAGGGATATCGTTTCGGGCAGAGTTTGAATCTGCTGTGTACGCTGCCTGCCGGTCGCACGGATATTGCAGCGCAGATTTGGCAGATTGCGGCGGACAGCGCTTTCAAAGAGATAATCATCGACCAGACAAACTACACGCCTGGCAGCCAGACGTTCAATATACCGGCGACAACTACACCTGCCGTGGATGTTTCGTCGGAGCCTGCTGAGACTGACGTTACTGCTACAGGAGTGCAGATTCTATCCTTGTGGCTCTGCCAGCCGCCTGTGACTACGGTTATAAACGGTATTCCGTTCTCTGCGACATCGCCGGTGCTAGGTTTCCCATCGGTTACGGGTACGACGGCTACACTCACTGGCACCTTTACCGGCAAGAATTCTTATGCTGCATTCGCACCTTGCACTGCGAGCACGGATCTTTATTATTCTGTCGACAGCGGAGCGACTTGGACGTTGTGGGATAACTGGACTTCAGAGGGAGCATTCTCACTGGACTTTTCTATTTCGGTCAGCGGGATCAGCAATCTGAATAGTATTCAGCTTAAGGTGGTGGCTACTGTGACTCCTGAGGAGCCATATTCAGGAGGAGCAGACGCGGTGATCAGTTCTGCGGGCACGCTTACCAATGTTGTAGCTTCCACAATCGGATTGACCTCGGGTGATCTTTACGCGCGGTCATTGTTGATCGATTACATCTCCAGCGGCAGCTGGAGCCCGACTGTTCATATTCCGTTGGCGAATTTGATAGCGTCGGACTATTTGTCTTCTCAGGGGTCAGCTCCGCCGATCCTTACCAATGCTACAGGCGCGCTGGGCACCTATCTGTCGAGTGCGAGTGTGATCGAGGTAGATACGACTTCGTTCGGTGTGCTTTATCCGAATGGGCAGACTTGGACGATCCCAGCATCTGTGCAGTATTTCTCGGCTACCAAGGATACTCACACGGCTCTCTCTCCGGGGACAGCTTATTACTTCTATCTGTCGATGCCGAGTGCTGCGTATTCGAATCCGACGGTGCTGGTAGATGGGCCGTATCAGAATCCGTCGCAGTCGGCTCTATCTTACACGGTGTCGGATGGACGTGTGCAGTTGAGTGGTGGCGCTCTGGTTTTCTACACGGCTAGTCCTACTGGTCATGCTACGGGTGGAGGTGGCGGTACCAGCGGCGGAGGAGCTTATTGTGGTGTATTGTCTGCGATGGTGTTGATGGCGGATGGATCGCAGAAGGCTCTGCGTGATACGCAGGTAGGCGATCTGGTGGATGATGGTTGTGGTGGAAGCGAGAGGATTGTTGCTCGACAGATCGTCAAGGATCAGGTGGTGCGTCTGGTGTGTGCAGGTACTCACAAGACCCGCGTAGCAGATGGTCATACGCTCAAGATGGAGTATGGATGGGATTCAGTGGTGCATATGGAAGAGGATCACGAGCGCGGCATTGAGTTCCCGACGGTTGATACTGTTGACGGGATGCGGCGGATTACATCCATGCATCGTTACGGGTTAGAGGACGTATGTCATCTTCAGTTGGCGGGGCCGAAGCACACCTATGTGTTGGATGGATTCAAGACCCATAATATCTTGGTTAAGACGGCGGTATAAAATGACTCGTTATTTGATTGTCAAGTACGATCAGTTACAGCGGCTGAGCATCCACCATCTGCTCAGGAACTATCATGGGGAGTCTGTCGACGACCAGCATATGCTGGTGTTGGCGGATTTTGATAGTAGTCATTTGGATGCGCTTGACATTCATCCGGATGTGCTGGTGGCTCCGAGTATTCACAGTGAGACGACGTTGCAGGCTCATGCTCATGGGAAGGGCAAGCATGCGCACTATGGTGCGTTGCAGAAGTTGGGCGTGATGGATCATCATCGGTCTACCCATCTGTCTCAGATCGCGGCGGCGAAGTATGGGGCGAAACTGGCGCTGGATCTTTAGGCTGACGAGTGGGCAGTTGTCTATAATGACATTGTGACCATCGCAGTTCGGCTGACAAATCGGATAGCCTACTTGCCTCCGTTGGATACGGAGACGCAGAAGAAGCTGCGTGATTGTTGGAGTTTCTCGCCCAAGGGCGTATGGATGATGCCGAAGTTCCAGCCTACGAAGATCCTGCGTTCCCAGCGTGCCGAGACAGTGAAGCAGATTGAGCGGCTCCACCAGGATTCGTCGGTTAAGAATCTGCTGAGGATCGAGCATCTGACTGAGTTGATAGAAGAGTTGGATAAGAAGCTGTCCACGATGTGGGATGGGAAGATCAATCTCATTGACAGGGGCCGTGTTTCAGCAGGTCTGTTCAGGGCCACATGGCGTGAGGTGGAGGCGGAGTGCGGTGTCAAGTTCTCAGTGAAGCAGGATAGACGCACGGTCGAGTTTGCGGAGGGGTTGCCGGATGCTGTCGATCAGTATCGCCATCAGAATGATTGTGTAAGAATGATGGTGGCTTCTGTGCCTCGAGGTGGCGGCATAATCCTTGCGGCTACCAGCTCGGGGAAGACAGGGATCGCTGCGCGCTTGTTTGCCAAGACCAAGTGTGGATGTCTATTCGTGGTCGATCAGTTGGATCTGTTGTATCAGCAGCAGCAGGAGTTGGCGGAGTGGACGGGTGAGAAGATAGGGGTGGTCGGCGACAGTGAGTTCCTGCCGGAGCGTATCACGGTGGCTACCATTCAGACTTTGAGTAAGCATTCGGGGCGGGATGCATTTAAGAAGTGGTTTGCTGGGATTGATATCGAGATTGTAGATGAGCTGCATGAAGCTCTGGCGAAGCGGAACTTCGATGTACTGCGGAGTATCCAGCCCGCGGCAATCTTTGGCTTGACAGCTACGTTGCAGTTGAAGCAGAAAGAGACCCGCGTGAAGGCTTACGCGTTCGCGGGGCCGGTGATATTCACGTTTCCGATCGCGGAGGGTGTGGCGCGCGGTGTGCTGTCCAAGGGATACGCGTTACAACTGTTGTTCGAGCCTGTAGACATCGACGATATGGATTATAGGACGGAGCTGTCGGCTCAGGTGACGACTAATCTGTTGAAGCTCGGGGCGTGCGATCTGGTGACGCGTGAGTTGCTGGTACAGGATCGGCATGTGGTGTTGCTGGTAGATCGGGTGCAGCACTTGGATAATGTGTGCGACTTGTTCAAGGACATTCCGCATGCTGAGGCTTACGGGGCAGTGAAGGTAAAGAAGCGGCGACAGGATCGATTGTTGTTTGAGCAGGATGAGATCAAGCTCATCATCGCCAATAAGGTGATGAAAAAAGGGGTCAGCGTCAATCGGATCGACGCGATGATCGACATGGCAGAGGGAAAATCCAAGAACGATCCGGTGCAGAAGTTCGGCCGCGGTCTGCGATTGCATAAGAGCAAGAGTGAGTTGATTTACGTTGACTTCGGAACGCAGGGGCATGGGCGCTTTGCGAAGGCATCGATATCCCGGCGCAGGGCTTTGCAGGCTGCTGGGATTAGTGTGACAATGGCGCGAGTGAAAACAGAGGCGGAAGCCGTATCAGCTCTACGGAAATTCATAGCTAGGGTAGGCGCATGTCACAACTCGAAGAATCTACCTTGACGGCTTCTGTGCTAATCATCAGCCAGAAACTGGACAGGGCAAGAGCTTACATCATCAGAACTTATGGAGTAGAGGGCAGGCTCGATCCTGTCTATCAGCATGCTGTGCGTGTGCTCGATTCGCGCGTGCGGGAGTTGTGGAGGGCGCTGTTTCGCAATACCAGGCCAGCGGATGACATGGATCGACGCAAGGCTGAGATTGAGCTGACAGTGAAGCGGCGGGATAATGGGGATCTATTCCGTTGGTATCGGTCGAATCATTCCTATGGTCGCCTGGGTTGTGCCGGCTGTGCGTATGACTATATACGCGAGGAGAGGTTCGGTTTGCCGGTGAAGGTGATCATGTCTCGGCTCTGTCCTGCGTGTGGTCAGGGGATCCAGCATTCCATCGTGGTGGATACTCCGGACGAGGCTCAGGTTGGCGTTCAGGCGTTCGCCAGCGTGGTAGTGGTGGATATTCCCGCATTTGCCGCATCTATTGGACGTAGGGCCACCAGCAAAGACGTAGGGGCTATTCACAAATGGCCATCACTGGTATATGTGTGCGATGTCTGTACAGCATGGGGGATAGAGGAATGCTAATGGACATATTCATATTCGCTATTAGCGTATGGCTCCTGAGCAAGATATTCAGGAGTCGGCACAGGACTGTCGATGAGGAACAGTTACATCGCCATGCTCTGCTCCTGATGAAAGAGAACGATCTCAGGAAGAAAGAGTGGGAGCTAGATAATAAGACTAAGACTAAACCGGCACCTGTGTTGGATGTCCTGAGTAGATTGACGGTCACAGATGCTCTGGCCAGAGAAGCTAGAGCTAAGGCTGCATTGAGGGCTGTGTTATTGAAGCATGGATGTGATGAGGGACAAATTTTGACAGTGATGGATTCTGTGGATGGATTGGAAGATGGAGATTTCAAGACGTGACGCGGTACATAGAGTATGCTTCGCATACTCTATGATTCCTTCGGATAGTAACTACAGAAATATATAATGACTAGCCATTGGATAAAGACGAATGAGCAATCATCTATGATGTATGGCTATAGGGTATTTATATTGCGAGAGGATTGCGTGGTTTATGACGTACAAGATAAAACTGAAGCGGTTAGGCACGGCGCTCTGCTGCGTGGACACTGCGCATGAGTTGATACTCGAAGATCCTGGGCCTCGGCATCTTACGCCGGTCAGCATGTGTAGATGCGACTACGGTAGATCGGCTCGGTACTTGAAGAAGGAGATCGCTCTGGTCAGCTTGTGCATTCGGCCTCAGGATCGCATTGCAGGGCCAGGAGTGACGCGATGAGTTATCGCCAAGGCAATCAGGGCATGAGAGTTTATTCTCAGCGTATCGGAATTACTCCGATGGTCGGGAATCACGGTACGCCTTTGTTCAAAGGGCCGGCGGCTTGTTATGAGTGTGGATTTGATTGGACAACGGAGACACTCAGCGATGGTCGTTGGCATGAGATCGCAGATCACATGACTTCTGTTCATGGCTATAAGCGGGAAGGTGCGCAGATATTCAAGTCGCACCCTTGTGCGGCGGCGGATTGTAAGAAGGCTGGAATCTATCAGGCTGTAGTCGGCGGTTACAAGTTCTGCTCAGATCATAAGAGCCTGGCTGTGGACAGGGCACGGCTCGTCATGATGCGGTGCGATGCTGCAAAGTCCAGCTATGAGGAGCGGGCGAACGCAGAAGACAGAGCTACGAAAGATCTACAATCTCTGCATGCCACACGGAAGGCTCGGGGGTAGTGATGAAGACTATTTTCAAGTACAAGCTGGAGATCACGGATGAGCAGGAGATTGCCATCCCTGACGGTGCGGCTGTTCTAAGCGTCGCTGCTCAGGGAGATGATCTGTGCCTGTGGGCCGCGGTGGATACGCTAAATGCGCTCCATCTGAAGACTATTTACATTCATGGCACAGGGAATCCGATCGAGGCTTTGGAGTACAAGCGTTTCATCGGTACGGCGGTGATGCCGAACGGTTTGGTATGGCATGTGTTCACTGACGAGTCTTGCTGCTATTCGACGGTTGCTGAGTCTATTGAGAGTCTCTCAAAGAATGAGACAGAGCCAGAGGCAGCGCCGAGCAGATATAGGGGATAATCATGAACGATGCGGCTCATGTGTGGAAGCTCTCGAGTGGCATGGTTGCGGTCATCGAGAACTGGCTGCGTGAGAAAGAGCACAAGCTGCTGTATGCCCATTTCAAGCGCATCGATCTTCTCAGGTTGACGCGGCTCCAGGTATGGAGCTGGCGGTACAAGGTGGATGTCGAAGAGATTCTATCCTTGACGCTGCCCTATCTGCGCAAGTCGTTATCCAGCAGCCAGAAGAAGAAGTACGGCCTGGGGTGCAGTGTGGCGGCTCTGACGGGTGTCGGCAATGAAAAGATTCTGATTGAAGCGCTTAACATCAAATATCCCGGCGCGGAGCACAGGGACATCTGGCGGGAGCGGGAACGTCGGCGGCAGTTGGCACGGGAAGCGGGAGAGGACACTGGTGGAATGACGACGCGTGTTCGAGTGCCGGCCAGCATGCTCGAGTCTGACTCAGTGGCTAGTTACATACAGTCATATCGAACGCGTGTATTAGGTGCTCGGCATAAAATGGAGGTTGAGGCTGGTAGCGCAAAACGTAGGCGGAAATATTACAGGGGGAATCCGTGGCTTTAACTTGGAAGGACAAGACGGTGATTCGGATACTGCTACTCGTTGCACGCATCGTGGGCGAGGAGAAGTGGATCAAGGATATTCAGGAACTGGCGAACCACATTTCATCTGGTATTGCATAGTAGTTCGTTGCGACTTTACTACTAGCCAAGAGAGGACTTTGTATGGCGGATCATTATGTTGAAAATGTAGAGCAGAAGAAGGTAGTAGCGGCTCTGGCTTTCTGTGCGGAGCATGGTCACTTTTACGAGAAGGTGCCAGATGCTCTCCAGCGCGAAGATCACGCGGATGGGACGCATATGTTGAATGCGTTCGTCTGCCGGCAGTGCGGCGATTGCATCAAGCGCGACGTGGCAACTTGGCCGAAGCGGAAGAGCGGGGGGAGAAGTTCTGATGAATAGTATTCAGGCTAGGGTTAGGGAATGGGTTGTGACTCGGTTGGGTGCAGCTGCGATGGATCCTCATGAGCGTGCGCTGCGTTTGCTCGAGGAGACGGCGGAGCTGGCTCAGTCGTTGAACGTGACACGCGACGAGGCTCTGCGGGTCATCAACCATGTGCATGACAAGCCTGTCGGCTCGGTAGATAAGGAGTTTGGCGGTGTTGCGCTCACCTTGCTGGCGGCTGCTGAGGGCTGTGCGCTGTCTCTGGGCATGTGTCTGGACAATGAGTTGAGTCGCGTCGAGGCGATGGATCCTGCCATCTTTCGCCAGCGCCAAGCGGACAATGTGGTGCATGGTATCGGCCAGCCTGTGAAGTTGGAGGCGGCATAATGTCTCTCTACAAAATGATCGTATGCGATACCTGTCAGGCGGAGACCAAGATGGGGCCGGAGTCGCTGGACTGGTTTGTTCTCGGGGTAATGGTCGGCGGTCTTTACTTCGCTTCGATGAATTCGCCGATGAGGATTCCTGAGCAAGCGATCAGGCACCATGTGTGTCCTAACTGTGCGACGACGCACTTTCGTCAGTTCTTAGAGAGGCTGACGGGATAATGACTCAGGACGAGCTAGTCAGGCTGAAGGCGTGCATTCGGCGCACTCGATGGGTGCTTGAGGAGCTGACGGTTGATCAGAAGCAGCAGGAGGCTAACATACTAATCTCTGGCCCACCGAAGGAGATGGTGCAGTATCTGGTCAGCAAGTTAGGATCGGTTGGGTCAGTATTGATAGCTGCGCATGATCTGCGTGCGGCACAAGGCGTTCGCGCCAAGACTTTATACAAGGAATAAAATGGATATCACGCTCAGGAAACAGGTACTCCGTCATGCTGTGCGCGACAGGGCATTCCTGAAGAACGTGTACCTTGATTTATCTCCGACGGACTTTACTGAAAAGGCAGAGCAGGTCGTGGCTGAGATCGCTCTGCGTTTCTGGGAGCAGCACAATGAGCCGGTCGGCGGCATGCTTCGTTCAGATGCTGAGTTTGAGGCGCGGCATCAGCGGTTGAATGAGAATGATCGCAAGGCACTTAGACTCCTGGTGGATGAGATACAGGGCGGCACGATGGAGCTGGTGCCGGTCAAGGCTCTGGAGGATCGGGTCAAGTCTCTACGGCGGGATACATTCTTTGAGCATGCGCTCGAGGAGATAATCACGGCGCAGGAGAAGGGCACTCTGTCCACGACTGTGCTCGAGGGCGTGATGGAACGGGCGCAGCGTGAGCTTGCCGATCGCGCGTTTCAGGTCACGGATTACCTGCCTGGCTTGGAGCAGAGAATCCTTCGCCGACAGTTGCAGGCTGAGGAAGACAGATATCCTTTACTGATGATCGATCCGATCGATGAGAAAATCCGGGCCATCGGCCGCGGTCACTTCGCTATTTTCGTTGGGCCTTACTCATCGGGCAAGTCTCTGTTTCTGATGTATGTGGCGCTGGCCTATGCGATGCAGGGCTACAAGGGGCTGTACATCACTCTTGAGGATCCGCAGGACGTGCTCGAGAATCGCATGGACAGTTGCATGTCTCAGATTCCTATGGCGAAGCTGAATAAGCTCCCGAATCGTTTGCGTAAGCGTTTCGAGCATATGCGTCAGGTGACACGTGGTCGGCTGAAGATCGTAGACGCTACGGAGGGCGGCTTCACCATATCGAAGGCGGAGAAGTTGTGGGAGCAGGAACGGGCTGCGGGCTTCACGGCGGATTTCGTCATCATCGACTACGACGAAGAGATCGAGTGTGAGAAGAAGTTTACTGGTGAGATGGGCCGCAAGCGCGAGTTCGAGGAGGTCTACAAGCGGATCCGGCGCATGGCTAAGAAGCTCGACATAATCATGTGGACAGCGTGTCAGAGCAAGCGGGGCACTCAGGGGAAGAAGGTCATCACTGGTGATGATATCGGTGAGGACATATCGAAGGCGAAGAAGGCGTTCCTGGCCATCGGCATTGGACGTGATCCTGATGATGAGCAAGTGAAGCATCTCTACATTATTCGGCATCGATTGGATCGCAGTAGGTTCGGCGTGGATGTGGTCAGCGACTTCGAGTCGGGCGTAGCCTATGACCGCGATGCGACTCTAAAGAGATTTAATAAAACTCCAGAGAGCACTACAAAATTACCGCAGAAGGTTTGATTGAAGCTCCTACCCATCTTCGCCGGAGCCCCAGAGCACTTGCGTCAGCGGCAGGATCTTCGGCTGCGGTTGGCGCTGTGTGCTAATAATCTAAGGCTGCGCTACGGTGGCGACGTGTGGCTGGTAGGCTCGGGCCTGAAGCAGGATAATCCTTCGGACTGGGATGTGCGGGTCATCGTCAGCAACGATGTGTTTGACGCGCACGATCATCACTTCTGGGGGATGGAGTCGGTACTGCGGTCGACGTCGTTCTCTAAGATGCTGAAGCTGGAGTTCGATGTCAGAATCTATCCTGTCAGGTTGTGGTATGTCGGCGACGCTCTGCGGCTGACATCGTATGAGGTAGAGCTGGTTAGGTATGTGCCTAACCCAAAGCCTACAGAAGACGAGATCGAAGCGAATCGCCAGCTCATCGACAAGCACAAAGCTAATCCTGACTTCCATGTGCTCCTGGGCGCGCTGGTGTACATGCGTGGTGATAGGCTGACGGCAACGCAGGCATTCATGAGGGCCATCCAGCTGGATCCGAAGAGTGCATCAGCGTGGTTGAATCTGGGGAATGTGTTTTATGACGCAGGAGAGCATCGCAAGGCGGCGGTCTACTTTCAGCGGGCCATAGCTCTGAAGCAGGACTATGCTAAGGCGTTTGTTAATTTTGCGAATACGTTAGTCCATCTGCATGCTCATGCGCAGGCGATTCCGTTTTATGACAGGGCCATTGAGTTGGAACCTGAGACGGCGGCAGCGTATCACAATAAAGCCAATTGCTTGACGCATCTTAAGAGGTTTGCGGAGTCGGAGGTGGCGCTCGAGAAGGCGTTGAGCTTCGAGCCTTGCGATGAGAAAATCCTGAACACGCTGGGCAATCTCAGGATGTCTCAGGGTGATGGGTATGCGGCCGGCGCAGCTTACATGCTGGCTATCGCGGTCGCTCCGCGGTATGCAACGCTCTACACCAATTTAGGGAATATTTATTCAGACATGGGGCGCGCGAAGGAGGCCATTGCCAGTTATGAGCGTGGCCTGGTGCTCCAGCCGAAGAATCCAGGTGTCAGGTATAATCTGGCGCTGGCGTATCTTCGCAGCGGTAATTACAGACTCGGATGGAAGGCGTATGAGGGTAGATTCGGTTTCAAGGAGTTAGATGCCAAGCCTCGAGCCTTCAAACAGCCGGAGTGGAAGGGCGAGGATATAACAGGCAAGCGGATCCTGATACATGCGGAGCAGGGTCTGGGCGACACGTTCCAGTTCTGTCGTTATGTGCCGCTGGTCGCTCGGCTGGGCGGGATCGTTTGCTTCGAGGTGCAGCATCGCTTGCAGCGCATTCTGACGACGGTGGATGGGGCCAAGCTGATACTGACCCGCGGGTTGGCTCTGCCTGAGTTTGATGTGCATGTTGCGTTGATGAGTCTGCCATCTATTTTCAAGACGGACATTCACACGGTGCCGATGAATATTCCTTACATCCGTCCTTGGGCATGGGAGGTCGAAGGGATACGTAAGCGGTTTCCACAGCAGGGGTTGCGTGTCGGCATCGGTTGGGCGGGCAATCCGAAATACAAGAAGGATAAGGATCGGTCATTTTCGCTCAGCGAGTTTGCTGTACTCGGATCGCTTGAGGGCGTGGTATGGTTTTCCTTGCAGAAGGGAACGGCTACACAGCAGATCGAAAAGTATCAGAGCGATATCGCCGTGATTGACGCGTCTTCTGATGCAAAGGACTTTGCAGAGACGGCAGCATTGATCGAGACGATGGATCTGATTATTACCAGCGACAGTTCGCCTATGCATCTGGCAGCAGCTATGGGGAAAGAGGTCTGGTTACTTCTGTCGTACCTACCGGACTGGAGATGGATGGATGCTGGTGACACAACTCCGTGGTACCCCAATGTGAGATTGTTCAGACAAACGTCGGATGGCGATTGGGCCGGCGTATTCGCACGAGTTCGTGCGGCTTTGGCCGAGAGACTTTTAGGAGAGCATAATGACAGTGTTGCGATTGAAGGACGGAAAACCTGACGGCGTAATTCTTAACGGTGTATCGGAGCCTCTGGCTCGAGTGGTAGCGAATAACTTGAATGTCGAAGCAGGACAGAGTGGGTATGTTTATACAGTGAAGAAGGAGCCTGGTAAGGGAGTTGCATGATTCTCGAAGATCTACTGATTCAGTCTGGTGTTGACTATGAGCCTGTACGGGGGAGCAAGGATGAGGTTTTGATTCCTTGCCCCTTCTGTACTGGCTCATCGGACGTATCTGGGGAGCGCAAGGTATTCGGCCTGGATCTGGTCAACGGCAAGGCACATTGCTTCAGGTGCGATTGGAAGTCTGCCAGCGTCGTCTACACGGCTCGGATGCTTTGTAAGGCATGGGACATCGATTTCAGCTGGCGGCTTCGCCTGAGTGCTGCTGAGGCTCAAGAAGTGGCATCTGAGCGCAAGCCTGATCCCAAGAAGGCGGCTGAGCCTGTCGGTTTGCCTCTGGAGTATGAGCGTTTCGGCGATCCTACGGACGAGATCGAGCAGTTTGCGATGGCATATCTTCAGGGCCGCGGAATTACACGACGGGATATAAGGGACTATCAGGTCGGGTTCGCAGGGGCTGGTGACTTCTCATGGCGCATAATGTTTCCGGTGATCGGCGAGGATGGTGTGGTCTACGGTTGTGTCGGCAGGGACTTCTCAGGTAAGAGCAAGATGCCGTATCGCAACACGGAAGGCATTCGGCTGATGTGGAATGGCCAGCATGCAGCGACGACTGCGGTTGTGTGCGAAGGCGTGATGGATGCCATTCGCGTGAACAGGGTTCTGCGGGAGCAGTTTCCTGACCATGTGGCGATGGCGGCTCTGGGCGCAGGCTTGACTCCGGAGCAGCTGGCTCAGCTGTCCAAGTATGAGCAGGTGATAATGTTTTCAGACTGGGATGTGGCCGGCGTGAAGGAGACGGCGCAGCGCGCGGAGGTCTGTGCAGAGGCTGGTATGCATTCGTTGATAGTGGAGCCCGATTCGATGACGGGCGACGATCCGGATAGTATGTCTTATGACCAGATATTTCGGTGCATCACATCGGCTCGGTTGTGGACGAACAGTGAAAAATATAGATTGAGATTGAGGGCTTTACGGTAAGGAGAAATCCGTATGCATAGAAATGGTTTGTTGAAGGGGCAGAAGTTCAACGGTCGGCACACGACGGTGATTGAGGCTGCGATGCCTTTCGTGGAGATGTTGAGGGATGCGCCTAACGTGGAGAAGATCGCTCTGGGCATTATCAAGCCGCAAGCCGTGAGCGGGCAATCACGGCCACCGAGGAGCAGGAATGGACGATGAGCTTTACTACATTCAGGACACGCGCACCTACACCGGAAACAGTGTAATGTGGTGGCGAGAGAATGGTGACGGCTACACGTCGAACGTGGACGAAGCGTGGAAGGTTCCGGCAACTTGGCACGGACGAGACACGGATAAACTTTGGCTTTGCTCTGCAATCGACGCCAGAACGACCCGCCAATTCGATATGCAAAAGTTCCGCGAAATACCGTTTTCTTGGAAGGCGTCCCGCTAATAAAGCGGGCAGACGGACTCCCGATAAGCATAATAAGTGTTACATTGGCGCGGTGAGAATCATATTCCGCGGTGGTAATTCGATGCAGCAGTTTTATGTCTTCGGCACAGACTTGCAGGAGATCGTTCGGTTAGTAGAGAATTACAAATGATTGGAGACATCGTATGCATGTGATTTTGATTGATGGGCGCAATGGGTTGTATCGCTTTGCCCATGTGGGGAAGAATCTTAAGGCGGCGGATGGCAGAGCCACTGGTGGGATCCACGGCATGCTCTCGGGGATGCTGGCGTTGAAGCATCGATACAAGGATGCGAAGTTTGTAGTCGTGTGGGATGGCAACGACACAAAGCGTTCCTGGCGCAACAAGCTGTTTCCAGAATACAAATCCAATCGGCAGACTGGAATGACAGAGGAGTTGGCTGCTCTGCGTGCATCGGTCAATATTCAGCTTGAGGTGCTGAAGAAGATATTCGACGGCATCGGTGTCTCGCAGCTCGAGGTTTCTCAGCTTGAGGCAGATGATATGGTGGGCATCCTGGCTGCGAAGTGTACGGCGCGGCGCTGGCAGACCACGGTCTATAGTTCCGATCAGGACTATCTCCAGTTGATGCCATATGGTGTGAGTATCCTGACGATGGCTACGGGGCCGATCATGAAAGAGATCGACATTCACAATAAGTGGCGTTGCTCGAGTGGCGACTTGTTGAAGCTACGCGCGCTTCTGGGCGACCATTCGGATGGCATTCCACGGGCTGTCTCAGGGGTTGGGCCTGTGGCGGCGGCTCGGTACATCGAGGCCGGCGTTGACCCTTCGCAGGTCAGTTTCGCGGATCTGGATCGGAGTGCTCGGATGGACAGTGAGCGGCTGGAGTCGTACTGGGCGACGATCCATATGAACTGGCGGCTCATGCGGATCCTGCGCAGTTGCAACGATCATGAGTTGGAGCGGGATGTCGCTCTGGAGGCTCTGGCGGAAACGCGGCGGGTGGTGGTTGAGCTGGAGAATCCTGTGCAGCGGGTTCGGGCGGCGTATGATTCCATGCTGCAAACGTTCGCGGATCTCGACTTATCGGT